>Ga0074044_10001687_pt1 | contig 19767 bp, 17 predicted proteins | sample BogForMeECP23OM1_FD_94443 | JGI IMG/M metagenome (GOLD analysis project Ga0074044, IMG submission 94443) | Bog forest soil microbial communities from Calvert Island, British Columbia, Canada - Bog Forest MetaG ECP23OM1 | ecosystem: Environmental > Terrestrial > Soil > Wetlands ...
AAGATCTCAAAATGCTTTCGCTGCGACGCGTCTCGGAAAACGAGCGCCGCAAGGTGAAACAGGGCAAAGGGAACGATGTATTTGCTGGCGATGATGCTCCAGATTTGAGCGTCGAACGGCTCCCGAAGCGCGCGGAACACAGCCAGCGCTATAAGGCCGAGCATGGGCAGACTGAGTCCGGCAAAGAATGGGATCTTCTGGCGGAGCGCCATAGTGCGCAGGGCAACGAAAAAGATCAGGATGCCGAACACGATTCGGTCGGCGTAATACGAAAAGAGGTCTGGTGGTCGAAACAGGAAAATGGTCATCGCGGCGACGTAAAGAATGGAGGGAAAGGCCAAGCCTAAGTGAAGAGGCCGCAGCAGCAGGCCGGCAACATGCCAAAGCGGGCTGTCGTCAGTGTCCCGGCTTAAAACCAGGGTGCGGCTGCTCGTGATTAGTGTGCCCATAGCGGGACTCAGGCTCCTTCCGGCGCGAACAGCACGTGAATCGTGCCTGCCAGGATGCGCAGGTCCAGAAGCAAGCTCCAGTTCTCGATGTAGGTGAGATCAAGGTGCATATTGAGTTCAAACGACGGACAACCTCGCGCCGTGATTTGCCACAGACCGGTGATGCCGGGTTTTACGTCAAGGCGCCGGTAGTGTTGAAGTTCGTACTGGCTGACCTCGGCGACGGGATGAGGCCGCGGCCCAACCAGGCTCATCTCCCCGCGCAGCACATTCCAGAGCTGAGGGAGTTCGTCGAGGCTGTAGCGGCGGAGGATGTGGCCGATGCGAGTGATTCTGGGGTCGTCGTCGATTTTGAAGATCGGGCCTTGCCGCTGGTTGCGGGCGCGCAGATTTTCCTTGAGGTGTTCGGCGTTGGCCACCATGGAGCGAAACTTGTAGCAGCGGAAAGGACGGCCTTTGACCCCGGTGCGCTCGGCGGAGTAAACGACCGGACCGGGCGAGTCCAGGTGGATAAGCAGAGCGACGATGGCCATGAGAGGGCTGACCAACGCAAGGATGAGTGCGGCGCCGATGACGTCTATGGACCGCTTCAGAAACAGGGCGATGCAAGGCAGGGGCTCGCGATGCAGGGTGATGACCGGTACTTCTCCGATGTGATCGATGCCGGAGTCGGGCCACGGACCCGGAGGCAGATCGGGCACGGCACGAATATCCAGGTGGTTCCGGAACGCGACTTCGGCAGCTTCGCGCGCCTGAGCGCGCTGGCCGGGTAGAGCGAGAACAACTTCATCAATGAATTTGGCGCGAGCCAGCCAGTCCAGGTCTGCGATTCGCCCCAATATCACCGGGGAAAGAGGCAGATCGTCATCCACGAAGCCGCAGACGATTGTGCGCTGGAGAGGATCATTGCGCAGTGCCCGAGCGATGGCGCGAGCGATCGGTCCCCCGCCAACAATGAGGATCTTGCGCGGCGCCGTTTCGCGGCAGCGCCGCTTCCATGCCATCTGCCTCGCCCGACGGCACAGCACCAGGCCGGCCAGGCTGCTGGCAAATATGGCGAAGGCGGCGAGAGGATGCATTCGATTCCAGGCCGCGACGACGACCAACCCGATCGCGAACAGCGTCGACCGGGCGAGGGCGGGGACAACCCCGACAGGAGATGGATCCCCAGCGTGCTGGTAGAGCCCCTCAGAGGACCCGAAGAGCGTTACCAGAACGGCAAATATCGGTAGGTAAGCCCACGGCAGGCTCCACACGGGAAAGACGAACGACGAGGCGGCGCACATTACCACGAGAACAATCCAATCGGCCGCAGCCAACTGAAAACCCAGGAAGCGGCCAACCGTGGGTTGTGGCAGGAGTGGCTGAGTTGGCCCCCTTACCTGCGTGCATCTGGCGGTGGCGTCGGCCGCTGGCGCGAATGTGGTCGTCGCAACTCTGGGACGCGGCATTGCGGGAGTCCCAGGAATCATGCGGGTGTACGGCGAGGGGCAATTTTTGGGTCCGGTGACCCACAGTCGGTTTGTGATTAATTCAGCCATAGGATTCACAGACTTCGGTACAAGCCTTGAGGCACAGGAAAACGACGTTCGGCGAGGACAGTCCCAAGCACTGGAACCTGGGCCTTAGTAAGTTGATCTATGATTTGAGCGGCCACGAGGCGCCTGGTCTTGTTGGCGGTCAGCACCAGCACCAGGCCATCGCAGCTCCGGCCAATGCTCGCCGTGAGCCAGGAGGCGGAAGCACACCACAGAATGGAAAAGTCGAACTCCATTGTGAGTTCGCGGAGGCGCGATAAGTTCTGGTCGGTGATCCGCTGCCCACAGGCGTCTGGCAGCCAGTTCTGGCGAGGAACCATCCACAGCCGTGGCGTAATCGGCCAGTTGGCTTGCGCGCGGCTGGGGGAAGGAATCCGCAGCTGGGTTTGCAGAACGGCCGAGTCCAAGTTGGCGTCGACCAGACCGACCTTGTAACGGTCTTGTTCAGCCAGAGCTTGGGCGACCTCGAGGCATAGAGTTGCAGTCGCAGTCGATGCTTCGATGGCCGCGAATCCGACATGCCGCACCGGCTTCGATTCATGCCCGAAGAAAAGTTGCTGCACCAGCGCGTGGATCTGGTCACGGTGAACCGAAGCCGCCGGAGTCGCTGCGTGGCGTGGGATTTCCTCGTGAATCGTACTTGACAGCTGCTGTTCGGTGGCAGTGGGAGCGTCGGCAACAAGCTCACGGAAGGTGCTCACTGGGCTACCACCTTGGTCCGGCCGACACGAAAAAGAGAAGGTCGCGGAACCTCAGCCTTCGGCGCCGGCAGCCAGGCCAGCACCGGTACTCCCAGCAGGACGTGAGCTTCGCCGGGGGTGCGAATCGTCGGGTCAAAGTATTCCGTCGAAAAGGCAATGCCGACGCTGAGCGCTATGGCCAGTCCGAAAGCAAGCAGGAAATACAGGAGCATGGAGTGCACAGGCAGGGCCGGTGCTACGGGCGGTTCCACAATGGCCACATTGAGGATGCGACGCTCGTCGAGCGCGTCGCCAATGCGCGCTTCCTCGCGCTTGCGAAGGTAGAGAAGGTAGTTGTCTTCCTCGGCCTTGGCGGCGAGGATCAGATCCTGCTGATCGACCGAGTCGGATTGCATCTGCTGGGCGACTTGGCGCAGGGAAGCAACCTGAGCGGCAGCATCCGATTGCCGGGCCCGCAAACCGTCCCACTGCACCTGGGCTTTCTCCATTTCCATCCGAGCCCACTCGTAGTTGGGATCCTTATCGGTAGTTTCGTCGCGTACCGGGTTGAGCGCTTCAGCGGCAATTTGCGCGCGGGTTTCGGCGATTTCCTGTTCCACTTCCTGCACCGGCCGGTAAGACGGTTCAAAGCGGCTGAGAAGCTCAGTGCGCTTGAGCAGAAGCTCCAGCAGGTGCGTTTTCATCTTTTCGAGGGCCTGCGGATTATCGGCCCAGCGCTTGAGCGTGACCGAGCGGGTGGGGAACGACTTGAGCTGTTCGCCGAGCGACGCAACCCGGCGCTCGGTTTCCACCCGCTCCTGGTCGATCTGGCGGTAGGCCGCGTTCGCTTCGCCTAACTTCTGCAACGCGATGTCGCGTTCCAGCGCCGCCGAGGCCACGCCCCGAACCCGAGTAAAGTGCACAAGTTCGGCTTCGGACCGATGCAGGCGCATTTCGTATTCCGCGGTTTGCTGGTCGAAGAACTGAATCTCCCCCGGGGGGCGCTGGAGATTGGTGTGCCTCTGAACGTAAAGCATAGAAAGCGCCGCCATGATGCGGGCAGCGCGTTCCGGATCGGTGTCCTTGTAGCTGACTTGGATAAGGTTTGACTTCTTCAGGGCTTCGACATCCAGACGGCGATCCAGCTTGCGAACCGCGTGTTCGGTCGCTGCGGGGCGCTCGAGATCCGGAGTGTTGGCAGGAATCAGCCCCGCCATTTTCACCACCTGCTTCAGCAGATCTTCGTCGCGCAGGAGTTCGACTTCGGAATTGAGTTCTTCTTCCGTAATGTCGGGACGTGTGGAATCCATGGCGCTCGGGGGTTGGGAGGAGACGATGGGATCGAAACGGCCCCGGCGCAGCAGTACCTTGAAGTGCGATTCATAGCGCGGTGAGAAGACGACGAAGAGTATTGTCGCCAGCAAGGCGAGCCCAAAGGAAGCGGTGACAAGTCGCGGACGCCGGAACAGCGTGGCCGCAAGTTCACGGGGCGTCGGGGAGAGTGGGGTGTGCGAGTTTCCGTTCCGTTCCGCGGACATGGATCGTACAGCAAAGCCGATCACACCCGGCGGGCTTTATGGGAACTCGCCAGATTTTGAAGAACGCAATCAGTGAATGCTGCTGCTCCTTTCTGCTAAAACTGCAGAGGGTTCATGTACCAGCTCATGGAGTTGGTCGGAACATACTTGCGAAGTTTTGAAATCCTGCTCTGGGGCACAAAGATAAAGTCGCCGGGCTGAAGGTGGAGATCTTCGTGAAGATCTCGAGAATCCAGCATCTTCTTCAAGTCAATCACGTGGGATTCGGCGACGTACGCTGAAATCCGGCGAAACACGACGACTTGCGAATGACGGGCCTGCTGGGTGAAGCCGCCGGCCATCGCCACGGCTTCATTGACCGTCAGATCCCCGCGCAGTTCATACTTCCCCGGCCGCGCTACCTCGCCGGAAGCAAGGAAATAAGGCTTGTCAAAATCTTTTAAGGTCACGGTGACCTCCGGCTCGTGTAGAAAGCCGCGGTAGGCGTTGACAACCGCCTGCTGCATCTGGGGAACCGTGAGTCCTTCCGCGAACAAAGTCCCCGCGCCTTTCAACGCTACGAAGCCATCCGGCTGCACGGTCAAGGTCTGATTGAATTCGGGAGAAAACGTGAAATTTAAGTCCAGACTGTCCAATTTTGAAAGCCGATAAAGCGGATGGCGTTCCCCTCCGAATGCAGGATCTCCCATACCACCCGCTTTATCGGGTTGTGTGATCGCTTCGTCGGTGGAACCACCCGTGCCCGGCCGGTCCTGGCTCTGCGAGCTCCCCGCCACCGTGACCTTACCGGCTGACGAAGCAGAGGACCCAGGCGCCGAAGCAGGCAACCGCGCAGTCTCCTGAGCAGATGCGATCACGGCCAGTTGCAGGATGAGCATACCCGCAGCTCCCAAAACGACGTTTTTGGTAAATACATTCATCTCCGGACTCTCACCGTTGCTCTGAACGGCGAACCAGGCAACTCGGGCTTTTGAGTTGTTACCGCGAAAGTAACGCTGCATTCAAAGCACAACAAGACTTGGAAAGTACCGTCCACCGCGGTACATGGCACGTTCCCGCCATCGGAAAGGTGATGAAATCAGCAACCGGGCCGCTGGGTCTTGGTTCCCGGCCATGGGCTCCTTCGAATTGGGAGAGTGCCGCTGCGAAAGTTGTGCACTAGAGTGGCCCTGCGAAAGTAGACATCGAGCGCGGAATTCATCACCAACGGAGTGTGATGAGGGCTACATCCGGTCCGTGTGCTTACGGGCATGATAGGAGTGTGAAAACCGTGACCTCCGCCAAACCGTCCACAGAAACCGGGCCGGCCACAACCGAAGTGGTGCACGTTCTGGTCGCCGATTCGGGTCCGATTCAATCCCAACTCTTAACCCGGGCCTTAAAGAGCCGGCGGGAGTTTCGGGTTTCCGCGGTCGCTTTGGAAATATCCGCTCTCCACAATTTCATGCAATCGAATCCCGCCGACGTGGTTCTGGTTGCGGGCAACCACCTGCCGGATTTGGGCCTGCTGCGCTGGTTGCGCGTCTCGCATCCCAGGATCGCTCCCGTGCTGCTCGCCGAAAACGATGACCGCGAAGTGGTGGTGAATGCCTTGCGCGCAGGCGCGAAGGGCATTTTTCTTTTCACCCACACCCCTTTCCCCATGCTCTGCAAGTGCATCCATTGCGTTTTCCAGGGAGAGGTTTGGATCAACAGCCAGCAGATGAATTACGTGCTGGATGCTTTATCGGAGGTGCCCACGCTGCGCGTGGTCAACTCCAATGGCAGGACTCTGTTGACGCCTCGCGAAGAGCAGGTGGTCGCGCTCGTAGCCGACGGCTTGACCAACCGGGCAGTCGCCGCCGAATTGGGGCTCAGCGAACACACCGTCAAGAAATATCTGCTGCGCATTTTCGACAAGGTGGGGACATCGAGCCGGGTGGAGCTGGTTCTCTATGCCATGTCGCACGGCGAGAATCGTCCGGCGGAATGGATGCCGAGCAACGCCTGACGCTCCCGCGGCGCTGAGGCCGTGACTGGAGCCTCACAACTGGCTGGAGGAGTGACCGCCAAGGATACAATGGCGGTATGCGAAATGACGAGGATAGCTCGGTGACAAGCTCCGGGGCCCAGTCCCAGTCCAAGGTTGCGCGCCGATGGACGGTGATCGCTTCAGGACTGCTTCTTCTGGCGCTGGCGCTGGTCGTGATCTACACCGGGCCGAATGCCTTCTTCAGTCCCGTGGCCCTGGTGGTGGTGGCTGCCATCGGGCTGGCCGCGCTGCTGCTGCAGGTTTGGTTTCGCCGGGAGCTTCCGATTCATTCTCCCCTCTGGCTTAACGTCCTCGGCATTCTCTGCGCCATGGTGTCGTTGTTCGCGGATTACCTGCGAATGACGCGGCGTGCGCTGGATCTCGTCGCGTTTGCCGCCGTCATCTGCTTCGGCATCAGCGGATCGCTTATTTTGCACGCCCTGAGGCGGCGACCGCGAATACCGCAGTCTGCGGAGACCGAGTAAAGACGAGATCCTAAAGAAAAACTTGTCCGCTCTTGATTTTGGGTGGCGCAGCGCTTCAGCGCTGCGGTAACTGGCTTGATTTCGGGGCCGGCTTTAGCCGCCGAGGTGAGACTGCCGCACGGAAGACACTTTTTTCAGCCTCTTTAAACTCTGTCGCCAGCCGACGCGGAGTTCTCCATTTACAATGCCCCCATGCGCGTTACCCTGTTCGGTGCATCCGGACTGCTTGGCCATGATCTGGTTCCCGAACTCAGCAGTGAGCGGGATCAACTGACCGCGCTGTCCATCGAAGACGTTGACCTGCGGGACCACGCGCGCGTTCGCGACGTGATCCGCGAATCCCGTCCCGAGTGGGTTCTTTTGTTAGCCGCTTACACCGACGTGGATGGCTGCGAGTCAAACCGCGACTTGGCCCTCGCGGTGAATTGCGAGGGCGCCGTCAATGTGGCCGAGTCTGCGCGCGAAGCCGGATCGCGATTGCTGTTCGTGAGTACGGACTACGTTTTCGATGGCAGCAAACGCTCGCCTTACCAGACCAGCGATGCCAGAAATCCGGCCAGCGTTTACGGCGAGAGTAAAGCCCGGGCGGAGGAACGTCTTTCCCAGATTCTGCCTGACGTGTGCATCGTCCGGACCTCATGGTTGTTCGGGCATGGAGGCAAGTGCTTTCCGGGAACGATTCTGAAGCTGGCGTCAACCCGCCCTGAGATTTCCGTGGTAAACGATCAGCGGGGCAGCCCAACTTTCACAGGCGATCTCGCATCCGCTCTGGTGCAATTGTGCCGTGCGTCCGCTCGCGGAATCGTGCACGTCACCAATTCCGGCAACTGCACATGGTACGAGTTTGCCGCCGAAATCGTACGCCTGTCCGGATTGCCGACGGTAGTCAAACCCGTGACCACCGCCGAATTCCAACGCCCGGCGCGGCGGCCAGTCTACTCCGTCCTGTCGCCGGATAGCCTGCACGCGTACCGCATCCACATGCCGGAATGGCAGGATGCATTACGGCGCTATCTTGGACGTTCTCCGGTTGCTGCCTCCGTCGTCACGTAGAGAAACTGCGCCGCTGAAAAATCGTTTCACTAGGTTGCGAAAATATGAAAGGGGCGTACAATTGGCCAGCTTTTGGGGTCAAGAAAAAAATCCGTGCTATCGGTGTGACCGAGGAGGTCAACTATGAAAAAAATCGCGGGGGCGATGCTCGCCCTGGTCGTTCTGCTGCCGATCGGTACCGGCATTGCTGCCGCCCAGGACAAATCCATGGCCACAATGCCACCCAAAATATTGGTGGCTGGACGGGAGTACACCAAGCCGGGGAAATCCGGTACTCAACACGAAAAAACCGAAAGCCTATTTATTCAAGCCATGATGCGTGCTAACTGGCCGACTCATTATCTGGCTATGGAATCCCTTTCAGGGAAAAACCGAGCGCTCTTTTTTACCGGCTACGAATCCTTTGAAGCCTGGGAAAAGGACACGCGCGCAACCGAAAAAAATAAGATGCTGTCTTCGGCTCTCGACCACGCCTGGGCTGCCGATGGCGATCTCTTGAGCGAGACCGACGGCGCCGTGCTCGCATTCCGTGAGGAGTACAGTCTGCGTCCCGAGGTCGACATAGCCCACACCCGCTATTTCGAAATCTCAGGCTGGCAGGTCAAGCACGGACATGACAAGGACTGGGACGAAATCGTAAAGATGGTCAAGGAAGCCTACAGTAAAATCCCCGATGCACACTGGTCAGTCTATTCGGCGGTCTATGGAATGCCGGATACTACCTACATAGTTTTCACTCCGATGAAGTCGCTGGCGGAGGTTGACAAGAGCCTCATGGCCGACAAGGATTTTGAAAAGGCCATGGGCGAAGAAGGCATGAAGAAGCTCAGCGAGTTGTCGGCGAGGGCGATTGAGTCAAGCGGGACCAACCTCTTCGCAATTAATCCGCGCATGAGCTATCCGGCGGACGAGTGGGTTAAGGCAGATCACGAGTTCTGGAAACCAAAAGCCGCTGCTGCTCCCGCCGCCGGTAAGAAACCAGCGGCGAAGCCGGCTGATAATCATTAGGATCTAAGTTTTGAAAGCATTGAACCCGCCCTTCAGGTTGCCGCAGGGCGGGTTTTCTTTTTGACGTGGCATATCCGACCGCGCTGTCCAATCCCCGCCGCCGTGATTTATCCTTGCTCTTCTTTCGAGGATCAACCGTGAACAAGCGCTTCTTCTGGATTCCGCTCGCTGCGCTCTGCATTTTGCTTTTTCCCTCCGGGCTTTCGGCCCAGCACTATGACCCGGCGATGTACCAGGAACTTCGCTGGCGCATGATCGGCCCATTTCGCGGCGGCCGCACCGTGGCGATTTCCGGCGTTCCGGGACAGCCGAATATTTTCTACATGGCGCCCAACAACGGCGGAGTCTGGAAGACGACGGACTTCGGCCGCACCTGGAATCCGATTTTCGACAGTCAGCCAACTGGCTCCGTAGGAGCACTGGCAGTCGCGCCGTCGAATCCCGACACGATCTACGTCGGCAGCGGCGAGGGCTTGCGGCGTCCCGATCTTTCCGTAGGCGATGGCATTTACAAGTCGACCGACGCGGGCAGCACCTGGCAGCATCTGGGTCAACCGGATGGCGCTCTGCGCGACGCCCAGCAGATTGGATCGATCCTCGTCGATCCCAAAGATGCGAACCGGGTTTTTGTTGCCGCCCTCGGACATCCTTATGGTCCGAATGCCGGGCGCGGCGTCTACCGCTCGCTCGATGGCGGCCAGACGTGGCAAAAAGTTCTTTATAAGGATGAAAACGTCGGAGCGATTGACCTGGCGTTCGATCCGCGAAATACGCATGTGATCTTCGCCGATATGTGGGCGTCGCGCCGTCCGCCGTGGACGACTGCTGAGAACTATGACGGCCCGGGCAGCGGCCTCTACAAATCAACCGATGGCGGTAACCACTGGCGTCAAGTCACAAAAGGATTGCCCTCCGAGGCCGATAAGCTGGGCCGCATTGGTTTCGCCGTTTCACCGAGCGATCCCGACCGCATGTACGCGTTGGTGGAAGCGCGGAAGAACCGCGGCCTCTATCGTTCCGACGACGCCGGCGAAAGCTGGCAACTCGTGAATACCGAAGATCGCGTCGTGGGACGCGGTGACGACTTCGCCTGCGTGCGCGTCGATCCGCGAAACAAAGACATCATCTATGTGGCCAATACTTCGACCTACAAGTCCACCGATGCCGGCAAGAGCTTCACGGCCATCAAGGGCGCGCCCGGAGGCGACGACTACCACACCATCTGGATCAATCCCGAAAACCCGGACATTATCGCGCTCGGCGTCGATCAGGGCGCGACCATCACCGTGAATGGCGGGCAGTCCTGGAGTTCCTGGTATAACCAGCCCACGGCGCAGTTCTATCACGTCATCACCGATAACGAGTTTCCTTACTGGGTCTATGGCGGACAGCAGGAAAGCGGCTCCGTTGGCACCGCCAGCCGCAGCGACTTTGGCGAAATCACGTTTCGCGATTGGACCACAGTTGGGACAGAAGAATACGGCTACGTCGCGCCTGATCCGCTGCATCCCAATCTGATTTACGGTGGCAAAGTTACGGTGTTCGACCGCAATACCGGACAGACGCGCGACGTTTCGCCAGTCGTTCTGCGGACCGGGAAGAATCGCTTCGATCGCACCGCGCCGCTGATCTTCTCCGCAGCCGATCCGCATGTGCTTTATCTCGGATCGAACATGCTGTTTGCCACGCGCGACGGCGGCAACAGTTGGCAGATCGTCAGCCCCGACCTGACGCGTGAAGATCCCGGCCCTCCAGCGACGCTGGGTCCGTTTGTCGAGGCCGATCCGGCAAAGGGCAAGCACCGTGGCGTGATCTATTCGATTGCGCCGTCACCGAAAGACGCCAACCTGATCTGGGCTGGCACCGACGATGGACTGATTCAAGTGACTCGCGACGGCGGCAAGAACTGGCAGAATGTGACACCTCCCGAATTGACGCCGTGGAGCAAGCTGGCGCAGATGGACGCTTCGCGTTTCGATACCGACAGCGCCTACGCTGCGGTGAACCGCTTCCGGCTTGACGATCTGCATCCTTATATCTATCGCACGCACGACGGCGGAAAGACATGGCAGAAGATCATAAGCGGCCTGCCCGAGGACGAACCCGTCAACACGGTGCGGGAAGACCCCGAACGCAAGGGACTGCTCTTTGCCGGAACCGAACGCAGCGTGTACGTGTCGTGGGACGATGGCGATCATTGGCAGTCGCTGAAATTGAATCTGCCGCCGACTTCGATTCGCGATCTCGTCGTGCATGGTGACGATGTGGTCGTCGGAACGCACGGGCGTTCGTTCTGGATCCTCGACAACATCACGCCTCTGCGGCAGTTCAGCGCGGAGGTAGTGGACTCGACGACGCATCTTTTCGAGCCGCAGCTGACCTATCGCGTGCGCCGAAACAACAGCACCGACACGCCTTTGCCGCCCGAAGAACCCGGCGGGCAGAATCCTCCGGATGGCGCGATGATCGACTACTGGCTGAAAGACGACGCGTCTGGTCCGGTCACTCTGGAAATTGTCGATGCTTCATCGGGAAAAGTCGTGCGCCGTTCTTCGAGCGCCGACAAGCCGGAAGTGGTGAACCCTAAAGAGTTCGACATTCCGATGTACTGGGTGCGGCCAGCGCGAACGCTATCCGCCGCGCCTGGCATGCATCGTTTTATCTGGGACTTGACCTATCCCGTCCCGGACGTGTTGACACGCGACTACACGATGTCGGCGATCTACCACGACACGCCACTGTATCCGCTGGGAGCGACCGTGCTACCCGGCCAGTACAACGTCGTGCTCACGGTCGACGGCAAGAGCTATACACAGCCGCTCACGATTCGCATGGACTCGCGGGTGAAAACGGCGCCGGAAGATCTGCGCCAGCATTTCGAACTCGATCGGAAAATTGCCGTCGCGCTTCATCAGGATTACGAAGCCCTAAAGCAGGTGCGCAGCCTGCGAACGCAGTTGAAAGCGTTCTCCGGTCACGCAGCAATCGCAAAATCTGCGGCTGAGTTGGAAGCGAAAGCCGCGGCCATCGAAGGCGAAGAAGGTGACTACGCCACGCGCTACCTGAGTACTCCCGAAGGCCGGAGCCTGGCGCGTCTGAATGGCGGCTTCAGCGTCTTGGTCAGCGCTCTCGATACCGCCGACGCCGCTCCGACGACCCAGCAGGTAGCGATGTTCGTTGAACTGGAAAAGGCGCTGGAAGACCAGTTGTCAGCATGGTCCCATCTCAAGTCGAAAGATATTCCGGAGCTGAATAAAGAGCTGAAGAAAGCGGGATTGCCATTGATCGATCTGCAAAAACCGGTTCCGGGCGCGGCGGATTCGGCGCAGACAACGTCGCAGGATCGGGACAAGGACGAGAACTAGGTTTGTGTGGCGCGGACATTCTTGTCCGCGAAAAGCCAGCGCCAAAGATGCCCACGCGGGACAGGGCGGTGGAATCCCGCCCTAACGTCGAAGAGCACGACGTTAGGATGGGAAACCCGGCTACCTGAACAACTCGGTCTGAGGGGATACGGGCCGCTTGGCAGCCACGATTTCGGGATAGAGCTCCATGACGACCATGCTTATCACATCTTGCCCGATCTTCATGGATTCAACGTAGTGGCAGCGCTCATTTACACCGAATGCTTCCCACCCCTTCACCACGTTGCTGCACTCAGCGGCATGGTAGACCTGCGAACCCTCGCCGGCCACGATTTTGTCCCGTGAAGGCAGCGATGCACAGCTACTCCTGTATACGCTTCTAGGGCAAAGCCTTCTTCGTCCCCCAGCATTGCCTTCTGCTCCCCAGATGATGAAAGCACATCTCCAAGGGCCGACTTCTGCGAAGCGGCGGGCAGTAGCAGTAACAGAAGCCCTGTAGCGCCTGGCTAGCTCCAAGACTGCCCGCAATGAAGCGCCCTCCTTCCATGCATCGCGTCCGAAGATATGAGTCGGCCAAATCAATTCGGAGGCCGCGGCATCGCAGAGTCTTTCAATCAGAGGGCTGTTCGCAGAGGAAGCGGCAGGGATTGCGACTTCTCGTCTCGCGCCACCAAGCGAGGGTTCGAGCTCAATGAAGAACGTGTGTCCAATCTCGTGAGCGATGGAGAAGTTCTGTCGACCGAGTCCATGATATTTACAGACTTCCACCCGAAAACCATCAGGCGTTGGCAGCAAGCAGGCATCGAAAGTGATATCGGTACGTTCAACGCTGCCAATTCCTTGAAGTCCTGCCATCGCTTCCGGGTCGAAAGGCGGTGTCAGATTCCCAAACGCCGCCAGCAGCATGCGCGATCGAGCACGGACCGCCTCAAAGGGCGACTGATGTCCGGTCATATCGCACAATCTGCCAATTGCCTGGTTTTCCGCGACACTCGCGTCAGAATAGTTCCATGCCACCGCGCTTCTCCGTCAAACGGCGATACCAGTCGCGCCACTGTTCTTTGCTTATCACTTGAACGTTTCGCGTGGCCGCGACAAAGCCGATCTGGGTTTTTGCGGCCCGCAGGTATCCATCCCAGAGCTGTTCATAGTCCTGAAATGACATATCCTCGTCGCGAGCCACGGTTTTGAGGTGGTCGCGCGAGCGACGCATCCGCTCATCTAAGCTCGTCGCACCTAGAAGAAGGTATTTCATTCTCTTGTCCGGCCCCGTAACTCGCGGACGTGCAGAGCATCAGGATGAAGTCCGACGTTATGACCTGCTTCCGGTCCCGCTCGTAAACAACCGCGTTGGGCACGTCGGCGTGAGCGAGGGGGTCGGTGTGGTCGAAAGGCAGGTAAAGTACAACCCCGTACTCCTCACATAACGACTGCAAGCGACGGCCGAGGGCAAAGGTTCCTTCCCGTTCAGAATCTGGTAGTAGGGTCAGAGCAGTTGCCAAATAAGCCCGAAGGCAAGCTGCTTGCTGTTCGTTTGGTATAGCGGTATCTACCTTCACAGTGTCACTCCTCCTTCTTTGTGAAGTAATAACCCAAGATGAAGGCAAGCAAAGGACCGAAGATGGTTCCGGTATTCTTCAGATAGCTCATCGACATCTCTACGAGAGATTGGTCGATCTGAGTTCCAGGCGGATGGATGTGAAGCACAACGAAAGCCATACCGAAACTTGCAACAAGAGCGAGCCCAAACATGGCAAGGAGCGCGTACGCGACGCGGCTTGCTGTCCTTTCGTGCCAAGTCGGTTCGCGCAAAGACAGATCCTTGTATACCTCAGTTTCGTCTACCCGAACTCTCGGAATCTGGTTGATGGTGATCCTCCTTACCCTGCAGCACGAGTGCTAGGTGACGATGATCTCCTTAACTGGTTTTCCATCTTCGTCGACGATTGCGAGTCGGTGCTGTTTCTTTTCCTCAGCTTGGGTGATCGCGTAGAGAGCAACCGCCGAGCGGATCACCCCCGCAAAAGTCTTGCCGCTTTCAGTTGAAAGGTTGGAAAGAATCTCGTATGCCTTCGGATCAAAATCCAGAGTCACTCTCTTCTTCTCAGACATTGCTTCTCCCATGTGGGTCAGCTGACCCTGATTTGCTGCTAGCCTCTGCTCGCATTCAGTACGAGCAACTCAGTAAAAATAAGCCATAAATAGGTAATTGTCAATGACAAAATAGTATTATTTTAAGCTGTTATTACTGTATAATTTACAGCGAAGAGTCTTCCTTCATCACAAAACATCCGATGATCAAAATCCTTTGACTTAAGAAGCGTCGTGCGCCACGATTAAAGTCTGATTGGGGCAGTTCCGAGGCGTGTCCGTCAGCCAAGACGGCCCTCGAAACTGCCCCAAACCCATTTTCAGCGCTCTTTGAAAACCTAAGTCGTTGATTTATAAATACTTTACCAGTAACTCCTTTAAACCCAAAGACCTGGCGGGGATCTTATCCGAACTCCATGATTCCAAAAGACCGGGGGTAGGGGGGGTACCAGGTACCAACTGGTAACCAGGCAGAAATGAGAATAAAAGATCGTCAGACCACCCGATCCGCTAGACCCGCAACTCGACCACGGTCGCTCCACCGCCACCCTCGTTGATAGGCGGTTCCGTAACCGACTCCACATGCGGGTGCTTCTGCAGATACTGGCGCAGGGCCTTGCGCAGAATGCCCATGCCGCTCCCGTGGACGATGCGCACTCGCGGCATTCCGGCCAGAAAGGCGCGGTCGACGAATTTCTCGACTTCGCTGGTGGCTTCGTCCACGGTGCGGCCGATGACGTTGATCTCGGAGGGCAGGTTGAGGCCGCTAGACTCGTTTTGCAGCGAGACGCTGATGCCGCGGGAGCGAGCAGCCTGCACTGGAGAATCGGAGGGACGCGCCAGCACCTCGGCGATGTCTTCGCGGGCGATGCGCATTTTCATCGAGCCGATCTCGACATCGAAGTGATTGTCGCCAATTTTCTTCTTGACGACGGCAGCGCGGCCCATCGACTTGAGCTTGACCGTATCGCCTTCGCTGACGTGCTTGACCAGTCTGGGCTGGGCGTTGGGGTCTCCGCGATCGGCGCCGGTCGAGTGCGCTACTACCGTGGCGTCAAACTGCTCGCGAAATTCGCGGCGCATTTTGGCGATGCGGCGTTCGGCTTCTTTCGATAGTTTTTGCGCGGCGGCGCGATCCTGCACGGCGTTTACGGCTTCGCGCGCGTGGTATTCGAAGTCGCGGAAAAGAGCTTCGAGCTTCGCCTCCATCTCGCGAATTTTGGCTTGCTGCTCTTTTCGTCCTTCGTTGGCGAGTTGCGTCTTCTCGCGCTCCAGTTCCTGCTCGCGGGCGTTCATGCGAAAGCGCTCTTTTTCCAGATCGCGAAGATCGGCGTGCAAACGGTCCAGAAAGCGCGCTACATCTTGAGTCTGCGAGCCCAGGCGCGAGCGTGCAGATGTGATGATCGCGGAATTCAGTCCCAGGCGTTGCGCAATGTTGATTCCAGCGGATGCTCCCGGAACTCCGATCTTGAGTTCGAAAGTCGGCTGCAGCGTGGCTTCGTCGAAGCCGACCGAGGCGTTGATCACTCCCGCCGTATTCGCGCCATACACTTTGAGCGAAGTGTGGTGCGTCGAAATCACGCTCATGCATCCAACCTTGCGAAAATGCTCGGCGATGGCAACCGCCAGCGCGGCGCCTTCTTCGGGGTCGGTAGCGGAGCCGAGTTCGTCGAGCAGCACCAGGGAATTCGCGGAGGCGGTGCGCGAGAGAAAGTCGATATTCGTGACGTGCGCCGAAAACGTGGAGAGATTCTGCTCGATCGATTGATAGTCGCCAATGTCGGCGAGAATGGCGTCGAACACCGGCATGTCCGCGCGATCCGCCGGAACGGGAATGCCCGACTGCGCCATCAGCGCCAGCAGGCCAAGCGTTTTCAGGGAGACGGTTTTGCCGCCAGTGTTGGGTCCAGTGATGACTAACTGGCGGTGATCACCTTCGAGTTCCATGGTGATGGGGACGATCTTCGCGTCCTTTAGTTTCAGGTTGCGCTCAAGCAGAGGATGCCTTGCGCGGTGGAGAAGCAGTCGAGCTTCGCTCGCACACAAAGTTACCGCGACGCAGTTGTAGTCTTCGGCGAAGCGGGCTTTGGCGAACTGGAGTTCCAGTTCGGCGAGGACGTCGGCGGCGGCCAGGATCGCATCCGCGTTTTCTCCGATTTGGCGCGTCATTTCCAGCAGGACGCGGTGAACCTCGGCCTGTTCTTCATCCAGCAGGCGCACCAGTTCGTTGTTCTGCTCGATGGTTTCGAGCGGCTCGACAAACACGGTCTGTCCGCTGGAACTGGCACCGTGAACCACGCCCTGCACTCGGCGTTTCTGTTCGACTTTTACCGGGATTACGAAGCGCTCGCCGCGGATGGTGATCAGTTCGTCCTGCACGGTGCCGCCTTCGGCGAGTTTCCGCAGGTAGCTGCGCAGCGAGTCCTGGATCTGCCGCTTCTGCTTCTCGATCTCGCGGCGAATGCGGCTCAGTTCGGGAGAAGCGCGATCGTCGAGCGTGCCGTCGGGCAGAATTTTGTTGCGGAACGAGCGCAGGAACGTAGTGAAATCCTGGATGCCGGCGGAAAGCGCGGCTACCGCGGTCCACTCGGAACGCATCGCAGCGGGAGGCTGACGCACGATTTCGCGCCACTCGGCTCCGCGGTCGGCGACGAGCACAACATCGCGGATCTCGCTGGTTTCAAGGGCAGCTCCGGCAATGCGGGATTTCTCGATCAACTTTTTGACTTCGGGCAGGCCGGCGAATTCGAAACGTCCGCCGACACGGCGATACTCGCGGATTTCCGTTGTGAGCTGCTGCTGGGTTTCAATCCATGTGCGATCGAGCGAAGGCAGAAGTTCGGCAATGCGGCGTTGGCCCAAAGGCGAAGAGGCATAGCCCGAGAGCAAATCGCGAAGCGTCTCGAACTCCAGCAGACGCGAACTGGTGTGGGTCACCGGATTAGGCACGAAAGTCATGCGATTCGATGTTACAACGTGGGGCGGATTTCCGTGGCAAGGGATGAATCGGAGGCGAGGCGCAGTGTAGAATCGAAAGCGCCCGGTCAGCACGGCGAACGGCCCCGTAGCTCAATTGGATAGAGCATCAGACTTCGGATCTGAGGGTTGGGGGTTCGACTCCCTCCGGGGTCGCCATTCGACCAGCCGGTTTGCCAATCCTGCAACCTCCACGTAAACAGCAGCCCGGTTCCTCTCGAGCCTGTGCACTCTGGTTACTTGCGGCCAGTACGGTTTCGCGGTGCAATGGTTTTTTGCGGAGCGAATTATGGGACGTGTTTTTGGGTTCTTGAGTGTGGTCATCACGATGGCGATCGGCATGTACATCTACTCTCAGCAGGTCAAGACCTTGACTCCAGGCACTGGGACCAGCAATTCGGCAGAAGTGGCCACCATCATTGGCGTCAAGAATGACTTGGTCGGCATCGCCAACGCCGAGCGCGGGTACCTGGCAACGGAAGGAAAGTATGCTTCGCTAGAGGAGCTGATTTCAGGCCACTACCTCAGCATCAAGGGCGAGCGCCCTCCCTACACTTACGACGTCGAAACCACATCCGGCAGCTTCAAGGCGACTGCCACTCGCACCACGAAAGGCGCTCCGGCACAGCTCTGGATTACGGAAGCCATGGAAGTTCAAACGTCGGACTGACAAACGGCAGATCTCTCAGTTCGCTTAGGACCGCAATTCCTCTCGCAGATTATGTCTTTTTCCAGTCGGTCAAGGACATGAGTTCGTCCATGATTTCCTGCAATCTCTGCAGGCGCCGTTCCTGATCGGACGCACCGACCATCTTCTTGCCACCTTGCAGGTACAGCCGGTTTGCTTCACTGATTTCCGCGATTTCTTCACGCAACTTGGCGACACGCTCTTTGACGGATTGCGGCATAAGGATAGGCTAGCAGAGCATTTTGGGTCCTGGTGAAGCTGCTTTCGGTAGTGTATCAGCCTGAAGTTTGATCTGGTAAGTCGCCGAATCTCAACTGAACCATAACCACCACTTCCAGTCGATTGCGCGCGGCGCAACGGACGGTTAAGATTTCTTCACTCCCATGTCTGAAGTAATTTCAACCGAGCCCGTGACTTCGCATCCCGTTTCTAAACATCCTGTCTCTAGCCCTGCGTCCGAAACTTCCGTCGAGGTCTTCGCCGTTTACGGGGTTGAGCCCGAGATTCAGGCCTACGCCATGGCCAAGTATTCGCGCTCGGCGCTCTCGATGAAAGAGTCGCTGAAGGAAATCACGCTGCAGAAGGCGGAAAAGTTTCTCAACACCTTCTACTTCCAGTACGGGCACCGCTCGATCGCCGACCTGGCCCACATCGCGCTCGCCATCGAGCGCCTTTCCATCCTCGCTGCCATCGTGGTTGCCGACGAGCAGCGCTGGGATGGGCAGGAGCGTTCGACTCGTTACCAGGACTTCCGGAAGAGCGGTTACTACACGCCCAGTTTTGAGGGTGACGCTTCCGCGATGACTCTTTATCGCGATACCATCGAGTCGTTGTTCACGGCTTACGAGAAAGTTTCGCAGCGGACGTTCGAATATCTCGCCAGCATCACGCCCCGGCCCGCCGAAATGAAGCCGGAGGCTTACGAGCGCACCCTGCGCGCCCGCGCCTTCAACATTTCGCGCTATCTGCTGCCGCTGGCGACCAATACTTCACTCGGGGAAATCGTCAACGCCCGCACGCTGGAAAGCCAGGTTGCCCACCTGCTCTCGCAGCCTCATAAAGAAGTCCGCGATTTGGGAGCGCTGCTGAAACAAGCCGCCCTTTCTCCGGCCTACAACGCGAACGAAGAATCACTGCGTGCCCTGGTGGCCGAGATTCGTGCCGTGTCACCCGAAATCGCCGAGCGCGCCGAGCGTGAACTGCTGCGCGAAGTGCGGGTTGCGCCCACGCTGGTCAAGTATGCCGATCCGAATCTCTACGAAATTGAGACGAGACGAGAACTGCAACAGGCTGCCGCCGAACTGATGCAGGGCGCCGCTATCGAACCCGCCCCGTTGGTTGATCTGGTTGATGATGACGCGTTCGAGATCGAACTCGCCACCACGCTCCTCTACGGTCACTGTCATTACTCCTACCGCCAGCTTCGCAGAACGATAGAAGCGGCCGGCGAGGCGCGCCGCCGCGAGATCATCGACCTTGGCCTGCACCATCGCGGTAAACACGACGAACTGCCGCGTCCTTTTTCTGCCGGCCAGCAATTTCGCTTCGACATCCTCATGGACATCGGCGGCTTCCGCGACATGCACCGGCACCGGCGTTGCATCCAGATCATGCAGGATTTCACTACTGCCCACGGCTTCGACACGCCGCCCGAAGTCGAAGCGGCCGGAGTGCGCTCCGACTACGAAGCTGCGATGAAGCGCGCCGAAACCGTGGCGCAGAAGCTTTCCGCGTCCGACGGCGAAGAAGCAAGGCAAAACTCGCAGTATGCGATCCCACTTGCATTCCGCAAGCGCACGCTGTTCAAGATGGACTTCGCCGAGGCCGTCTACATCTCCGAGTTGCGCACCACGCCCGCCGGACACACGTCCTATCGCAACGTGGC
>Ga0074044_10001688_pt1 | contig 19763 bp, 19 predicted proteins | sample BogForMeECP23OM1_FD_94443 | JGI IMG/M metagenome (GOLD analysis project Ga0074044, IMG submission 94443) | Bog forest soil microbial communities from Calvert Island, British Columbia, Canada - Bog Forest MetaG ECP23OM1 | ecosystem: Environmental > Terrestrial > Soil > Wetlands ...
CAAGTTTTGCGCTTACTGTGTGGTTCCCTTCACGCGCGGCAAGGAACGCAGCCGCACGGCGGAGTCGGTGCTGGCGGAAGCCCGGCAGATGGCCGATCTGGGTTACAGCGAAATCCAGTTGCTGGGGCAGAACGTAAATTCCTACAAGGATCCGGCGGGGAAGAAGAGCTTCGCCGAGTTGCTGGCGACGGTGGGTGAGATTCCGGGCATCAGGCGGGTGCGGTTCACGACTTCCCATCCCAGAGATTTTGGCCGTGACATTGTGGAGGCTATTGACGCCGCTCCTACCCTGTGCGATCACGTCCATCTGCCGGTGCAGAGTGGTTCTGCGCGGGTGCTAGCCGCGATGCAACGGCTTTACACGCGTGAGGAGTATCTGGAGCGCATCGCATGGATAAAGGCGGCGCGGCGCGAGATCAGCATCACCAGCGACATTATTGTCGGGTTTCCGGGCGAGACTGAGGTTGAGTTCGAGGAAACTTTGTCGCTGCTCGATGAGGTCGGATACGATAGCATCTTCGGGTTCAAGTATTCACCCCGGCCCAACACTCCGGCGCTGAAGCTGGAAGACGCGATCCCGGACGAGGAAAAGGCGCGCCGTTTGGCGGTGGTCAACGAGCATCAGCGATTGATCCAGAAGCAGCGCAATGCAACGTATCTAGGAACGATTCTTGAAGTAATGGTTGAGGGTAAGAACGAGGCGCGAGGACAGTGGGTTGGGCGGACGTCTCAGAATAAGGTTTTTAATTTCGCGGCGGCGGATGGCGGAAGACCGAGTATTGGCGGATACGTGACGGTAGTGACTACGGGCAGTTTTCCCAACAGCCTTTTGGGCGAAATGGTGGTATAAGGAGCTTTTCGGAGATCACGATGGAAGTCGAAATGAAAATTCGGGGACTGCTTATGGATCCGGTGACGAATATGCCGATCGTGATCCTTAAGGATGCGGGAACGGACACGGTGCTGCCGATCTGGGTGGGGATCTACGAGGCGAATGCGATTGCGCTGGAGATTGAGAAGGTGAGCACGCCGCGTCCGATGACCCACGATTTGATCAAGAATGTGTTGGTCGGTTTGGATACGCAGGTTCACAAAGTGGTTGTGACCGAACTGCGGGAAGATACGTTTTATGCGGTGATCTGGCTGGAGCGCGAGGGGCGGATTGTCAGCATTGATTCGCGGCCGTCGGATGCGCTGGCCTTGGCGTTGCGAGTGGATTGCCCCATCTTTGTGGAAGATGAGGTTCTGAAGAATTCAAAGTTGGCGACGACGGCTTCTGACCGGGTTACCAGTGAAGAGTTGCGCAAGTGGTTGGAAGGCTTGAATGACGAGGATTTGGGACGGTATAAGATGTAGGGCGCTGCCAATTTAGCAATTGGGTAATTTTGTAATTGAGCAATTGAAGAATTCTGAATGGGAACTTGCTCCTCAGGCGGCGTTTCGTCGATCACGCGATTTCCAGATTACTCCCGTGTGTAATCCGTCTCTTCCATGCCTGACTCGGCGGAACAGCTTCAGCAAATCTACCTCGCAGGATTCGAACTCAAGGTCTTCGACCTTTTTCCCAAATGCATAGGCGTGGTGCGGGGTAACTGCATTGCGCTGCTGGTGGCGTCGCCGGGCGGGTTGCAGATGCTGGGTACCCCTGGATGGCTGATAGAAGAAGCTATGGGTGTTCTGGTTGAGGCCGGAGGTCGCCAAGTATTCCAAGCCAAGCAGGAAATCGTCGAAGCGACCTCCGAGAGGCTCGAGGCGCTGAGGCAGTTTCGTCAGGATCTCGGGCAATTGCTCGGGACGAAGCAGTGATTAGAGACCACGCATCACATGGCGAGAATGATGCCACTAATACATATTGACATCAAATTGTTAATATGGCATCATAGTTAAATGCGTACGACTCTTAATCTCGATGATGATGTCTTTCAAGCTGTGCGGAGCTACGCGGAAAGCCGCTCTGTGGCGCTGGGCAAGGCTGTGTCCGAATTGGTGCGTCGGGGATTGAATGCCCCGATGACGACGAAGGTGGTCAATGGGATCCATGTCGTGGTGCTTCCGCCGGATTCCCCGAAAGTCACCAGTGAGCGCGTCAAGCAATTGGAGAACGAGTTGTAGTGACTGCTTTTTTGCTGGACGCAAATGCTCTGATCGCTCTGGCATGGCCAACTCATAGCGCCCATGAAAGAGTGCAGCACTGGTTTTCCCGGAATGCCAGGCAGGGATGGGCAACCTGTCCGTTTACCGAATGCGCGTTTGTCAGAATCGTATCCAATCCAGCTTTCTCACCAAACTTCTTGATGTTGCCGGAGGCGATTCGCCTGCTGACACTTAACGTTAACCATCCAACACACCGGTTTTGGGCAGACGATCTGCCAGTCGAGGATGCCCTCCGCCACTTTCACGGCCGCCTCGTGGGACATAATCAAGTAACGGATGGCTATCTGCTCGGGCTGGCCATGCACAAGAATGGGAGGCTGGCTACGTTGGACGAGAGCCTAGCGATATTGCTGGATCCCAAGAGTACCGAGCGGGATAGGGTTGAGTTAATCCCAAAGAGTTTCTAAGAGCAGATAGCGCGCTCAAGGCCTGTCTCATCGTACTTTACATAATACCTATTATCGGACATAGGGTGCATACGGCTGTCAGGCTTGGGCTGCACGCCACTCCACTGTCTAGATTAGCTAACGTTTCCCCTGGCTAGTTGGGCAGCCGGTTCTCCCGCTAGAACGATCTTGGCGTGGAACAATGTGCCTGCGACCCGGGTGGCGATTGCGAGCAGTTCCCTTTGGCCTGCAAAGACCTTCACCAGCCTAGCTTGGGAGAGTTCTGGTAGATTTACGGGACGGCCGGTGCGAATGCGTGCGGCCATTTCCTCGCTGGCGGTGACGCACGGAAATTGCAGTAGAAGTCTGCGGGGATGAATGAAAAGATTGTCCGTTTGATCCGTCTTAACAGCCGTACCTAGTTCCTCCAAGGTGTGAGCATCTGTGAGCTCGAATTCACCGACTGCTGTTCGGCGTAACGATTCCAGGTGGGCGCCACAGCCGAGTAGTTGGCCCATGTCGTGGGCTACGGAACGCATGTAGGTTCCGGAGGCGACGCGGGCGCGGAAACGGACGCGTTCATTTTCGACTTGCCAGATGTCGAAATCTTTAATTTCAACTTGAACCGGCTTTAGCGAAACCTCGGCGTGTTTCCGAGCCAGCTTATAGGCGGGTATGCCCTTAATTTTCTTGGCCGAAAAGGGCGGTGGCGTCTGCTCGATGATGCCGCGAAATCGGGCGGCAAGCTGGCACACTTGATCCAATGATAAAGTTGCTGCCTGGGGCGGGCTGGTGGGTGTGCCCTCGGCGTCATAGGTGTCAGTGGCAAATCCGAAGCGGATGGTGCCTTCGTAGGTCTTGTCGGATGAGGTGTAGAACTGCGCCAGACGGGTGAGATTGCCAATCAGCAATGGCAGTACTCCCGTGGCCAGCGGATCGAGGGTGCCGAGATGCCCGATTGAGCGCTCTTGCAGAATGCGACGCACCCGGTTGACCACGTCATGTGAGGTCATACCGGGGGGCTTGTCGATGATAAGGACAGCATTCATGAGTTAATTCAGCAATTGCGTACTCGGGTCATTGGGTAATTTAGAAACTTGACTCGGCGTGTACCGTCGCTTTGCCCACGCCGCGATTCCTCATGCCCAAGGCTGGTATCCTTGGTGAAGAGCAGCAGCGTCTGACTTGTGCAGCCTGTAAAAGCGACTTTCTAACGATCCCGAGCAGAGTGCAACACCTAGATTTCCCGTCGCTTCGCTCCTCGGAATGACAAGTTTGATTCATGGCCGTTGTTTGATGTTTAATCGCGCAGGCTGTTCGATTACCCGATTACCAAATTACCAGATTTCTTAATCCCTCATGCTTCCCATCCGCGACGACACGCCCCGCTTCAGCACACCGTTCGTTACGTACTTCATTATCGCGCTGAACGTGGTGATCTTCGTGTTTGAATTGTCGGTGAGCGAACAGGGTCATCGGGCTTTGAACAGCCTGATGTATCACTTCGGTGTGGTGCCCGTCCATTTCGAACGAGCATTGGCGGCCGGGTCTACTGTATCGCTGGTCGGACTATTTCTTCCCATTCTTACCTCGATGTTTTTGCATGCCTCCTGGCTGCACGTGATCGGCAACATGTGGTTTCTTTGGATCTTCGGCGACAACATTGAGGATTACCTCGGCCATTTCACATATTTGCTTTTTTATCTGATCAGCGGCTTCGCGGCGGCGGTTGCCCACATTCTTCTGAACGCTGGGTCGAATGTGCCGAGTGTAGGGGCGAGCGGGGCGATTGCCGGCGTGATGGGCGCTTATTTCGTACTCTATCCGCGAGCGCACGTGCTGATGTGGTTTCCGCCTATTTTTTTCTTTCACCTGCCCGCCTGGCTGGTGCTGGGATACTGGTTCTTCATGCAGTTTTTGAGCGGAGCCGCGACTTCGATTGCGGAGACCAGCCAGACCAGTGGAGGAATTGCGTTCTGGGCTCACGTGGGAGGATTCGTGGCTGGCATCGTGTTGATCAAAGTGTTGCCGGAGCGGCCGCGGCGGTACCGATATGCGGCTTGGTGAGACAACGCCTCGGATGACCACTCCTACTCTCCATACCGATCGTCTCCTGTTGCGGGCACATACCCTGGCAGACGCGCTCGAACTTGCTCGACTCGCGGGTGCGCGCGAGGTCGCGGCCACTTCGCTGCGCATTCCGCATCCTTATTCGGTGGCAGACGCCGAAGCGTTTATCGCCGCGTGGCAAGACGCTGACGAGCGAGTAGCGTTCGCTATCGTGCTCCGCGAGAACTCCGTTTTGTTGGGAGGCACGGGACTTCGACTGGAAAAGGAGCATCGGCACGCGGAACTTGGCCACTGGATCGGCACACCCTACTGGGGAAATGGTTACGCCACCGAGGCGGCATCAGGAAACGTCCTGCATAAGATCGGGATGAAGCACGAAGGCCGACTGCGGCAGCACATTTTGAAATGGGGCCAATACGTGGATCTAGAGCTATACGGCATGCTCGATACAGACTTGCTACCTTCAGCTTGATGAACCGCGGCGGAAAATACCAGTCGCCTTTACAATCTGATGACACTAGCTCTACCTCACATGCCGCTATAATCTTGTTGTGGACATGCAATCAGTTCGGCAGGTCGCGTCCGCCGAGTTCCCCACCCGGTGGGGCACGTTCCGCATCTTCGGATTTCAGGGAGAGTTTGGTGGCGAGGGTACGAATTCGCCAAAGGATGCCTCGCGCAACGAAGAGGCTGTGGCCCTGGTAATGGGCGACGTGCAATCGGCGCCGCCGCTCGTGAGGATCCATTCGCAATGCCTCACAGGAGATGTTTTCGGGTCGCTGCGCTGCGATTGCCGTCAGCAACTGGAGATGGCGCTGGCGATGATTGCTGAGCAGGGTGTTGGAGTGGTGATCTACGAACAACAGGAGGGACGCGGCATTGGGCTGATGGCGAAGTTGCAGGCCTATGAGTTGCAGGACGCGGGTCTGGATACAGTCGAGGCCAATGAACGCCTGGGATTCAAAGCTGATCTTCGCGCATTCGATATGCCGGCGGGAATCCTGAAGGCGCTGGGCGTGTCTAAGGTGCGATTGCTATCAAACAATCCGGACAAAGTTGCGGCGCTTGAACGAGGCGGAATTGAAGTAGTGGAACGGGTTCCCTGCGAAGTGACGCCCAGCAGCCATGCGGAGGACTACCTGAAGACCAAGAAAGAAAAGATGGGCCATCTGTTCACCTCCCGCTAGAGATCGCATTAATCTTCAATCGTTAATGATCGTGGATAAAGGAATGCAGATCCCTCGCGTTGCTCGGGATGACAATACTCTCAACGTGGAACTATTTTCTTAGTTGTTCGCGGCCGCCAGCACTGCGCGTTTGGTGAATAGACGAATCATTTCTTTTCGGTACTCGGGTGTCAGGGCCGAAGTGGTTAAGGGCTTGGCGGTTTTTGCAGCTAGATCGCCTATGGCCTGCGCCAGCGCCTCATCGACGGTTTTTCCGGCAAGCAATTCACCGGCACCCTTGATCAGCAGCGGCGCGGGATTAACCGCTGTGATCGCTACTCGTGCATCGGCGACGTTTCCGTTCGAACGCTTGAGAACGACCGCGACTCCCGCCAGTGGATAATCAATGGATCCTCGGACGCGAAGCTTTCGATAAACACCGCGGTAGTCCGCCGACGATTCTGGGAGGAACACGCGCGTGACCAGTTCATTCGGTTGCAACTTGCGATAGGCGACGCCGTCACCGGTGTAGAAGTCGCGCAACGGCAGGCGGCGCAAACCGGAGGCGCTAGCAATTTCAATTTCGGCATTCAAACACAACAATGCCGGGGGCGTGTCCCCGGAGAACGCAGCCCAGCACTTGGTTCCACCGGGGGCGACGTGACACAAGTTTCCGTCTTTCTTGATGCAGAAGCCGCAGCCTTTGCGCCAGGTAAGCGACTGGTTGTACCAGAGGCAGCGGGTGTCGAGACAAATGTTTCCGCCGATCGTGCCCATGTTGCGCAGCAGCGGGGATGCGACAGTCGCGGCGGCTTCGGTCAGCACCGGGTAGCGTCGGCGAAGAAGATCGGAGTGCTCGATTGTTGTCAGCGAAGTCAGAGCTCCGATCTCGATGCCAGTTCCCTGCTGCTGGTGAATGCCTTTGAGTTCGGCGATGTGGCGGATGTCGAGGACGTAGTGGGGCTCGAACAGCTTTTGCCGCATGGATGGAATGAGGTCGGTGCCTCCGGCAACAATTCGGACATTGTGCGGGGACGCGTGACCCTCCGCGTTCTGCGCGGGCGAGTCGCCCGCGAGCGCACGGTCGCTATGCTTTGCCAGGAGCGACAGGGCTTCTTCCAGCGTGCGTGGCCGCAACAGCTTGAATTGCGGGAGACTCAATTGTCTCCTCCTGCCGGAGCAGACGTTTCGCGGCGCGAGGGGTCCAGGGGATGGCGCTCGGGTCCCTTGCCGCGGTGCCACAGCGATCCGCCATGTTCGCGAAATCTTGCCGGTGAAGTTGGATCGATCCCTTCGGTTAGATCGATGTTCTTCGCGTTATTTTTCGTGCGCAGGGCGGACAGCACACGCTCGGGAGTGAACGGACACTCGTGCAGGCGGACTCCGACTGCGTCGTAAATCGCGTTTGCAATCGCTGGGATGGTCGCTGCCAGTGAGCCTTCGCTGCACTCTTTGGCTCCGAACGGGCCTTCGGGGTCGATGCTCTCCACGATTATCGGTTCCACCTCTGGCGATTCCACCGACGAAGGACTGCGGTATTCGAGCAAGCCCGGGTTCATCAGCATGCCGTCTTTCCAAATCATTTCCTCGGTGAGGGCTTGGCCCATGCCCATCCAGACCGAGCCTATGATCTGGCCCTCGACTGAAACTGGATTCAGAGCGCGGCCGCAGTCGTGCGCGGCCCAGACCTTGTGTACGGTAACTTCGCCGGTGTCTTCGTCCACGGTGACTTCGGCGACTTGTGCGGAGTACGAATACGCGGGGGACGGGCCTACGCCAGCGCCTTTATGTTTGCCCCCGCGGGCGTCGGGAGGCGGCGCGTAGGAGCCCGTTCCGGTGAGCGCGCCGTGGAAATCGATGGCGGCGACCACGGCTTCTTCGAAGGTCATCCAATCTTTCGGACCTTCTTCCTTGCGCTTTTGCTGTAGCGACCCGCGTAGGATTTGTCCTTCGACGCGGCCACTGACGGAGGCCCCTGACTGAGTTACCTCTTCATCCGCTGCCTTGGAAATGATAGGCGCAGCGCTTCCCAGCTTGTAGACGACGTCGCCGCGAAAGATGAGATCGTCGGGCGCGCAGTTCATCTTGCGAGCTGCTGCCAAAGCAATTTGCTTTTTTACTTCTGTCGCGGCGCGCAATGTGGCGTTGCCGGCCATGAAGGTTACGCGACTGGAGTAGGATCCGATGTCGATAGGAGTAAGGTCGGTGTCGGCGGCGACAATTTTGATGCGGCCCAGAGAGCAGCCCAACACTTCGGCGGCGATCTGGGCGGTCATAGTGTCCGAGCCCTGACCGATTTCCGAGGCTCCGGTGTAGACCACGACTCCGCCGTCGCGATCGATCTTGATGTTCACGGTGGAGTGGGGCATGTCAGAGCGAATGATCGAGTTGGCCGCGCCACTTACGTAGTGGCTGCAGGCAACGCCCAGGCCACGGCCTTTGGGCAGTTTGCCTTTGCGTTGTTTCCAGCTTGAGCGCTCGACAACTTTTTCGATGCACTCTGGCAGTCCGTAGCTCTGCACACGCAGGCCGTTCACTGTGATGCAGGGCGGCTGGAGCAGATTGCGTTGGCGAATCTCCGCGGGATCGATGCCCACCTTGTCGGCAAGTTCGTCGAGTTGCGATTCGAAGGCGAAGCGGACATTGACCGTTCCGTGGCCACGCATCGCGCCGCAAACCGGCTTGTTGGTCAGGACGCGGTAGCCGTCATATTGAATGTTGGGGATGTCGTAAAGCGCGCCCAGCAGAGCGCCGGAATAAAGAATGGTTACTACGCCGTAGGAGCAATAGGCTCCGCCATCCTGGATCACGCGGGCTTTGACGGCAGTGATGCGGCCGTCGTTTTTGATTCCAGTTTTCAGATCGATAATTGTGCGTGGACGTCCGCGGTGAGCCCAGAAGACTTCCTCGCGGGTATAGGTGATTTTCACCGGGGCAAGCGCTTTGCGTGCGGCAATCGCTGCAATGATTTCGAGTGGGATGACTTCGCTCTTTCCGCCGAACCCTCCGCCCACTAGCGGCTTGATGACGCGAATTTGCGCCATCGGCATTTCGAGCACCAGCGACAGTTTATGTTGCAGGTAGTAAGGGACCTGAGTTGAGGACTGCACCGTTAGGCGTCCGCGGTTGCCGGTGTGTGGGTCGATTTCAAACGCTGCCAGGGTCGAGTGCGGTTCCATCGCGGCATGAGTGACTTCATTGGCGATGAAGCGAGCTTCAGCTACATGGTCGGCTTCGGCAAAACCTTTTTCTGGATCCCCAAATACGTGGTGGTAATCTTTTTCAAGGTTGTGCGGCTTGTTGTCGTGGATGAGATCGGTCTCCGCCTTCATCGAATCTTCGGGATCGAAATAGGCCGGTAGAAGTTCGTATTCAACATCGATCAATTCCAACGCCTGATCTGCGGTCGCCTCATCGATCGCTGCGACGCAAGCGACGTTGTCGCCGACGTAGCGGACTTTGTCGAGGGCGAGAGCATATTCGTCGTGGCCTACGGGAAGAATGCCGTAGGGGTTGGGCGCATCTTTGCCGGTCACTACGGCAATGACTCCCCCCAATTTTTCGGCACGGCTGATGTTGATGCGTTTGATGCGGGCGTGCGGGTAGGGCGAATGCAGGATTCTGCCGACGAGCATTCCGGGCAGGGTGAGGTCGTCGGTGTACTTTCCGGCACCGGTGGTTTTGCCGGCGGCGTCGACCATGGCTGTGGGTTTGCCGATTATGGAGAAGTCGTTGGTCGTTCGTCGTGGGTCGTTGGCCACTACAGATTCCTCGCTTCGCTCGGAATGACGAGATTAGAGTGAGCCTTCACTTCGTCGCCGCCATTCCCTTCTGTTCGGCATCAATCGCAGCTCTGATGGCTTGATACATCTGGCTGTAGCCCGTGCATCGGCAGAGATTTCCGCTCAGCGCGCTGCGAATATCTTGTTCCGTCGGTTCCGGGTTTTCAGCGAGCAGATGCTTGACGGTCATGATGAATCCCGGTGTGCAATAGCCGCACTGCGCTCCGCCCCAGTCGCCGTAGGCTTTCTGAATGGCGGCCAGGCTGCCGTGCTCGCTCACACCCTCGACTGTGGTGATCTCCTGCCCCTCGCAACTTGCGGCGAGCAGGGTGCATGACATCATTGGGATGCCGTCCACCAGCACAGTGCAAGCGCCGCAGGAGGAGTCGTCACAGCCGCGCTTGGATCCGGTTAGTTCGAGATCCTGACGCAATACGTCGAGCAGCAGCTTGCTGGGCTCGAAGGCAAGCTCGTGAGAGCGGCCGTTGACGCGAAGTTCGATGAGTTCTTTCTTCATGATGTAGCTTTTAGCTCTTGGCTTTTAGCTGTTAGCTTAACCCCGCGCTTCAGGCTAAGAGCCAAGAGCGAAAGCCTCGCTCAGTAACCGAAATCGGCTTGCGCGGCATACGCGTGCTGCTTCACGCCTAGCTCTTCCACGCGGCACGCTCCGAGTTGGTTCATGTAAGCGCGTCGATCGGCGGTGTTGTACACCCAGCGATCGAGCCACGCATCGCTATCGGCTTTCTTCTTGGTCTGCTCGTGGTATTGGCGAAAGAATGCGTCGTCGCGTTTGTAATATCCCTGGACGGGCGAGGGATGCGCGCCATACGGACACTCGACCACGGCATTCACCAGAAAGCCGGGAATCACGGTGCGATTGGGATCGCTGGCAATGATCTCAGCTTCGACGATTTCCTCCGCGACTACGATCACTCGCTTGGCGGCTCGAACTCCTTCGATCATGACGCCGAAATTGCCCCAGCAATGGGCGTTGCCTTCGCGATCGGCGCGCTGCACGTGGACAATGGTGACATCGGGATTCAGTGCGCGTACCGCGTGGAGGCGCTCCCGCGGCACAGGCTGACGCTGCCGAGCTTCGCTCGGCCTGGACCCTCCGACTTCGCTCAGGGCAAGCTCGCGAGGGCGCTCGTCCCCACACGAGTGCTGCTGTACGAACGGCGAATCGATTACGGCAAAGAATTCGTTATTGTTAACCACATCACTGCCTAGCGCGGTTCGAGTAGGAAGGAATGGCACGCCCATGGCGCCAGCCTGCAGAGCCAAGGCAACAGTGAAGTTGGTCATGTTAACAACCTTGATTTTGTTCTGCTCGACGGCGCGACGGAAGTTGTAGGCCGATCCCATCATCACGTTTCCGACCCAGGCGGCGATGATCTTTTCGACGCAACCGCCAGCGATGATCTGATCAAAAAGAGTGTCCGAGATTGGTCCGATTAGAGTGAGGCCGTGTTTCTTCTGACGAATGATTTCGTGTCCGGCGGCGAAGGGGATCATCTGCTCCATCTGCAGGCCAAGTGCGACCGAGGCGTCATGCGGCACCAACTCGGCAATTGCTTCGCGCATGGTGTGGAATTTAGACATGGGTAAACTACTTCCCTTTCCACACTGGCTGTCGTTTTTCGAGAAAGGCGTTGATTCCTTCCCGTGAGTCCTCGGTTTTCGTCAAATCGTCGAAGTAGATCTTCTCCGCTCGGGCGAGTCCTTTATCGAAATGGATTGAATCCCACGCGTAGATCGCTTTCTTGGTGATGGCTAACGCCGCTGGGCTGAGCTGCGAAAGACGATCAACGGCGTGCTGGACTGTGTGTTCGAGATCGACTTCCGGTGCAGCCGAATTCGCCAAGCCGATATTGGCCGCTTCCCTGCCGGTGATGCAGCGCCCGGTAAGCACAAGATCGGCTGCCTGCTTTTGTCCTACGAGCGCGGCTAATGCGGTGACCGCGACCGGCGGATAACAACCTAGCTTGATCTCGGGAAATCCCCAAGTGGCCAGTTCCGAGGTGTATGCCAGATCGCAGACCATGGCAAGCTCGGCGCCTCCGCCCAGGCAATTGCCATGCACGGCGGCAATGCTCACCTTCTTCGAACCAACTAGCGCCCGGATGACGCCGTGAAACTTAGCCAGCATTTGCTCGACCTTGTCGGGGGTGTGGGCCGCGACGTCGACTCCTGCGGAGAACGCTTTTTGAGAACCGCTGATGATCAGAATGGAAATGTCGATTCGCGCATCGATCTCGGTGAGCGCTTCGGCCAGTTCGTCCATCATCGGAATATCAATGATGTTTAGCGGTGGATTGTCCAGAGTAATGCGCGCGACTGGAGCGTGAAGCTCAAGAGCAATACGAGAATACTTCGTAGTTGGTTGCGTCGCCATGGTTATGCCTCGCGGGCGAGGGCGCCCGCGCCACAAATTCTCATTGTGTCCAGAAACCCTGTTTGTCGTATTCGCGAATCGCCGTCAATTCTTCAGCTGTCGGTGTGGGCGTCTGCGTTACGTTGTTGCCTAAACGCAACTTCCAACCTGTGCTGGTTAGCACATCGTCGACTTCGATTCCTGGGTGCACCGAAGCCAGAAAAGCTTCACCATCTTCGCCGAAACGCAGTACGGCTTTAGTGGTGATAACCGCGGATGGCCCTCCGCGCGGCAGGCCTACCCGTTCTCGCCAGCCAGGGCCGTCTCCGTTGCCCGGGCTGGTGATATACGAAACGCGTTCGGGCAAACGCTGTTTGCTATGTTCCAGAAGAACTACAAATCGATGAGCGAGCGAGGCGATGTCGCAAGCGCCTCCGGACCCAGGTAGACGAGTGTTGCCCCTTGTGCCTCGGACTTCGGTGGAATTCAGATTGCCGAAGCGGTCGACCTCCGCGGCGCCTAGAAATCCGAGATCGACTCGGCCGGATTGCAGCAAGCTCATGACTCCGAGCATGTCCAGGCATTGCGTTGCACCCAGGATGTTGGGCGGATCGGCCATGGTGTAGATCAGCTCCGACGCTGGAGTGGTACGGATCACGCCGTTTTCAAACAAGCCTACGGCGTTGGGAGCATGAGTCTTTTTCGCAACTACGAACGCGATGAGCGGCAGCCGCATGCCGACGAATACAATTTCACCATCGCGGATTTCGCGAGCGGCTGTGGCGACCATCAGTCCTCCCATTGTGTATGGGCGAGCTGAGGTAGGCTCATGTTTCGCAATGTCGGCGGCGGTAATGCTCATATCAGACAAGAACTGCCGAGCTATGCTCGGCCTGGACGGGTCAGAGACCCGTCCCCACATGGACCTTGGACGGGCGACGTCCCCCTGCCGGCCCGCGAAGCTACAAATTAATTGCCGATTTGCGGACTTCTCCGATTGACGATAGCGGATCACGGGCTCCCTCTTTTGGCGCAATCCATTTCTTCTCGTTGCCGATGATGTCCAGCAATAGCTTCTTATCTTCGGCTGTCGGCATGAAGTCTTTTACGTGTTGCTGATAGGCCTTGTCATCTATCGGCTCGCCGGTTTGAGCGTGGAACTTCTGCCCCGCCCAGCGCCCGATGTTGCGATTGAACTTGATATTGGGCGCATACAGCTTGGGCTCACCGGGCTTCAACACGCTGTTGAATCGCTCGATCAGTCCGGCAACCTCGTCGCGATAGAGATGCCGGTTGTAGTCGTTCAGTTCGTCGACCTTTGCTTCTTGCGGATTCTTTGGTTCGTCGTAACGGCCCTTGACTCCCCAAACATACGCCCAATGCGCCGACGACGAGTTGTCGGTGCCAAACAAATCGTACGAACTGGAGATCCACTTATTCAGATATTTCTGGATGAGCCACGTCGGGATCACACCCGCTTCGACAATGCGGCGGAGTCCGTCATTCCCGGTGCCCATGTGGAATGCCTCTTCGCGCAACATGTAGGACATCGAGCGTCCAAGCGGCGCGAAGGCCGAATACTTCAACATCTGTAACTGAAATTTGCCGTCGCGATCGACGAAGTCCGTGTAGGTGAAAAAGTCCATCCAGTTGTCCACGTCGACGTTGAATGCGCCCAGCAGGCGCTTGTTCTCAAAGGCACGGCGCTCAAGCATCTTCTGCGCCTCGACTTTACCGGAGTAGCCGAAATGCTCGACCAGCAGCGCGCACATCTGCCAGCCGTGGCGCATTTCTTCGATCATCACGCGAGTGAGCGCTTTGCGATCCCAATCCGTGGGCGCCATCTCAAACAAATGCCGCTGCTGCTCTACGCTGGCGAATTCGGTATCGCCCTGATAGACGATCAAGTTGATCAAAGCATCGCGCATCTGCTGGGTGGGTACCTGGCGCAGGTTTTCCCACTTGCGGCGGCCTTTGAAGGCTCCGAACTGGATTTCATCCGTCTCGATCGCGCCATAGAGCGTGTCGAATTTGAAGTTGGCAATCTCGTCGTGATTGACGCCAATGTCTTTTCGCCAATCGTCGAACAGACCGACCCAGTCACTGAAGGTTCCAATTTTTGCAACTTTCCCTGGCATAAGACCTCAATAAATCTGATTTGCGATAATGATTCTCAACTGGCGCGAGGCGTTGCAAGCAACGTCTCTACCTCAAGCCATGTTGAGCCAAACCGTTTTCAGCTCTGTGTAGTGTTCGATGGCATGTACCCCAAGCTCGCGGCCGAAGCCTGAGCTCTTGTAGCCGCCGAAGGGCAAAGACGCATCCATCAGGCCGTACGTATTGATCCAAACCGTTCCCGCCCGGAGTTGCCGTGAAACCGAATGCGCTTTCTTCACATCGCGAGTCCACACAGCTGCTGCGAGGCCGTACGGATTGCTATTTGCCAGCTTGATCACTTCATCTACATCATCAAAGCTCAGTGTCGCCAGCACGGGGCCGAAGATTTCCTCCTGGGCAATCTTCATGTCGTTCTTCACGCCGCCGAAGATGGTGGGTTCGATGAAGAAGCCCTTGCCACCATCGACCGAAACTCGGTTTCCGCCCGCGATCAGCTTGGCGCCTTCGTTCTTGCCTGCCTCGATATAGCCGAGAACGGTTTGCATTTGCTCCTGGCTGACGATTGCGCCCATGCGGGTTTTGGGATCGAGCGGGTCGGCGGGCTGCATCTTCTTAGCGCGGCCGACAAGTTTTTCCAGGAACTCGTTTTGCACCTTGCTCTCAACGAACAAGCGCGAGCCTGCATTGCAGACTTCACCTTTGCCGTAGAAGATTCCGGTGATTGCACCTTTGACGGCGTTGTCGATGTCGGAATCGGCAAAAACGATGTTGGGCGACTTGCCGCCGAGTTCAAGGGTCAGGCGCTTCATGCTGTCGGCTGCACTACGCATGATCTCTTTGCCAACTTCGGTCGACCCGGTGAACGCGATCTTATCTATTCCGGAATGCCGGACGATCGTCCTGCCAACTTCCGACCGGCCGGTAACAATATTCAAAACGCCTGCGGGGAGGCCTGCCTCAACCGCTATTTCGCCGAATCGCAGTGCTGTCAGTGACGTGAGGCTAGCGGGTTTCCAGACAATGGTGTTGCCGCAAGCCAACGCTGGGCCAAGCTTCCATGAGGCCAGCAATAGCGGGAAATTCCACGGGACGATGAGCCCGACGACGCCCACAGGCTCGCGCAACGTGTAGGTGAAGGCGGTCTCTAGCGTGTTTACCGTTTCGCCATGAATCTTCGTTGCCCAGCCCGCGTAATAACGGAGAACGTCGATCACCATCGGCATGTCGACGTAACGGGACTCGAAGATTGGTTTGCCGTTATCGAGCGTTTCCAGTTCAGCGAACTCGTCAATGTTTTTTTCGAGCAGATCAGCGAGACGCCAGATGAGGCGGCCACGTTCACTGGCTGACATCTTGCGCCAGGGGCCGCTGCGATCTTCAAAGGCTCGGCGGGCGGCTTGAACGGCACAGTCGACATCGGCGGCAGACGCCTCTGCAATCTGAGTCAAGACTTCGCCGGTTGCGGGATTGGTCGTGTCGAAGTGTTGCGAAGCATCGGTCCATTGGCCGTCGATGAAAAGTCGTCCGGGGGACAGTTTTGTTTTGGTCGCTGCAATCATCTTTCTTCCGATCCGTGGAACACCGAAGGCAGGACGGGCGAGACGACCGTCCTCCATCGGGTCTGCTATCTTGCTTTGAAAACTGCCGGCCGCTTCTCTACATATGCTGCCAAGCCTTCCTTGGCGTCTTCGCTCTGGAAAAGTAGCTGTTGATTTTCGCGTTCCACGGCGAGGGCGGACTCCATCGGAATTTCCCAGCCGGTCTGCACCGCGCGCTTGATTCGGCCCACGGCCTTGGCCGCTTTGTTTGGCGGGCAGAACTGGCGGGCGTACTCCATGATGTTCTCCATGAAGCCGTCGCGGTCAAAAATATCGTTGATAATCCCGAATTCCTTGGCTTCTTCGAAGGAGAAGGTGTTTCCGGTCACCATTAGCTCGATGGCCTTGCTCTTCCCTACCATTCGCGACAGCCGCTGCGTACCGCCGGTTCCGGGAAGGACGCCCAGGTTTACTTCTGGCAATCCGATCTTGCCCGCGTCCTGACGGGCAATGCGAATGTCCGCCGCCATGGCGATTTCCAGGCCACCGCCGACGCAGTGTCCATTGATCGCAGCGATCACCAGTTTCGGGGTGTGTTCCAATCGAAGCAGCATCTCGTTGGCGTGGAGGCAGAAATAATATTTGAACGTGGGGTCGACGCTGGCCAGCATCTTGATGTTGGCGCCGGCGGAGAAAAACTTGTCGCCCGATCCGGTTAGCACGATGACGTAAACGCCGTTGTCCATGCGTGCTTTCAGTATGGCGTCATCGAGTTGCCGGTTCATTTCGTAGGTGTAAGTGTTGGCCGGGGGATCGAACATCTCGATTACCGCGACGCCCCCATCGGTGCGGTAGTTCACCAACTGCTTCGTACTTTCGCCAGCTGCCGGTTGTAACGTAGTAGCCATGTTCAAACTCCTTTTCGCAATAGTTAAACTTGAAATTGGTTCGATACCGATGTCCGTTTGTGTGACGCCTTGCTGCGAGTCGATTGACCCTTATTAGCGGCGCTGATCCCCCGCAAGAAAATGTCACCCATGCCAGACGCCAATTCTTGTGCATCGGCGTCGATCCGGGGGTTGTACCAGGTATAAATCCAGTTCATCATGCCGAATAAACTCAGGACCGCAGTCCGACTGGAAAAGTCTAACTTCTTTGCGAGCTTAAAGTCGTCCAGCAGCTCCACGCATATCCGGTAGTATTCGCGTTTGATAGCAGCGATCTGAGCCCCGAAACCGTTTTTCAGCACATCGGCTTCGTGAGATAGAACTTTCATTGACTTTTCGTTGGCTAGAAAGTATTCCAGATGATTCAAGATGAAAACGCGAACGCGTTGCTCCGGATCGGATACTTCATCGAGGCGCTCGCGGAGCCGCTCGACGATGGTGGTAAAGGTGTGCTTCTGGATCAGGTAGAGCAGTTTCTCTTTAGACTCGAAATAGTAGTAAAGGCCAGACAGGGACATGCCGCTAGAGCGAGCCAGATCACGCATGGATGCACCTTCGTATCCTTTTTCGTAAAAGACTTCGGTGGCGTGGAGCAGAATCTTGCCCAGTCGGCGATCAAAGCGGGTTTCGGCAGGAGGCGTAAGGGCGGTAAGACGGCGGCGAACTGAAATGGCTGACGAGACTGGAGAGGAGGATGCCATGAAAGTTCGAACGTTCGTTCAAATAATAATAGCGCAATGTGACGAAGATCACAAGAGCAAGTGATCCAAAGGTAGTGGCTGAGATTCAACCACTACCGGTCTAAATGGCTACCTCGACACTGCGCCCGAATGTAAATCGGCGGGTTGTTATCAGTTGCGTATGTCCGCCATCAACTGCTCGACCTCGGCTTTGAGATTTTCGGTCAGGGGCAGCAGCGGCAGCCGCACGGGGCCGCCGAAGTAGCCGTTGAAATCCATGGCGTGCTTCATGCCGGGTATGCCCAACTCTCCGACGACTCGCCGTGCGGGCTGGGCGATCCGCTCTTGTTTCAGCCGGGCGAGTTCGATGTCGCCTTCTTTCCACGCGGCATAAATTTCATAGCAGGCCGTGGGAGCGGCATCGGCGAAGGCGAGAATTGCGCCCACTGCGCCCACTTGCAGAGAAGGTTCAAGCGTCTGCGCGGCGCCGACGAGCACCTGAAACCCGACTTCCTTCTGCCGGGTCTTCAGGCCCGAAATCACAGTCACGGCGGTAGAGGACGGATTCGTATGGAGGCCGGACGTCCGCGCCCGGCTGGACGAGCGGGACTCCTCCATCGTTTCTCCCGCAGAACCCGCGAGTACGCCTACCGAAATCAGTTCCCTTCCCTGTCCATCGCCCTGGCTGGCCGCCTTCAGCATGCGTGGGGTGACTGCATCAAATGTCTCGGTGACCATGGTGCTGCGCTTCACGTGCCGCGTGCCCTCGACCATGCGGCGGACTTTTTCGACGTCGCCGCTGGATTCCTTGATCCCGATCAGGTTTGGGTGCTCCGCCAGTTCGATGACTAACTCAACAGGAATGTCGTACCCCGTGGCTTGCGGAAAATTGTAGATGATCACGGGCAGAGGCGAGCGGTCGGCCACGGTGCGATAAAAGGCCAGGAGGTTGGCCGGATGCATCTGCTTCTTGTAGTAGTGCGGCGTGCGCACCATGGCAACGTCGTAGCCGAGTTCGGCGGCGTACTCGGTCAGGTGCAGGGTTTCGACGGCAGATTCGATCCCGGTTCCAGCAATCAAGACCTTGTTTGCGGCAGCCGCCTCGCGGGTAGTCTTCAGCACATCGCGCCGCTCCTGATCTGACAGCAAGATGGCTTCCCCGGTCGAGCCCAGCGCTACAATCCCTGCGACTGGGGTTTTCGAGTAGCGCTCGACGTTGGCTTCGAGTTTTTTGAAGTAGAGGTTGCCGTCCGGATAGAACGGAGTGGTGATGGGTGGAAAGATTCCATGAAGTAACATAATTGTAGCTCCTCGGATGAAGTCCGATCATAGGATACAGCGGGAAGCGCCCGCACACGAGAGATTCGGCAGCTTCGCCGCTACCGCTGAGAGGCATGACGCTCTGAATGCAGTTTTTGCAGCGCTTGTACTCTAATCTCTCCACGCTGCAAGGCGGAAATTCCTTCGGCGGCGGCGCGGGCCGCGGAAAGCGTTGTAATGGTCGGGATGCGTGCGCTGACCGCGGCGCGGCGAATGGCTTTCTCATCGAAGAAGGGATCGACGCCATGAGGCGTGTTGATGATGAGCTGAATGCGTTCGCCTTTGATCAGGTCGACTACGTTGGGCCGGCCTTCTTTCACTTTGTAGACACGCTCCACCGTCATGCCGGCGTTCTCCAGTACGTCGGCGGTGCCTGCCGTAGCCACTAACTTGAAGCCCATATCCACAAATTTGCGCGCGACTTCTGCTACTTGCGGTTTGTCATGATCAGTGACGCTGACGAAGACTGTGCCTTGTGTGGGCAGCTTCTGTCCGGCTGCGGTTTGCGCTTTGGCAAAGGCTTCGCCAAAGTTGTCGGCCACTCCCATGACCTCGCCGGTGGATTTCATCTCCGGACCGAGAACCGTATCCACGCCGGGGAATTTGTTCCATGGGAAAACCGGGGATTTTACGTAATAGCAGGGCCCAGTATCGAGGTCGGCGCGGCGCTCGATGAACTCCGGTAAGAATTCGCGCAGCTTGCGTCCGGTCATTAGTCTGGCCGCAATCTTTGCCATGGGTACGCCCGTGGCTTTCGAAACAAATGGGACAGTACGCGAGGCCCGCGGATTGACTTCCAGTACGTAAACTTTGCCGTTCGTGTGGGGGCGGGTCTCTGACCCGTCCGGACGGGTCGAAGACCCGTCGCCACCCAGTCCGTCCCCAACGATTCCATTGCTCCGAGGAATCGCGAACTGAATGTTCATCAACCCCACTGCTTTCAGCGCGCGCGCCAGTTTGAATGTGTAATCGCGCATGCGTGCCATCAGGGGTTGGGGAATGTCAACCGCCGGAAGAACACAGGAGGAATCACCGGAATGGATGCCGGCCTCCTCGATATGTTGCATGATGCCGCCGATGACTACGTCTTCGCCGTCCGAGAGCGCGTCCACGTCTACCTCGATCGCATCCTCGAGGAAGTGATCGATCAGTACCGGGCGGTCCTGCGAATATTCGACGGCCTCTTTCATGTAGCGCACAACGGTTTCCTCGTCATAGGCGATGACCA
>Ga0074044_10001689_pt1 | contig 19762 bp, 19 predicted proteins | sample BogForMeECP23OM1_FD_94443 | JGI IMG/M metagenome (GOLD analysis project Ga0074044, IMG submission 94443) | Bog forest soil microbial communities from Calvert Island, British Columbia, Canada - Bog Forest MetaG ECP23OM1 | ecosystem: Environmental > Terrestrial > Soil > Wetlands ...
ATAGCGAGGGGGAGATCCCCCTCGCGCTCCCCCTGCCACAAGCCAAACCACCATTCCCACCGCCCCTTAAACTGACGTATTTTCGCTCCGGCTACTGATGTACTTTCTGTCCGGCCTTGACAACTCAAGCGATGATGATACCGAAAATCTGATTCTTAAATGGCAAGATCGCTTGCCTCTTACCTATCTTTTTGAGCCGCGGCCTGGAAAAAGCATCGCGCTCAATTCTTGAATGCGGCGGGTCGAAGGCGATTTCATTGTCGTAACGGATGACGACGTTCTGCCCGATCGGGATTGGCTTGTGGAACGGCAGCGTATCGCTGACACTTATACAAATTATGCCGTGTTTGGTGGCGTTATTGTGCCCCAGTTCGAGGCTCCTCCGCCGCCTTGGTTGAAACCTGCCTGGAAGGCAATGCTTTACGCGGCGACTGATCCCCAGAGAAGGTCTCATGGTCCCCGGGGATATTTACGGCCCCAATGTCGGGTTGAGAGCCTCGGTCATCGGAGGAGGAGAACTTTTCGCTGAAACCATCGGTGGCGCGGAGCGGCATCGCCGGTGCGCCACGCCCGATGATGAGCAGCACCACATTATCGACGGACTCTACCCGAAATCGGCGGCGTTTTAAGGGCTCAGGTCACCGGGTATTTGTTTTTGGACCCGCATGATCAATCCCAAATGCCCACACCCCTAACGCAACAACAGGTATCTGTAGCCGAGTGATCGGCCCTAAGAACAGCACCCAGCGGTATCCCAAGGATGGGGTCCACTTCAATTGCCAGCCCCAGATGGTCCAGTAGTCCAAAATATACTCAACTTACACCCTCACAAATTATAGCCGATTTTCTCAATCTGTGCTTTTGTCTCCGCATTCAGCCCATTTATAAAGTTTCTGAATCGAGGAACTTTTTCTTTAACAGCCAAATAGCGATAAAGCTCGGCTCTCGGAGGGGCTAGACTTAAACGGCTCAAATCAAGGTCAACCGACATGACTTTAGCGATCTTAGAAAACTCCTTGAGCGGATCGATCGTGCAGTCCTCAAGTCGCAACGAGAGCGTGGCGGATTGAAGATAAAGCACAGTTTCCTCAACAAATTCCGGGAAAGACAAAAATCGCGGGCCTTGTAAAAAATCAGGATCGCCTTCAGCAAAGGCCTTGAATTCAAAAAAATTCTGCTCCAAATCGGCGCACAGATCGTCTGTGCCCTTATAATCCAGCGAGATACCGCGAGAAACCGTGTTGTTGTCGCGAATATATGTCCGCCAGAAAATCCAATTTGACAGCAACGAATCGAGGGGATGACGATATACAAAAATCAAATCGGCAAATCCCAATCTTACGGCCTCCAATATACGGCTAGTTACCGCAGGCAACTCCTGAGCAAAAGAAACATGCTTTATTGTGGCATGGCCGCTGTAGATCATAGATGTCGGACCTGGATGGCAGCGGATCGTGTTCGTGTTCTCCCTTAAATATTTCGCTCTTTCTCCAATGTTCTGCAGCATCAGGTTAACAATATACCCACGTCCGGTGCCGACCAGTCCAATAACATAAGTTGTTCTGTCGTTTCCCATTTGATGGGCCGGCTGCAATACCTCGGCGAGCTCAGCATTCTGCCGCTCTCTTTCGCCCAGTTTGGATTCAGCCGCAGCTAAAGCAACGCGCTTCGCGGGAGCTTCTCGCTGTCCTCGCGGAAGGAGACGGTAGACCAGCCGTAGCGGCGCGGTCAGTTCCCAGCACAATGACTGACGAATAGTGACAATAGTCTGAATCGCCTCGGTTTGAGAAAGACCGATAGGTTCTGTTTCCTTGTTGTGACCTTGTCGCTTTCGGACGAAATTGCGTAAGGGTCTCAGGAGCTGCCAGGACCGAGAATTCCAGAGATTGTGGACTTCGGACAGCACCATTGAATTAGCCTCAGCTTGCGATCGTCGTACACTCGGCTGGTGCAATTCCTCTTTTGTCCGCAGGAGATCGTCAGCAACTTGGCAGACTCGGTGAGAAAGCTCGAGATTCTCCTGCTCCATGTCCCGCAGCTTTGACTCTGCGGTTATCAGTGTGCTGCGAGCCTCGTCACACGCACTCAGCGCGGAGCGCAGTTGCTCAGCAAGCTCCAGATTCTGGTCCTCCATGTCCCGCAGCTTTAACTCTGCAGTTATCATGTGTTCCCCGCAGCGCACCAACTCCCGTTATCGCGATCTTTCGGAGCAGTCACCGATCAACCGGGTCCTCGAGCTTGCGAGCCAAGGTCTTGCGATCGACGCCAAGAATCGCGGCCGCCTCGCCACGATGACCGTTGACCGAGGCGAGTACCGCGCGCGCGTACTCGCGCTCGACTTCCTCCAGCGTCATGCGCCGTGACGCAAGCTCCTCGAGGCGGGCGGGCGAGTGGTGGTCACCCGTGATCGTGCTCGGCAGGTCGGCGCGCGTAATCTGAGCACCGGAGCAAAGGATGACCGCCTGCTGAATCGCATTCTGCAGTTCCCGAATATTACCCGGCCATCGATATCGCGTGAGGTACTCCATCGTTTGAGCGTCCAGTTCCGGCGGGACTCTTCCCGCCTCGGCACTGGCGCGCACCAGAAGGTGCTTGACCAGCAAGGGAATGTCTTCGGGCCGATCGCGCAGCGGCGGCACCGCCATGGTCACGGTCGCGATGCGATAGAACAGATCCGATCGGAACCGGCCGTCGGCAACGGCTTTTTCCAAATCGGCATTGGTCGCGGCGATAACCCGTACGTCGACCGTTGTCTCGCCCGTCGCGCCGAGCGGCCGGACGCGTTTGTCATCGATAACTCTGAGAAGCTTGGCTTGAACCGATGGAGGCATTTCCCCGATCTCATCGAGGAAAAGAGTGCCGTGGCTTGCCGCCGCAAAAAGACCGATCTTGCTCTGTTTCGCGTCGGTGAATGCCCCGCGCACGTGTCCGAACAACTCGCTCTCGATCAAACTCTCGGGAATCGCCGCGCAGTTCACCGGTACGAACGGACCGCTGCGCCGCGGGCTTAAGAAGTGAAGTGCGCGCGCCAAAAGGTCCTTGCCCGTTCCGCTCTCGCCAGTGATCAACACGCTCACCGAGCTGTCGGCCACCTGCGCGAGCTTGCTTAGCAACGCCGTCATCTTCGGACTCGCGGCTATAATATTTTCCAGGCCGTGATTGCGGGCCAGTTCAATCCGCAGCCGCTTGACTTCATCCCGCAGGTCGCGATTTTCCAGCGCGCGCGAGACGATCAGCAGCAATTCGCCGTTGCTGAAGGGCTTGGTTATGTAATCGAAAGCGCCGAGTTTCATCGATTCCACGGCGTTCTGAATCGATCCGAAGGCCGTGATTATGATTACCGGCAATTCGGGTGCAATCCGCTTCAGCTCGGCTTGCAATCCGTGCCCGCTCATTCCAGCCATCCGGAGATCCGAAATCAGCACGTCGGGGGCTTCCCGCTCGACCATCGCCATAGCCTCATGCCCCGAATTCGCGCTCGGCGCGTGGTATCCTGCTTGGCGCAGAATATCGCACAGCGCACTGACCATGTCGTGGTCATCGTCGACCACAAGGACGGTAGGCTGTTCGCTATGCACGCCGCTGTTCCCGGGAGCCAGGCTCAGGTTCGATTATCTCGCTGGTTGCCATGGGGATCGCAATCACGAACCGCGTTCCCGATGGCCCCGAAGTGAAGGTTATCTCGCCATCGTGCTCGCGTACTATAGACTGGCTGACCGCTAGACCCATTCCGGTTCCCTTGCCCGGCTCCTTGGTGGTGAAGAAGGGGGAGAAGACGCGATCCTCGTGCTCAGGAGCGACGCCCTCGCCGGTATCTTCGAACGCAAGCATCACGCGTGAGCTATCGCGGTAGCGTTCCGTGTGCGCGGTTACTCGCAGCGTTCCGCCGCTGCGCTGCATCGCGTCGAGCGCGTTCATGATCATGTTCACGAACACCTGTTCGATTTGCTCGGCGTCGCATTGTACCAGCAGCGGACTTTCCCCGAGTTGAGCTATGGTTCTCACGTTGCGGTGCGCGGCTTCCGGCGCCAACAGAGCCAGGGCTCGGTCGGCGATCGTTCTTAAGTCGCAGATCGCCTTGTGCGATTCACTCTTGCGAGCGTAATCGAGCAACATCCGGACGATTCGCGCAATCCGATCGATCTGGCGGACGATGACGCCCAGCTTTTCGCGGGAGTCGGTTGAAATTGTCTCATCCTGCTGCAGGTCCTCCGCGCGCACGCGTATTACCCCCATCGGGGTACCGATCTCGTGCGCGAGTCCAGCGGCCAGCGTGCCGATCATGGCAAGCCGGTCCGCGCGCTGAAGCTCGCGCTCGAGTTCCAATTCGCGCCGATGCCGTTGCTGGAGATCGGAGCGCGCCCGGTTGAGTTGCTGATCGAGCCTGCGGAATTCTTCGCTAAGCAGTTCCACTTCGCTCCCTCCGCCCCGATCGGAATCATCCGACGAAAACTTCATCACTTTCGCCGACAGATCGCCCAGCGGTCGCGAGAGGTAGCGATGCACGGTCAGAGGTATGGCGGTGGCGACAGCGCCCATCAACACCATGGCGGCGATAAACGACGCGATGGATTGCGTTCGGCTATCCCTTGCCACCTTCGTCCAGTCCTGGACTTCCAGAAGGTATCCAATGACTTCTCCGCCCGGGCCCTTCAGTGGAACCATTTCGCAGAACCAGTTCTTTCCGCCTTCCGCCGGTTCGAACTCGGCGGAGTGGCGTGGCGCGAGCTGCACGTGGGCCGCAGCTATGAGTTCAGGCGGGAAGTCCGGCACGGAGTACCAAAGTTTACCGTCCTTTCGGAGCAGGGCGCTTCGAGTTCCTTCGGCATCCATTTTCCGGAATACATCACCGATTTTGTCCCATTCTTGCGCATTGACTTCTTCATCAACTGAAGGAGCCAAGCCAGAACTGGCCGCACGGGCCGATTGCTTCAGCTCATTTACGTAGACGTTGGACCGCTCGACGGTCCAATACGTGTACGCGGCCAGTACTGGCATTATGCACAGCAGCAAGACCAGCGTCAGCCGAGTGCCGATTCTCACAGTCAGTGCTCCGTTCGACCGCGCGCCACTAAACGCCTCGTCGCCTCGTTCCCCGCGGTCTCCTCGCCAGTTATATGCCATCATTTGCATTCAGCCGAAACTGTCGCACCGCGAAAGATTAGGGAATAATGCCTCGGAGAGTATGGGAATTTTGACCCATAATTCCAATTCTCCACAGAAATAGCGGCGGATCCTGCCAAGTGAATACGAGACCGTCCACGAAACTTGAGCAAGATTTTGACCATCTAATGCGAGACTGCCGCCTTTCAGGAAAGCTTGGCGCGCAATCGGGATCTCGCGGGCACATCCCTTGCTCATCTTGATCCCAGGAGAACTCGGCGTCTGCAACGCTTGCCACATAGAGCAAATTTTAGCTACGCTCGGGGAATTAAGCCCTGAGCCAACAGAGGACTTTGAGGCCGTCAAAACGGCAAGGCAATGAAGACGCGCGGAAATCCGTCAGGGCCCGAGGCAAACGCCCCATTTACAGAGGCGGATATACGGATGCAACCGGCATCATGTCATCACGCTCAAGACGCCTTTGAACAAGGGCTGGGTCCATATACGGAAATCCCGGTTAAATCTAAGGAGGGGAAGCCCCAGATGGCAGTTCCACGACAGGCAGTCCGGCGCCACACACGAACTCGGCTGACTGACACGGTTTTCATTGTTGCGCTTCTGGCTTTCGGGCTCAGTTCACTTCCCCAGGCGTTATGGACTGTCAGCGCTCATGCGGACGAGGTTTCCGACTTGATGAACTCGCCATCAGATCAGTTGGAAAATCCCGACCAGGCTGCAAACCCCGATGTCACGCCGCCGGATGCCTGCCTGGACAGCTTGCCCAATCCCCAGCTCAAGAACGGGTTGCACAGGGTGATTCAACTGGTCAACTGCTCCAACGCGACCCTACTAGGCACTGCGAACGCGGCTCAAACCAAAGGTTTCGCGCCGCTGCCCGTTTTGCCGCGAGAAGGTACCTGGATAATGCAACCTTTCAACCCCCAGGCGCCCGCGAACGGGCTGAATGTCCTGACCATCGACATCCCGCTGCAGTGGGAAAACACGGTGTGCCCGAAAAACGCACATGGGATGTGCCAAGGTATCGTGGGCCCGAGGATGTGGGCGCGGACCGGTTGCCGTTATGACCTCTCGTTCGACAAGGCTCAGTGCGAGACCGGTGGCTGCAGCGGCGCATACGACTGCAGCGCGGCTCTGCAGTCAGCATCAGTCGGCACCACCGTCGCCGAATGGACTTTCAACCAACCCGTTTCGAGTCAAACCCTGCCCCCCAATAATTGGTGCATGGGAGACGGTCAGCCCCCTTCTGGGGCCGGCGTGGTTGCTGATTGCAAAGATTTTCCAGATATCAGCGCGGTGGATGGTGTAAACCTCAACATGGACATCCAGCCGCTCGGCGGCGCCCCCCATGACCCCTTCGACGCGCTCGGTGGCCACGACATCCAGTGGCTGGCCGAGCAATACCCGCTGACGGTACATGGCCAGGATATGCGGGCTGGCGCCAATTGCAATTTGGGCGGTTTCCAGCTCTTACGCTCGTTCCTCGCAACGGGTAAGCCTTACGGGTTTGTGATTTTAGATAGCAGTGGAAAGCCCTTAAACGGGGACAGCACGGTGGCCTGCTTCTCCAATTGCGGAAGATATGCGTTCCCGAAGCCGCCCCCGGAGCACTGCGCCGAAGATGCAAACAACCCCGATGGTACCCTTTGCTATCGCTGGAAAGCATTTTGCCTGGGCGATCCGAGCAAATACGGGAAACCGTGTATGACGGACAAAGATTGCCCCGTAGCGGGTGCGTGTTGGAACAATCCGGGTTCTGCTCTCAACAATACATGCCAGGGCCGAGCATTCATCAAAAACTCAATGTGTCTCAACAACCCGCAAACTACGTGTCCCTATCTTACCTATCCGTACGGCTACGTAGACCCCGTCAACGGCACCATCTTCAAATCCACACAGCCGCCATTCGGACTTTGCGCCGACGTAAAACCCCCTCATGCGAACCCTGACTCTATCGAGCCCGCCTGTATTGGCGACGATACCCTGCACATGGTAATGCCCAAGGCATATACTTGGCCAAATGATCCTCAAGTTTATGGCGGCGACGCCCCGGCCTATCGAGTGATTTTCGCACCTGGGGGCAACAGCGTACCAATTACGCCAACGAGCACCATTCCGTTCTGCAAGGACCTGGCGGCGGAAAGTAACAAATATGACCTAACGTCGAATCTAAGGGACTGCAAGGGGCCCATCGACTACGGAGCGTTGTTCGCTGTTGCCAACCCATTTGGTAAAAGCTGGGCTTGTGATCTCGACCCCACGGGTGCCGGAGACGAAGGCGTCATATGTCGGTGGAACTCGGATACCGTGAACCCGGTTTCCAAAATCAATCAGGTAGGTCTTAAGGGGAATTTCAATTCGGCGGGCTCAAACCTGCAACTGAACGCGATACCGGGAGTCCAGGCTAATGACCTGCTGCTTGCGTCTATCACGTTTAATTCCCCTGCGGGAACACCGTCGCTCCCGAGCGGATGGTCGCCGGTGCCCAACGCGGACGTGACCTCGAAGATCAATCAACGAACGGCTGTGTGGTATCACTTCGTGACCAACCAGGAGCCGGGCAGTTATACGTGGACCTGGAACGCAAAGGCGTATCCGGCCGGCGGGCTGACGGCTTGGCGGGGTGTGAGTATGGGCACTCCTTTCGACGTCCCGGCCGTAACCGCATTCGCGACCAAACCCGAAGATAAAGCAACTGCCCCTCCCATCACCACGATGACCGCGGACACCCGGGTGCTGAGTGTCTATGGTGCGGGCAAGGCGCAAAAGCCTGCCTTCGCGTTACCCTTTAGCGAAGCAGTGTCAGGCAAACCGGTCGGCGACGAAACTGGAGCAGTCAAGGTCAACGGCGGAGACAATACCGGGACTTACTACGGCCATTTGGTAGGCGACAGGATTCAAAGCTCAAAGGGGGAGGTTTTAGCCCAGTCAGTGAGGATCACGCAGACAGCGTCCGAAAAACCGCCAATCCCGGTAACCGACGGAGCCAACTGGACCGCGATCACCATGGTGCTCAGATCACAATAGGCTTGCCGCCCGGCGTGAAGGCCTCTGCGCCGCCACGCCGGGCAACTTGGGGCCAGGCGCTGGTGCACGTTCCTTCGGACTGGGTGTTCTGCAAGTTCCAGGCTGGGCTACGAACCTCGTACGTCGCGCATCAAAGCGCGTATCGCTCATAAAAGCGGATATCCTCGATCAGAATGTCGGCGAGGCGGTCCATCGTCGATCGATCGGCTTTCAAGGCCTCGCGCTCGCCTTCAGCGCCCGGGGGGAGAGTTTGATTCACGTGGAGCGAGAGGAGCGGTTCGTCGATCGGAAGCCCAAGCAAGATGCCTAGTCTTCGCAGATCCTCCGCTCGTCGGTCAAAACGCCCGATGAAATCGAGCCGGCCCATATCCCAATCGCCAAAATAGGATCGACTTAGAAGGTAGCGGATCGAAGGCAGTCGGGCGAAACCGAATATGTCTAATTTCTGCTCAACGAAATACCGATGGAGCGGGTTGGAGTCGGACGATAGTCGTCGCCAGAACAGATAAATCGAAATCAGATTATCGACCGGATGACGCAGGAAAGTCACCCGGATGGCGTCACTCAGCAAATCATACTTGCACGCCGGGAAATGACCGTGAACTACCTTGACCACACCGGGCAGAGCGGTGGGCCTGCGAGTCAGCCACCCCTCAGGATCCAGGTTGTGGGCCGTAAAGGGATTGGCGGGATCATCGTCGTAGTCTCGAAGAACGCTCGCTTCACCGAACATACTGTGAAAGATGTGCAACAGACTCGTACCGGCCGCCTTTGGAGCATGAATTGAAACAATCTTTACCGCCGGATCCCTTGCGCTCTTTACCGACGGAACCTTGGGCCTGTAATCGTGCGCGCTTCTTGCGGATGCCTCGTCTGGTGAATCCGCAGTCGAGCCGGTCGCCCGATTGGTGCTTAAGGCCGGACTGGCTTCGACAGTCGGTGTGCTGCGAGTAATTGCGCGATGAGCCAGCCGCAGCGGCGCGGTCAGCTTCCAAGACAACGACTGACGCATGGCCGCACGGTCCGCCTCGGATATATCGAGCTGGCTTCTCAGGTTGTCGATCTCCGCCGCCAAGCTGCTACGCTCAGCTTCCAGCCGCGCCAATTGCTCACCCTGCTCGTCGATAACCTTGAGCCGCGCCGCACGATCCGCCTCGGATATGTCGAGTTGGCTTCTCAGGATGTCGATCTCCGCCGCACGCTCAGCGTTGAGCCGCGCCAATTGCTCACCCTGCTCGTCGATAACCTTGAGCCGCGCCGCACGATCCGCCTCGGATATGTCGAGTTGGCTTCTCAGGATGTCGATCTCCTCCGCACGCTCAGCGTCGAGCCGCGCCAATCGATCACCTTGCTCCGCGATAACCTTGAGCCGCGCCGCACGGTCCGCCTCGGACATATCGAGTTGGCTCCTCAGGTCGTCGATCTCGGCCGTCAAGCTGCTACGCTCAGCATCCAGCCCCGCCAATCGATCACCCCGCTCCTCGATAACCTTGAGCCGGGTCGCACGGTCCGCCTCGGATATGTCGAGTTGGCTTCTCAGGTTGTCGCAGAGGGCGCCGCGTCGCAGCAGTTCACGTGCGATCCTTTGGCGCTGCGGGGCGGCTTCTCTGAGCCGTCGGTTGACCATCAGGAGATCCGTCGTCGCGAAACAGTTCTCGTATTGGATAGGCGCTTCGTACTGTATCGGCTCGAGCTGGCACAGATCTCGGTCGAAACGGCACACTAGGTATCCCCTGGATAGGATCTCTTCGAAAAGTTTCCTGCTATCTAACCCGGCCCCGACGAGGTTAGCTTCTGTAAACTCGACCATCACAACGGGTAACCGCCCTCTGCCAATTGTCCTGGAAGCGCCTTCCAGCACTTGGAGCTCAGAACCTTCAGCATCGACCTTGAAGAAGTCTATTCGTTCGAGCCGTTGCTCTTCGCATAGCGCGTCAACCGTGGTGGTTTTGACCTGGAACCCTGAAACGCTGCCATCGATCGGAAACATGCTGCTGTAAGCGCTCCTGGCAGGTCCGCCTGGATAAAGCGGCGCCGCGCCGACGAACGAAGACAGGGCGGCTTCGACTACGGTCGCACATGTGGCATTGCACGACTGCAGGTTGCGACTTAGTAAGGTGACGGTTCTCGGGTGCGGTTCGATTGCGATGACCCTGCCCTGGTTGCGTAGTATCGCCGCTGAGAGGGTTGAATAAAGACCGGCATGCGCTCCGCAATCCACCACCACGTCGCCGTCGCGCAGGTACAGCCACAGAAACGCCTGTTCTCGGTATTCGAACCAGCCCTCACGCAAGCACCGGAGCACATCGTCGCCCCGCTCGTATGTAAGCCATCCAACGTGCGCAATGTAAATTTCGTCGTCTTCGGGCGTCACAAGGCGCTACCTAATGAACTTGGAAAGATTCTGAAGGATACCAGGATCAACTTCGGACCTGGGTCATTGGAAGCTCGTCCGACAACATCGAGGGCCGTATGTTGATTCTAAAAACCTTTCTGCTAACGCGACTTCGTCCAACTCAACTTCAGGCGCGTGAGCCTGTCTGAAGGGACTTGAACACGATTACCTTATTTTCGGGGAAAAGCGAAGGCTGTGGGGCTAAAATGTCAGCACAGACATGCAGCGGAAATTCTGGAATCGCTTTCGCTGTCCTTATCGCCCCGTGGCTAACGAAAATTAGATCCGGACGTATTGATGATGCAGTCCTCCGAGGAGCGGCAGCGCAGTGATTTGCCCGTCGCGCTGAACCCTGCGAGGGACCGGCGCGTTCTTCTCCAACGAGAGGTGAGTCCGCACTTCATTATAATATGCGGCGTAGGCTCGAACGATGCGACGCAGGTGCGCTTCGCCGAACACCACGCTGTTGTCGATGCACTCCCGTGGAATCAAGCCGAAGCCGCTCGACATGTCCGTTCTGCCAGGGCGAACGGGCGGCCGTGGGACGATCGCGAATGCCCATCGCCCGCACGCGCCGGATGAAGGCATGACCGTACATGCAGTCGCGATCGCGGATCAGGTATTGCGGCGCTTGGTCCCAGGGGAAAGCCTCAGTCACCTGCTGGGCGATCCATTCGGCGGTTGGATGAGCGGTGACGCCGAAGCCTACCAGCAGCCTGCGGTCGTGGCGGAGCATCACCAGACCGTAGAGCAGTTTGAAGAACGCGGTTGGTACGATGAACAGGTCGATCGAAGCAATGCCCGCGGCATGGTTGCGCAGGAAAGTCTTCCAGCTCTGGGATGGTGGTCGGCTGGACCTTGGCACCATGTACTTCGCCACGGTCGACTGCGCAACCTCGATGCCGAGCATGAGCAATTCGCCGTGAATACGCGGCGCGCCCCAGAGCGGGTTGGCCATGCTCATCTGCCGGATCAGGTCCCGGATCTCGCTATCAAGCGGTGGCCGTCCCGCGCCTGGCGAGATTTCCACCGCCAGTACGCGCGAAAGCCGCGGCGGTGCCAGCGGATGGATCCGCGTTTCGGGTCTGATGACCCCGATTGCGTTCAGGATCGACGGGAAAACCCGGTACAGCCAAACCAACCTCAGGCGGTCCGCATTCGTTAGGCGCACGCGCTTCGGGAGCCTGCGGACCAGGACGTTGATCTGTTGGCGGAGGACCAGATTCTCGGCTTCGAGCCGCGCCCGAGACTTGAAACGCGAGCGCAGCGCGTACCCCAGCAGCTTCAGCCACTCAGCCATGCGGCGCCAACCTACCCGATTTTATGCGACCTGTCACACAGATCGAATTTTCGATAACCACAGGACTTGCCCATTCCGCCCTTGTCGGAGGTGAAGCCGACGATTTTCATGGTTGGCTAATCTCCCTGTGGCCTAATGGAATGGTAACACGGTCAGCAGAACTGCCAATGAGGAAATGAGGTCAGTAGCTCATGCTTCCATGGCCTCATGAGGTGATGAAGCGGGTCTTTCTCCGCAGCATACCGCGACAATTGATCAGAGATTGAGCACATTGATTCCACGATAGGGCGTCCCCTTGTGTCGCAAGGGCTCTACACAATCCTACAGATTCTCAGCCTCACCCTTTTCGAGAAAATACCGCTCGAACAACTGCTTAATCACAAGCCTCTACAAAATTTTGACGGCGAAGACTCTAAGCAATTGAACCTATTCAATTAATTATTGGACAGCAGTGATTCAATCTAAATTCTTCGCCACGAATTCGAGATAACGCTTCGCCCCGTCCATTTCGCGCGCCAGGTTCGCCATGGCCACGGCCGGCGTCGCGATACGAATATAAGCTTGCGTTTGCTGTGCCCACCGTTCCCAGGCCTGGAAATATCCCGTGACGATCAACGATGCATAATAGGCGCCACGTCCATAGTCGTAGCCTTCGGCTGTCCGGTTGGCTTCAGGCGTCCCCCGCTTGCGTCCGTGATCGTGCAAGACTTTCAGCTCGGGCAGTTGGACCCCGCGAAAGCCCTGCATCGAAGCGCGGGTGGCCATTTCGATGTCCTCGCACGCAAACGGTGTTCCCGCACCCATATTCTCATTAAAGAGTCCCGCGCGCTGAAACACCTCCCGCGCGAAAAACATGTTGGCGCCCTGAATGAGGCCCGGAGGAAGAATATTGTAAGGCGCAATGTCCATCCGCCGCTGTATCGTCAGATTCGCGACGCGGGGATCGTCGCTCGCATCAAACAAGAGAATCTGCCCGCCGCCGTAGTGGAACGATTGTCCGTCCCATACTTGCGACAGGCTGGTGAAATAATTGGAGTCCATGTAGCAATCGTCGTCGGTGAAAACGATGACGTCACCCGATGAAATCTTGATTCCGACGTTCCGCGCCAAACCCAACCCAGGACGGTCGGCTTGGCCGATGTTGATGGGAAAACCGCTTTTCTCCTTGTATTCGCGCATCACCTCGTAGGTGGAGTCGGTGGAAGCACTGTCGATGAGATTGACTTCGACGGTGTTTCGCGTCAGATCTTCCACATCGAGCTTGCTGAGCATCGCGGCGAGTTGGGCAGTCCGGTCGCGGCTGCATATGACAAGCGAAATCTTCACGGCTTATAGTTCCTAACCGCCAGCTCGGCCTTCGATATTGTGAGTGCATTTAAAACGGTCAGAGCACTCCAGCGGTTTTTTCTGATTCTGAACCATTTCCCCTGATTTGCGCGGATCAGTACGCCAGGCACCAACCGCGTCGGCCCTTTAGAAGACAGGGACATGAAGCAAAATGCGAATAGCTCGCTCAGGCGATTTCAACGATACAGGTATGTTGCGCGGTCCCGTCTGGACCTCAATTCGTGATATTCCAATCGCGCGGCCTGATCGCTGGGCTGTGGCTTCGGCAACTTCGCAATGAATTCCTCCATGCTATCACTGCCGAATATTTCAATTCTTGGGATATAGAAGGGGTCGTCCCGGTCCGGTGGGTTTCCGCCCAGCCCGCAGACTGCAAATCTGTAGCCTGCTTGCTCGATCATGCGTCGCGAATCTGTGTCCGCGAATGCGTACGGATAACAATATCCAGAAACCTCACTGCCCAGCCTGTCGTTCAGGATTTTCCTCGAATTAATCGCATCCTCGAGCACGTCAGGTTTGGATAGCTCGGTCAGCCGCTTGTGGCAACAGCTGTGCGATCCGAAATGAATTCCGCGGCCATTTAATTCGACTATCTGATCCCACGACATGATTTGTGCGGGTGCGCCATACGCATTGTCCCAATCGGCTCTGCCGCCGACGTAGTCCGTGGGCACGAAGACCGTTGCACCAAATCCGTATCTACGGAGCAGTGGCCAGGCATTGTGATAAAAGTCGGCATAGGCATCGTCGAAGGTCAGGACGATCGGCTTACCGGGAATGTTCCGGGTATTCCGTATAAACCAGAGCTCGAAATAATCATCCAGACTCATGCTGTGAAAACCATGACGTTGCAGCCAAGCTAGTTGGCGCTCGAAGGCTTCCGGTGCAATTCGGTAAGGAGCAAGCTCGGCGGGTCCATCCTTTGCAACGCGATGGTACATAACAACAGGTACTTCCCTGGTCACCCAACAGTGCCTTGCCTCAGCAGCCGTGACAACACACCCGCCCCATTTGATGGATGGGCGCTCGAAATCAGCATTCTTTCTCAACAATATCTCGCGCGGAGAGTCAGCCGCCTTCGCTTCTGAAATTTCTGAACTAGGCGCAGCGACCGCACGCCGAAACAACTGAACCCTGTATAGTTCGGTGCTGAGTTCACGCAGAAGTTCCAGCTCCGCGCACGACGAAAAAATCGTACCAATACCCTTAGCACCGATCTCATTGAAGTCAAAGCCGGTCGCCGACTTGTCATCCGATACCATGTTCGCATGGGTCATCAGCAGGTGGCCACCGGGTTTCATTGAATTCCAGACTTGCCGCGCGAAGTTCTCAATGGCGGCGCGATCACGGAGGTAATAAAGGATTTCCGAACAGACCACGAGATCGTAGTTAGCACCGATCATTCCTTCGGAAATGTCATGCTGGGCAAAGCTCACGTTGCCATTCCTGCTGCATCGGGCTCTGGCCCGCTCAAGCGCAGCATCTGAAATATCGATCGCCAGAAGACGATCGACGCGTGCCGCCAGCATTTCAGTAAATATGCCTTCAGCGCACCCCAGTTCGATCGCATTGGCAACCGGCGAGTCAGGCATCAATTCAAGCGTATGCAGGTACTTTGTCTGCTCATAGGAGTTTGCATAGTCCCATGGATCGACTTTAGCAAAGACCCCGTTCCAGTAGTCTCGTTCGTTCAAGTCAGCAAACCTCCTGTGATGACGACGTTACAGCCGCCCCGCGGCTCCACCTGTTGTTTAGAACCCTCAAGGTTTATCCGCGATAGTCAGTTGAACGCCAGGTCCCCAGATCTTCGCGGCTTCGGAAGCCACTAATTCCATCTGAACGGTGTCAAGCTGGCATCTCGCGATGAACGCCTGAAAGTGACCGAGCGAGAACGGTCCGTAACCATGGTCCCAGCAATCCCGATGATAGACGGTAAACAGCGACTTGATGATGGCGGCGTGCTTCAGAGTGTCCTCCACATCAGCGAACGTCGATGCTGCTGAGCCGGAGGTCTTCGGGTACTTGCGGTAGAGGTAGACGATATCCGGCACCAGCGAAATCTGCTGTGCGCTTACCAGCACGGATGCCAAGAATACCGGGTCTTCCCCCAGGCGCAAAGTTGGGTAAGTGAGATTGTTGGCGCGAATCAGGTCGCTGGATATCAGATAGCTTGTGTGCCACCAGGGAATCCACAAACTCGATTCAGCCCGGAAGGACGTCTTCGCTCGATCGCCTACGGCAACGACTGACTGAAGATTTGCGTGGTCATCTCGTTGGAACAGCGCCAGGGAGCCCCTGACAACATCCGATCCTGTCACAACAGCCCGATCATAGAGAATTTCGGTCGACCGGAGGGGTAGCAGGTCATCAGCGTCGACGAATCTGATGAACCGGCCTGTTGCCGCCTTGATCCCTCGGTTCCTGGATTCCGCGGCCCCCAGATTGCGCCCGTTGTCGATCACGCGCACCCGCGAATCCACTCGCATTACGTCGTCCAGAATCCGACCGGACCGATCTGCCGATCCATCGTTGACGCAGATAACCTCCGTCGTCCTGAACGACTGAATTAAAACCGACTCCAGGCATTGATCGAGGTATTCCTCTTTGTTGAATACTGGGATAACGAACGTGACTTCCGGCCGCATCCGAACTCTCCAAATGAGGCGAGACTCAATAAGTCCAAAGATTGCGGATTCGGTCTTTGAGCATCTTGGGCTGACCTTGCTCTCGTCTAGCTGAAATTGCCCAGCCTCAAGTGAATCCCCCGCCGATTATCCAATCTATCTGTGAAATCAATCCGAGCTCGACAAGCGTCCTTACTCCCTCGAATGGAATAGAGACTCGCGGATCGAACAGCGGCTTGTCACCTTCGGAGGCAAGCCACTTCTTGTACAACTTGTATTCGCGGCATTCTCTCCAATGCTCGTCTTGTCGGATCGCCTGCTCTACATAGTTCTTGTCGATGAACAGGCTTCCTCCAGGCGATGTGGACTCATGCCACCGGTGCGGGCCATACAAATCGATCAGGTGCGCCACTAACCGCGTATAGCTGTTCCGAGTCAGCCAAGCCTGCAAGTCTTTCAGGCCGAACTCATCCATCCCCGGAAAGACCAAGAGCTCGTCCGCATCGACGTTCAGGACCCATTTACCGATGCCGTATCGGCGAACGATTGCCGCAATCCATAATTGCCCGAGTGCGGCATCTCTGTAGCTATCCTCCGTCCGCCATAGCGTGACGCCCGGATCCTTCAGGAGAATGCTTTCGGTTTCGTCTGTCGAACGGTTGCTGACAACGTGGAATGCCCGGACACCGAGCGCGCGGTAGTAATCTAGGAATATCGGCAGCCGACGCGCCTCGTCGCGCACCACCGCGACCACCGTCGGAACCTCCGCGGTGAATTCAACGATTTCGTTCTTGAGCTGCAACTGCTGAAACGCATGATCACACGTGGCAAGATAGTCGGCATGGCGCGGGCAAACCATGTCCTGCTGAGTGAATATGTCTTCACACCATTCCATTATTCTCTAACCCGCGATTGGATCTGCGTTGGGTGGGCCACGGCTTCTAGACTAACACACGTGTCGAAAGTTACATACTCGCTGCCGATCGAGCCGAACAAAAAGATCAATCCGGACATAAGCGCATTATCTTCGCGGATGCTTGGACTGCCTGATGCCTGACTCGCGCGAAGGCGATGTCCATTGGCCAGCCTTTGTCGCGATTGGCGATCAAGTCTCAACCGGCAGACGCCGGATCAGGCCTACTTCAACTGGCTACCGCAGATCGCGGCAGCCTAAACCCGGCGGACGCTCCACTTATCCGGGATTCCCCAGATGGCTCCCGAACTGGAGTGAATATTCGCGTTTTTTTGGCTTTGCTGCAAGACAGACGGGAGGTGCCGACGGTGACCGGCACCTCGGCCAGCCCGAATGGTGGTCGAAGGGGGGCTGATCTGGCCATTTTCCCTGGCATTGGGACGCACTCCGTGGAAGGATATTTCCTGCTCAAGCCGCTGGGTCCAACCAAAGTGAAGGGCGTAATCCCAGCTAATCGCCTCTCTGGAAACGGGGCTTGAACTTTGCGTTTGCAGACGAACTGTTGTTGGTGCGAGTCTAAAGCAGGATGCAAAAGGAAATTCCGGCTAAAGGGTGCAGGACCTGGTCGCCGAAGTTCGCGCGGAGCGTAGTAGCAACTTGATAATTCAACTGCTCAACTCGTCGCAGACCTCGGATGGCCCCTACTTTTCCACCAAATGACAGACACCACCGGCCGTGGTTCCCTGCAGATAAGTCGAGTAAGTGCAAGCGCCGAAGTCGTCCGTCCATATCGACGGCCGCATAGGTCACGGATTGGGCCAGAACTCGGGGTGATCGCACGGGAGTCAAGCGGTGGCTTGGGCTCGGCAGCTGGGAGCCGCGGCGAAGTCGACAGCGGCGAGAAAAAGGCCCAAATCGACCTCTCGAAAATGGAGCGTAGGGCCGAGCGCTCCGGAAGCGTCCCTCAAGCGGTCTTCGGCTACCCGGCACCCCAGAAAAATGGTAGCGTTCACGCCGATCCTCGGTCATCTGGGAAATGTTGGTTGAGTTTCCGAGTTCATAGCCTGAGATATAAGGTGAGGTCGGATCGCATATTCGACGAGAGCAGGGGAATGTCCACGAAATTAGACTGAATGGAGGATTGTTCTTCATGAAGAAGTCCTTCGGGGTTGGGGAAGCTGGTTGCGCAAGCGATGCTCAGCCAGGCTTGTCGATCGTCGGTGATGTAGAGCTATGTGATCTCGAAACAGGTTATTTTATCGAGACCGTCAGTCGGCTGAAGCGCGCCCTGAGCTGTCTCAGAAATAAGACTTCGCTTGACGTTCTGCTTTTCTCGAAGCGGCCTGAATATTTCTGCGCAGAAGACCTTATAGAAGGGCCGAATTCAACAATAAAGTCAATTCAGTTTGTAAGTGATGAAAGAGAACTACTCGCCTTAAAGCGAACCTTCGATCTTGCAATCATTTGCACTCACATCAAGGGTGAGCACAAGGCGCAGGTCATCATTCGGGGACGAAAGTTCGCTCCCGTCCTAGTTGCCTGGACATGGGACAATCATATCGATCCATACTCGAACTTACGTTTCAGCGCCCTGTCGGATATCATCCTTCCTACCCACAAATATTGCGCCGATCTGCTAAAGACGCCGCATGCGGTCGTGGGAGAGAATTTCCCGCACTGCACCTGTCAATGGTCGAGACCGCTGGCCGCGAAACTTCTCGAGGCCTCAATTTCAAATTCCCGGTCGGACAGCCTGTATGGGGGCTACGTATCCTGGCCGATAGGGCAGAGAAACACGTTGCTGCGTAGCTTGAAGGGCGAGCTCCCGCTCAATGCGATCACACTGATCGGTCCTGCAACTCGCGAGTCATATTTCCGAATGAGCAGCGAGGATAAATTCAAACAGTGGGCATCCTACAAGGTAAGCGTTGCGATTCCTTTGATGAATGACCTATCAATGCGCGTCTTCGATGCTCTCATCGCAGGGCAGGTTCCGTTGGTTCCTGAGTCGTGTTACGATTTGGATGCGGTGATTCCTGCGGAGATACAGGCGAGCCTTCCCATAATTCGATTCGAAGAGATGTCGGTTTCCGCGATCGCAAAGGCATGGCACACAGCTGTTCGTCGCTATGACGAGCTGGGGACGGAAGGAGTTTATAAACGACACGCTTTTGCCCGAGACTACCACCACATTTCTGTTCGTCTGGGGCAAATAGCGCGATATGTGTTGAAACTGGCGGATGATGTTTCTCGAATAACTGTCGTGATAGATGAAGAGGGGGTGGGTTTGCTGTCGTTTTGAAAGTCCTGTCCTTCTTCAGGAGATGCCGACGTGCTTCAAAACGAGGCACCTGGACAGCCGAATGGTGTGATGTTCAGAGCCGTGGGATGCTCGTCTTGCCTCGGAGATATCGGGCATGGATTTCATTTCCCAGAAGAGACTGGAGGGGATGCGAGAATTGGACCTCGAAGGCACAATTGGGCCCCCCCTGAGAATGCGGGTAGCCTGTGCTTGCGGAATCATCGGTGGCTGCAAACCTTTCATACATGGCATAGGCACTTTCGGCTGGCCTGAGCTCGAGATATCACCGGAGGAATCGATGGGCGAATTTCGCGAAATGGCACAAGCGCTGGAATGGCTATTACGGGTCAATCGCACCAGTTCCCCGGGTGCGCCGAACCCCGATGAAATCCTTGGAAAGCTCATCGCTTACTTGGAAAGCGAGGATATGCGCCGAGAGCGGTCCTATGCGGACTTCGAAAAAAGGCTTCAGAGTCTATCTGCAGCTTTGCAGGACTTCCTAACACGCGCCGACGAACGAAAGGAGCTGGGCCGCGAGCTAGTCGGACAGCGCGTTCTTACGATGCGATGGCAGCGAGAAAACGCCCAGCTGCGGGAAGAAAACACCCAGTTGGCGGCACAGCTCGCCGATCTTAGACGACATTTTGATGAATCCGAAGCCGACCGCGCCGCCCGCCTCAAGGTAATCGAAGAGCAGGGAGGCCGCTTGGGAACGATGGAGGCTGAGCGGAAC
>Ga0074044_10001690_pt1 | contig 19761 bp, 14 predicted proteins | sample BogForMeECP23OM1_FD_94443 | JGI IMG/M metagenome (GOLD analysis project Ga0074044, IMG submission 94443) | Bog forest soil microbial communities from Calvert Island, British Columbia, Canada - Bog Forest MetaG ECP23OM1 | ecosystem: Environmental > Terrestrial > Soil > Wetlands ...
GATCGGCGCGACGACTCACTGAGGAGGCGTAATGTTTGGGGCCGCGGTGATCGATTCCTGCGCTCGGCTGAAAAGCGATCGTTGGCGACTCCCGGGATTTCTCAACAAGGAATTTCGGAATGACACTATGAAGCCAGTCAAAGAGTCCGGACTAAAACGGAATGTCCTCGTCATCCATCGGCGGAACTTCATCGCCACCGCCGCCTGGCTGACCACCACCCCCACTGCCACCGGCGCGACCACCGCCGAAGTCGCTGCCCTCGTCAGGTCCGGCGCCCCCGCGGCCGCCGAGAAATTGCACCCGCTGCGCTACGATTTCGGTCACGTAACGTTTGCCGCTGCCGTCCTTGGCCTCGTAGTTACGATACGAGATGCGCCCTTCGATAAAGACCTGCCGGCCCTTCTTGAGGTACTGGCCGCAGCTTTCAGCCTGTTTGCCGTAGACGACGATATTGTGCCAGTCGGTGCGCTCCTGCTTGGCGCCGTTGCGATCCGTAAAGTTCTCGCTGGTGGCGATCGAGAAATTTGCTACTGGATTGCCGGAGGGGAGGTAGCGGACTTCCGGGTCACGACCCAGGTTACCGATCAAAATCACCTTGTTCACCGCCATCGCACACAACCTCCAGAGGCGAAGCTAATCTTGCCCCGAAGCAGACGCAAGCCAACGCGGGAAAAGCTGTTCACAGCCATGCTGGCAGCCCGGACGTGGCTTTCAGCCCCTTCCCGCACGCTATATACTCGCATCTGGTGCGGCGGCAGGGGGTGGTAAGGGTGATGGCGGAGAGCACTTCCACAACCACTCCGGTCAGGATTGTCGCGTTAGGCGGGTTGGGCGAGATTGGCCTTAACCTGATGGTGCTGGAATGCGCCGGCAGCGCGATAATCATCGACTGCGGAGTAATGTTTCCCGACGAGCCGGAATTCGGCGGGGGCGTACTGGTTCCGGAACTTTCCTGGCTCGAGCAGAGCCACCTGCGCGTAGAGGGAATCGTTCTCACCCACGCGCACGAAGACCATATCGGCGCGCTGCCTCATCTGCTGCGCCGCATCAACGTCCCCGTCTACGGCAGCAACGTGACGCTCGCGTTCGTTCGCCGCCGCCTCGCCGAGGGTCCGTTCGTGGGCGAAGCCGCTCTGGTGCCGATTCAGCCGCGGCATGCTTTTCGGCTCGGCGCGTTCGAAATCGAACCGATTCACGTCACTCATTCCACGCCCGATTCGCTCGCACTGGCAATTCGAACTCCGGCCGGGACGATTGTTCATACCGGCGATTTCAAGATCGACGAAGCCCCGGTCGATGGAGAAGCGTTCGACCGCGATCGTTTTGCGGAACTCGGCCGCGAAGGCGTCCTGCTGCTCCTGTCGGACTCGACCAACGTCGAGCGCCCGGGGCGGTCCGGCTCCGAAACTTCGTTGAAACCGGTGCTGCGCGAGATCATGTCGCGATCGCGGCAGCGCTTTTTCCTCTCCGTGTTTTCGTCGCATCTCCATCGCTTTCGCCAGGTCGCCGAAGTGGCGCGCGAACTGGGCCGGCGGGTGGTCCCGCTCGGCCGCAGGATCGGCGAAAGCGTGCGGCTCGGAATTGAAACCGGGCAGCTTCCATTCGCGCCCGGCACGTTCATCGACGGCTCGGAAGCGGAATTTCTGGAGGGCCATCGGCTTGCGTATCTGACCAGTGGCAGCCAGGGCGAGCCTCTGTCGGCGCTCTCCAAACTGGCGGTGGACAACCATCCCCGTGTGGCGATCGAGCCCGGCGACGTTGTGGTCCTCTCCTCGCGCTTCATTCCCGGCAACGAACGTACCATCAACACGCTCATCAACCGGTTGTACAAACTGGGCGCCGAGGTGTTTTACGACGGCGTCGCGCCGGTCCACGTGTCCGGCCATGCCAACCGCGACGAACTTGCCGAAGTCATCTCGCTGACGCGCCCCAGGTACTTCGTGCCGATTCACGGCGAGTTCCGCCATCTCGCGCGCCATGTCGCGCTCGCGATCGAAGCTGGGGTGCCGGAGCGCAACTGTCTTCTGCTCGAAGACGGCGACAGTCTGCTGCTCGATGGCGCCGGTGCGCGGCGCGGACGCACCGTTACGGCGGGCCGCGTGATGATGGAGGGCAGCGCCGTCGGCGATCCGGCGCTGGTCGGCGAGCGGCGCATCCTCGCGCACGAAGGCACCGTCACCGCGATCGTGGTCGTGTCATCCAGGACCGGCAAAATAGTCGCCGGCCCCGATCTCATCTCTCGTGGATTGGTCAGTGGCGACGGCACCTCGGAGCATATGCGCCGCGCGCGCAATGAATTGGCGGCGCGGCTTGGCGCATTCGGCGGTCCGCTCAAGGCCAACGAGACCGCGCTCAGGGAAGAGGTGGTTCGCACCATCCGTCGTTATTTCAATGAAGAACTCGGCCGGCGGCCGCTCGTCGTGCCATACATCGTGGAGGTGTAGGAAGATCCCCCGCCAGAACGCGAAATCCGCGTCCGAACCGCCGCCGGCTTCCGCACTGCCGGCACCGGTAGTCGAAGCGTCTCAAGCGCCGCGAAGCCGCATTATCGAGGAACTCGGCGCGCTCGCGTTGATCGCGTTCGTCGCGTTCGCCGCGGTAAGCGTCGCCTGCCTCGATGCGGGCCGCACTCCGAGTCTCGGCGGTCCGGTCGGCGAGATGATCGCGAGTACCCTGAGCGGCATCGTTGGCTACCAGTCGTATGCGGCGCTGGTGCTGATGGCGGTGTTGGCGGTCCGGATCTGGATGCGCACGCCGGCGACTACGCTCGCGCGTGAAACGGCGGGCGGCGCCATCGTGCTGGTCGCGCTCGCGACCGCGGGCGGTCTCTTCGACCTCGGTGATTTACGAATCGGCGGCATCGTCGGCGCGACTATCGCCGGCACTCTCAACGCGTCGTTGAACGTGGCGGGCGGATACCTGGTCGCGGTGCTCGCGATGGTCTGCGGCTTCGCGCTGATGCTCAAGCGAGCGCCCACCGAGCTTGTGGCGGCCGCGGTCGCGAAGGTGCGTCCGACTTTTCGCAAGCAGAGTGCCGGTTCCGATGATGAAGCGTCAGGTGCGCCGCGCGTGTTCGAACTGTCGGACGCGATCATCGAAGACGAAGACGATGGCGCCTCCAACGGCAAGCGCGCCCCCCTCAAGGTCCGCAAAATCGAGCTTCGCGAGTTGCCGTCGCGCGACAAGCGCCGGGAAGCGCAGGCGTCGAAGCCGCGCACCAAGGGTGCGTACAAAATTCCGCCACCGACATTGCTCGACATGCCGCCCCCTACGCACGCGCAGGTCGACGAGTCCGCGCTGGAACGCAGCGCGCGCGTTCTGGAGCAGAAGCTGGGCGATTTCGGCGTTGAAGGCCGGGTCGTGGAGGTTCAGCCGGGCCCGGTCGTCACGATGTACAAGTTCGAGCCGGGCTCCGGAATCAAAGTCAGCCAGATTGTGAATCTGTCGGACGATCTCTCGATGGCGTTGCGGGCGGCTGCGGTGCGAATTCAGGCTCCCGTGCCCGGTGAGGCCGTGGTTGGAATCGAGGTGCCGAATCGCAAGCGCGAGCGCATCTATCTGCGGGAGATTCTCGAGGCGGAGGAATTCTCAGCCGAAAATAGCCAACTGACCATCGCGCTGGGCAAAGATATCGCGGGCCGTCCGGTCGCCGCGGACCTCGCGCGCATGCCCCATCTGCTGATCGCCGGCGCGACCGGCACCGGCAAGTCGGTGTCGATCCATACGATGATCGCCGCGATTCTGTTCAACGCGACTGCCGACGATGTCCGCTTCATCCTGATCGATCCAAAGATGCTTGAGCTTTCGGTCTACGAGCATATTCCGCACATGCTGGTTCCCGTCGTGGTCGATCCGGTAAAGGCTGCTGCGGCGTTGCTGTGGGCGACGCAGGAAATGGAAACCCGATACCTCATGATGCGCGAGTTCGGGGTGCGGAACATCGACAATTACAATCAGGCGCTCGCGTCGGGAGTGAAGCCCGTAGACGTTAGACCGATCGCAGCTGCCGACGGAGAGGACAGCGCGCCGCCAATTGAGCATCGCAAACTGCCGAAGATCGTGATCGTCATCGACGAGTTGGCCGACTTGCTGCTCAGCGAGGGTAAGACCATCGAACGCGACATCTCGCGTCTGGCTGCGAAGGCGCGTGCCGCCGGTATCCATCTGATTCTCGCGACTCAGCGCCCGTCGGTGGATGTCATCACCGGCCTTATCAAAGCCAACCTGCCGGCGCGTATCTCGTTCCAGGTGACCTCGCGCGTCGATTCGCGGACCATCCTCGATTCGATTGGCGCCGAGCGCCTGCTCGGCGCCGGCGACATGCTCTTCATGCCCCCGGGCAGCGCCAAGCTGCGCCGCTTGCATGGGCCTTTCGTGTCCGAACACGAAATCCGAAAGCTGACCGATTTCCTGCGCGAGCAGGGCGCGCCGGAATATCGTCTCGAGATTTTGGAAACCAAAGCGCCGGGCGAAGATGACGGGCGCCCGGGAAGTGACGAGCACGACGAGATGTACGATGAAGCCGTGCGCATCGTGATGGAAACCAATCAGGCCTCGATTTCGATGATCCAGCGGCGGCTCCGCATCGGCTACAATCGCGCGGCGCGGATGGTCGAGCAGATGGAACGCGAGGACATCGTGATGCCCGCCGATGGCGCGAAGCCGCGCGAGGTGCGGCTTCGAAGCGCGCGCCAGAGTTAGCATCCGAATCAACCAACAATTTGCGCGTTTGAAACCTGTGCCCGGCGCGGTCGTCTAATATTACGCGAGCACCGAAAGCGAAACGCATTGGCCATGAAATCGAACCTCCGGCGCATAGCGATAATCGCCGTGGCGGCGGCCACGTTCATGGCCGCATCGAGCAGCGTCCCGAAAAGGGCTAGCTGCGCTCAAGGCTCGCTGACCGAAGTCATGGATGGGCTCCAGCGTCACTACCGCAATACGAAGTCGTTCAGCGCGAAGTTTGTCGAACATATCGCGCCGGTGGGAGGCGCCGCGCGAATGCGGCAGGGCACGGTGTATTTTCGCAAGCCGGGCCAGATGCGATGGGACTTCGAAGAACCGTCCAAGGAGCTGATCGTCAGCGACGGCAAGCAGCTTTACAACTACGATCCGGAGTTGAATCAGGTCGTGGAAGCGCCGCTCGCGCAGGCGCTCCGCTCTCCGGGGGCAACGGAGTTTCTGCTGGGCGTCGGCGATATCGGCAGCGACTTCAACGCCTCGCTCGTCGATTCGGCAGCGAACGACGGGCTGATGCATCTGCGGCTGGTGCCAAAGAAAGAGGGCAATACCGTGGAACTCGGACTTGAGGCAAAGAGTTTCAATATCCAGACCATCCGAGTCATCGATCAACTTGGCGACGTTACCGCGCTGAAGTTCAGCGCTATCGAGAACAATGGGCCGATTCCTGACTCGACCTTTGCGTTTACGCCACCCGATGGTGTCGACATTGTGCACTCGTCGCTGTCGAAATAGGAGAAGTTCTGCCGGGAACCGGTTTTGGCATTGCGATTGCTTGCATGATTGCTTCGTTTTTGACCGGCGAGTAGAAATATAGGCCCTCTTAAGGGCGGATCATGGAAAAAGTTCATCTTCTCACGCTGGGCTGCCCTAAAAATCTTGCGGACAGCGAACTGATGCTCGGAGCGCTCGCGCAATCCGGGTTTGAAGTTACGCTCAATCCGGAGGATGCGCAGGTCCTCGTGGTGAACACTTGCGCCTTTATAGAAGCCGCCAAGAAGGAATCGCTCGATGCGATAATGGAGGCGGCTGAAGTAAAAAAGCACGGACACGGCAAGCGTCTGGTCGTGGCCGGCTGCCTTTCCCAGCGTTATGGCGCCGAGCTTCGCGAGAAGCTGCCCGAAGTGGACGTATTCGTAGGAACCGGCAATTTTCTCGATCTGCCGGATCTGCTGCGCCGCACCGAATTGCCGGAGAACCTTAAAGTGCCATATCCGGGTGCGGCGCATCTGCTCGGCCGCGCGGAATCCGCGCGGGTACGCCCCGGTGAATTCTTCACGTCTTACTTGAAGATTTCGGAAGGCTGCAATCATCGCTGCGCCTTCTGCATCATCCCAAAAATTCGCGGACTGCATGAGAGCCGTCCGCCGGCCGATTTGGTCGCTGAGGCGCGTTCGCTGGCCGCGTCGGGAGTCCGCGAGCTTAACCTGATTGCACAGGATCTGACCGCTTACGGGCGCGACCTGAATCCGCCCGCGTCGCTGGCCTCTCTGCTCAGAGAGCTTTCGGCAGTGGAAGAGATCCGATGGATTCGCCTGCTCTACTGCTACCCGAACTTCGTCACCGACGAGTTGCTCGAAACGATTGCGGAACTGCCCAATGTCGTGAAGTACGTCGACATACCGCTGCAACATGCGGACGATAATATCCTGCAGGCTATGAAACGGGAGCGTTCGGGCGCATCGCTGCGCAAGCTGCTCGATCGCGTGCGGGCGCATGTTCCGAACGTGACGCTCCGGACGTCTTTCATCGTCGGATTTCCGGGCGAGGACGACGGTGCTTTTCGCCGGCTTGTGAGCTTCGTCCGTGAAGTCGAATTCGATCGCGTGGGCGTCTTCACTTACTCGCGCGAGGAGAACACCACTGCCTGCGACTTGCCCGGCCAGGTGACGGAGCGGGTCAAGCGCGCGCGCCGGGGCGAGCTGATGGAAGCGCAGGCGGAAATATCTTTGAGGAAGAATCGCGACCTGGTCGGGAGCGAGATGGAGGTTCTGGTCGAGGGCTCGATGCCCGGGCGCGCGACGCGGATGCGCGGCCGCACGGCAGGGCAAGCGCCGGAGATCGACGGTGCGGTCTTTCTGAAGGGAGAGGCCGAACCGGGAGAGTTCGTCCGCGCCAGAATCGACAAAGCGCTCAGCTACGACCTCCAGGCCAGCGTGACCGAAGCAGTCGCATGAAGAAAATAAGAAAGGTGGCAAGCCATGCCTAAAAAAGGGGCCGCCGGAAGCCGAAAGAAGTTCCTCGTCAAGGTGCGCGAGCATCTGCAGGAAATGAAAAACAAGCTGCTCAGCGAGATCGACTTGGAACTTCGAGCCGAACGCGAAGGCAACAAAGACGAGGGAATGGACACCTACGATCTCGCGTCCGAAGAACGGGACCGCGAGATCAACTTCATTCTCTCCGACCGCGAACGCGTAAAGATCAAGCAGATCGATGATGCGCTGGAGCGGATCGAGGAGGGAACCTACGGCGTCTGCGAGTCGTGCGGACTCGAGGTTGCCGAAGAACGCCTCGAAATAATGCCGTTCACACGCCTGTGCCGCGACTGCCAGCAGGAGCAGGAGCGCGAAGCCAAAAGTCAGCGCCGCTTCGACGACGAGCGCAATACTTATCGCAAGCTTGGCTCTACCGACGCCGACGAAGAGAGCGCTTGAGGCCGGCTCCTCCCCAGCGATTCGGGGGCTGCGGGCCTGAATTTCTGCGCGGGGCAAAGAGCCCCGCGCGACCTCTCGTCCTGTGGGAAAAACGCACAATTTCGCGGCTTTCTCATAAGGTGATTGTGCGGGGCCCGTTCCGCACATAGCATTCTAAGAACAGAGCAGCCGGATGGGGGACACTCCGGCGTTTCTTCTCTACTGACAGGAATGAGAATTTTCAGCGAATTCGTGGCGGAGACGGATGAACGCAAGCTCCGTGCCCGCGAAGATGAAAGAGCGCGCGTGCAGGCCAATCTGGCCGATGCCGGCGTCCGCATCGTCATCGCGAGCGCGAAAGGCGGAGTCGGCAAGAGTGTCATCGCCGTCAACCTTGCCGGTGTGCTCGCACTACGCGGCAAAAAGGTCGCGATAGTCGATGCGGACCTGAACTCGCCAAGCGTCATTGGGATGCTCGGCATGAAGCAGCCGCGCGGGTTGCCGATGGTCGAGGGAATAGAGCCGGCCGCGGGACCTCACGGCCTGCGCGTTGTGTCGAGCGATCTGCTGCCCAGCGCCGAGCCGCCGCCGATTTCGTTCCTCGATGGCGACGGTTCGGATGCGCCCGTCCGTTCGGCTTCCCGCGGACCCGTCGAGATGAAGCAATCGGACGCTCTCTTCCAGATGCTGGTTCAGACCCGGCTGGGGGTGCTCGACTTCGTGATCGTCGATGTCGCTCCAGGCATCGAGGACTTGTGTGCCGTCTCGCATTTGGTGGCCCCCGACGGAATCGTGATGGTCAGTCATTCGTCGGGTCAGGCCGTGAAAGCGACTCATCATGCGGTGCGGCTGACGCGCCGAATCAATGCGCCGGTGATCGGGCTGATTGAAAACATGGCCGGGTTCAACTGTGACGGATGCCGTTCGGTTCGACCGCTGATGCCTGAGGGGAATATCGCGGGAGTCGCGAGCGAGCTGGAGTTGCCGGTGATCGGGCGGCTTCCATTCGATCCGCGACTCGCGGAAGCATCGGATCGCGGCAAATTGTTCGTGCACGAATTCGCCGACACTCCGCTGGCGAAGTCGCTGACAGAAATCGCAGCCACCGTCGAGCGATTAGTCGCCTCGCGCAGAAAAGAAGCGGCTACGGAACCGCAGCCCTCCCCATAGCTCCGCGTTCAATCGATACCGGGACCGCCCTCAGTTGCGTCGTCTGCCGTTGCGGCATCGACACGCCGCGAGTACTCGAACATACCGGAGGCTGAGCGTTCACCCGAGCGGAACGTGCCGAAACCCATCGACGTGTAGATGCGACTGCCATCGGGTCCGGGCCGCGATAGCGGGACGAATGCGTTCGCGTTGCCGATGAGGCCGAGCGCGGCGCCGCCAGGAGCATTGGCGGTCGCTTCGAGCCGATGCGGCGAAACGTCGACGGCGGAGTACTCAATCTCGAGCCTGTCCAGCTTCAGCGCTGACCAGGTTTCTCCGGAAAACGCGCGCGCACTCTGATGCGACGGGCCGCCATCGTCGTCGACCCGGCGAACCTCGATTGCTCGGGGATCGGCAAGGTCATCATCGAACAGCGCCCATATCATCCGGCGTTGCCGGAAGCTTTGCGGCCCCAGCCCGGTGAATGAAACTCCCGCCCGCGCGCTGGCCCGGAGCGGAAGAGTCGCGTTCTCGATCGTCGCATGACCCGAGGCGACCGAGAAAAATGAAGTCGAGCCAGGTTGCGCTGAAACCGTGGCCGTGTCGCCGAATAGCACCGCCGGCTCGAAGCCGCTGCTCGCGATCGGCATCAACAGGCTGATTCGCGCGTCGGCATCGAGATGTCCGGTTGCGAGGGCGCGCTCGATGCTCAAGTAAGTAGAGCCGTCGGGCACGACGACCGCGGGGCCCGCGAAATTCAGCGCGAGATTGCCTCCATCGATCGAGAGTGACAGCGGTCCCAGCGACAACTTGTTTGCCTCGCGCCTGACGTGGCCTTCACAAGTGCAGAGTACAACCCGCCGTTCGCCAACGAGCATCATGATTCGGGCGCCAAAGCCGGGACTGCCGAGGTCAAAACTCGCCATCGCACCAATGCGCGATGATGGATCGTAAAACTCGAGTCCTACCCGAAGCGGCGCGACTGAGGTGGGACGAGACAGCGTCCGCGGCGTTCGCACGATCGAAAATTGGGAAGGACTCACCGGACCGGCGGGTTCTTCGCCGGAAAATGATGCGGAGATAGCTTCGACGCATCGCTCCCGTATAACGCCGGGCAGTCTGACGGAAACTGACAGTTCAAGCTGTGCGGTGTTGACGAGCCCCTGTGCGGCAATCGCGGAGATTCGGCCTAATGCCGGGATCTCGCTTGCGCGATGCCGGCCGGTAAAGGCCTGCACCAGGTTGTGAACGCCCCCCGCCGGGTAGCGCATGCCGAAGGTTGGCTTGATTCCCGCGGCGCCGAGCCGCGTCGCTAGATTGGCAAGGGGACCGTTGATGAACTCGTCGCTGGCCGAGACTTGCGCCGATCCCGGCGGACGAAGTTCGCCTCCCTGCGTGCGAAGGCCGAGCCCGAAGTCGATTCGCGGCTCGATGATATTCCAGCCGTGGATGAGGAGCACGGTCGCGCGGCCGTAGCGATCGATGATGGCGGCGAGCCGCTGCGCGATTATTTCGAGCATCCAGGGCGCCCGCTCGGCGAGCTGTGGAATCCGGTTGCAGTCGATCAGGTTACGGTCCATCGCGGAGTTGATCAGCGCCGATGCGCCCAGCCGCTGCGCAAGTTCGCGCGTGATGTCGGCGGTGTACAGGTCGTTGACCTTGGGATGGAGCATCGCGCGCGCGGCCTGGCCGGCCTGTCCGCCGTGCGGTGCGATCAGCAGCAGCGGAGAATCGGCATCAATCGTTTCGAGCCACGGCGCCGAAGCGCCAATCGTCGGGGCATCACTCATTTCGCGACCGACATTTCAGACGAGCCGGCGTGCGCGGCTCTCGCATGCAAAAAGAATGACGCCAGGAAGTAGTAAACGATGAAGCTGAGCGAGGCGCCAAGCATGATCGGGTTGATCGTGGGCAACATCAGCAACATCGCAATCGTCAGCACCGCCCAGGCAATGCCCAGCGTCAGGGTGAGAGGGCGCAAGGGGACCGTTCGATTGGGATAGATATACCTGATCGGTATGAACACCATCACGGCGAGCACCGTGAGCACGGTCCAATTGAAGATCGGCGGCGCGCCCAGGCAGTAGAGATAAAAGGCGACCAGGTTCCAGTAATTCGGAAAACCGAGAAAATAGTGGTCCTGGGTCTTGGCGTTGGTTTGGCAGAAACCATATACGCTCGCGAGCATGACGAAGCAGGCCAGTGCGAGGCCGAGATGGGTGGCGGGAATCAGCCCGGCTTTGAGCATCAGGAAAACCGGCGCCACGGTGTAGGTCAGGTAGTCGATGATGTTGTCGAGCAGCGTCCCGTCGAATGACGGCACCCGCTGCTTTACGTTCGCCCATCGCGCGAGCGGACCGTCGGTGGAATCAATGAAGGTGGCGATGCCCATCGCGATGAACGAGGCGCGAAAATCTCCGCCGGCGGCATAGTAGATCGCAAGCAGGCCGACCGCCGCGCCGAGCGCGGTGAAGAAGTGAACCCCCCAGGCGAAAGCCGTGAGGAGTCTTTGCCTCGGCATCGTTCCCGACAAGGTTCCTGCCGCGACGCTCACGTCATTTATCCGGTTTGTAATCCCGCGGCCCGAAGTATTCTTCAAGCACGGTCATGAATGGTCCGCAGGCGCGCTGCGATTTGACCAGCGCGAGAGCCTCCCCCAGCGACATTTGCCGATGCGCTCGCAGAAATCCGATCGCAAGCGTGGGGGCGCGGTTCATTCCGGCGTTGCAGTGCAGGTAGACCCGGCCGTTGGAATCGACCAGCTCGCGCAAATCGCTGATCGCCACTTCGAGCCGGTCCGCCATCGCATCGGCGCTGCCGTCCTGGATTGGAGTTCGCTGAAAGTGAATTCCCTTGGCGGCGTATTCCGCTTTGAGGCTCTTGAGGTCAAGGCCGTTGTGCCGCAGGTCTTCATCGTCCTGCAGGCTGTGAACGGCGCCGATGGTGTAGGTGTCCTTCAGCCAGCCGATGTCCTCACCGGAAGGATATTCGCCGATAAGTAGTTCGTCGGAAATCTCGCTGACGGACGGCCGCCGCCCGCCGCGCGTCGCGCGATGATTATGAGAGTCTTCTCGTTTGCTGAACCAATCCATCGGGCAAAGTTCACCTGAGTGTAAATTTAACACAACTCAATTCTGACCAGTATGGGGAAACGAAACATAAACCACCAGACTGCAAGGAACGGGGAGTACGGGAGGGCTGAGATCTTCCTGGAAGCAATCACCAGGTCAGGCGCCACGGCGCGCGCGAACCCTCGATGCGGCCGATCGGCGCGAATTGGCTCCAGAGGGAGATGGTCCGGCCTCAATGCCTGTTAAGGCCGCAGATTTCTGCGCAGCCGGCTTTGCGCGGACTCGTTTATCATCCGCCAGTGCGAGGACCGCGCCGCGCACGTGGTCCGCAACCTTTCGGTAGGCGCCGATGCCTTCCGCATTTTCGCTGATGGCGCGCAGTTCGGCGGCGGTTATTACGGCGCCGATTCGAACTTCGACCGGATGGCGGCGCGGGATGAGGCTGCCCTTGCCGAGAACCGTGTGAGTGCCGCGAATCAGCACCGGAAGCACGTCGCATCCGCTCCGCAACGCCAGGTAACCGGCGCCGCTCTTGAACTCGTGAACGGCGCCATCGGCGGATCGCGTGCCTTCGGGGAACATCAGGACACTCTTGCCGCGCGCGAGTTCGGCCAACGCTTCATCCAGTGACTCCAGTTGCGCGCGTTCGCGATCGAATGGAATCAGCGAGGTAAAGTTCGCGGCCAAAAAGCGCCGCGCCGGAGTATTGAAGAAGTAGTCTTTGGCGGCCAACACGATTAGGTCGTCGCCCATCGCGCCCAACGCAAACCCGACCAGCCCAAAGTCGACGTGGCTTGCGTGATTGGCGGCGACCAGTACGTTGCGATTCGCAGGTATGTTGCCGCGGCCATGCACTTGCGGCTTGAGCCACGTCTCGAAGATGGCGCGTTGCGCCCGCCGGGTCGCGCTTCTGGCCAGGGTTCTTATTGCGCGCGGCAGCCTGGGGGTGAACGGCTCGGCGAATCGCGCGTAGGAGGGCATCTTCGGCCGCCCGTTCGGCGACTCCGCCGATGCGAGCCGCTGCAAGTCGGCGACGGTACGAAGATCGGTCGTTTCCTCGGATCCGATCTCGCGGCCGGCGTGCTCCGCGATATGTTCGGCCAGCTCCGCCATCGCCAACGAGTCGAGTCCGAGATCCTCGATGAGTCTGGTTGTGGGGCCGATACTGATGGCTTCGGTGGATACCTGCGCAAGGGCCTGGGCAAGCCAGGGTTCAATTTCGGCGCCGCCCGTGGATTTCTGTTTGGCGCCGCTCTCGAGCATCCGGCGCAGAATGGCCGCGACTTCACCCCGTTTGATTTTGCGCGTGCGGGTGCGCGGAAGCTCGGCGTCGGTGAACCGGACAATCCGGATGCGCTTATGCGGACTGAGCCCGCCGGCAATTTTGTCGAAGTCCCCGCGCAGTCGGTCCTCGACCGATCGCCGGCTCTCGCCGCGCGCGTAGGCGGGCACTGCCAGGGCCGCGACCTGTTCGCCTTGGCCCACTTTGATCCCCACCACCGCAAGTTCCTTGACGTAGGGCGACCTGCCGTATGCCTCCTCGAGTTCGTCTATGTAGATGTTGTTGCCGCCGGAATCGACGATGACTTCTTTTGCGCGGCCCACCACGTACAGCGTGCCGTCGCTGTCAAAACGCCCGAGGTCTCCAGTATGCAGCCATCCGTCGCGCAGCACCTCGTCGGTCGCAGCCTGATTGCGATAGTAACCGGCCATCACGTTGGGGCCGTGCGCGATTATTTCGCCAATTCCGCCCGATTGGTCATCGAGCTTGATCTCAATCCCGTTGAGCGGCTTGCCGACGGACCCTACTTTAAGCGGTTCGTCGGGATGTGCGGCGCTCAGAACCGGAGCGGCTTCCGTCAGGCCGTAGCCTTCGAGCAGGCGAATGCCGATGTCGTTGAAAAACTCCGCGACGCCGTGGGGCAGGGCGGCGCCGCCGCTGACCGCCAATCGCAGCCGTCCCCCAAGGGCTTGATGGGCCTGCCGGAACAGAAGCGAACCGGCGTTGATGCCGAAGTCGCGATCGAAACGGCGATTGAGCTGGCGCAACTGGCCGAAGGCGGCGGCGAAAAAAGGCCCCCGCCCTTCGACGCCATCCACTATTCGGCGATGGACGGCTTCCCACAGGGCGGGAACGCCGATCAGCGCGGTCGGCCGGATGTCGGCCATGATTCGAGACAGGTTCCTGGAATCGAATTCGAGCGGATACGCGATCGAAGCGCCGCTCGCGAGCGGCAGGAGCATCCCGCACGTGAACTCGAAAGTGTGGTGCAGCGGCAGGAGTGATAGCAGCGTGTCTTCGCCCGAAAGCGAGAAGACCCGCCCGATCATCCCGACTTCGGATCCGAAGTTTCCATGAGTGAGCATCGCGCCCTTGGGCGCGCCCGTCGTTCCCGATGTGAAAACGATCGTCGCAAGCGTTTTGCGGTCGGGCGCCGGCGGCGGCGTGATCTTGCGGTCGAGAATGAATGGTCGTGACAGATCAGTCAGATCGATCTCGGTAATACCGGGGGCCGTATCGCGTATGCCGCTGCCGAGCCGATGCGCGACTTCGCCGGAGCGCAGCGCGGCGCGCGGCTCGGCGATTTTGCAGATCGGCGCCAGTTCCTCGGCGGAAATCAGATGATCGAGCGGAACCGCGACCGCACCCGCGAACAGTATCGCGAAGTAAGCGAGCGGCCAGTCGGGCGAATTTTCCGAAATCAGCAGCACGCGATCGCCCGGCTTGATTCCGCGCTGCGCGAGCAGGATGCCGCCGCGATGAGCGCGGTCGCGCAACTCGCGATAGGTGATCGAGGTGCGGGTGCCGGACGAGGTTCGCGCAATCAGCGCGGTCGAAGAGCCATAGCGCTCCGCTGCGCGGTCGATCAGGTCGATCAGATTGCGGAAACGCGGCAGCGTGCGCGGACGGGCCCGCGTATGCAGATCGAGCTGCGGATAGATGTGCCGGCGCAGGCCCGGCATATGCACATCGAGCCAGTAGTTGCGCCAATCGATCTTCTCGGGGTGGTATGGATGGTGTGCCGCGTCCTGCTCTCGCAGGCCCGCGTAGAGAGCGCGCACGTTGGCGCCGTGAAAGATGTAGGCCAACTCCTGAATGTATGGGCGGTAGATGTCGACCAGGTCGCGTGCAAGGTCGGTGTGATCCTTGATGGAATCGACGCGGCCTTCGATCTTTCGGAGCGGGCGCGAGTTCTCGCCGACTATGGTCTTCGCCAGATCGGTCGCCTCTTTCAGCACCCGCGGCAACGTGTCGATCGCAAGCTCGTAGGTGTTCTGCGAAACGACGACCGCCTCCATGTGCCTCGCAAACCAGCCCATCTCGCCTTTGTCTTTGCGATGCACCCTGCGATTGGCAAGTCCGGTCAGTTCGACCAGACGGCGCATCGGCAGCGGATTACGATCTGACGTGCATAGCTGATAGATGGGTTTCTGCCGCTTCAGGACTAGCGCACCGAGAATGGGAACCATCGCGTGCGCGACGAGATCGACCGGAATTACGTCCAGGACCAGTTCCGCCTTGGCAGGATAAAAACGATAGCCGCGCCCGGTCAGGTAGGTAAGGGGCGCGCTCGTGTTGACGCCCTGGTTCCATCCCGGGAACGGATCGTAGAGCGCACCTTCAATAACCGCGGGACGCACCACTGTGACGTCGACACTGTCGCGCGCGGCGAACATGAGCTGCTCGCCCAGGCTCTTGGTGTAGCTGTAAGTGTTAGGCCATCCCCATTTCCGCGCCCGCTGTCTGCCGACTTCCTTGAGACGGTCTTCCACCCATCGCTTGCGGCGATGCTCGAGCGTGCGCGCCTGGTCCTCCTCCGAGCTGTCACCCTCGGCTTCGGTACTCAGTTCCACCTGGCGCAATTGTTCGCGAGATTCGGCTTCGACGCGCGCGATGGCGGCGATCGCTTCGCGAATCTCCCGCTCCAGGTTGAAGCTCTTTCGGCCAATCGGGCACCAGTTCTCGGGAACATCGTCTTCAAAGCGATGCCCGTCGGCGGCGCCCGCCACGTAGCACGTCGAGACGTGCATCATCGCGGCGCCGATTTTGCGGCAGAATTCGAGTACGTTGCGGACTCCGATCGCATTGACCTCGAGCGCCTTGGACAGCGACGCCTCGAAGTTGACCAGCCCCGCGCTGTTAACGACCGCATCCAGGCTGTCGCGCTTGAACGGTTCGGCATCCTCGCCGAGCAGGCCGGGCTCGGTGATGTCTCCAGGAACGACGGCAATCTTGTCTTCGACGTAGCGGTCGAAGCGCGCGCCCAAGTGGTCGCGCACCGGGCCCATCACGGGCGAATCCAATATCTCGCGGCGAAAGCGGTTCTGGCTGCTGCGCAGGTCGCCCCGTATCAGGAGATGGATTCGTTCGATCTCGGGCTGATGCCGCAGCAGTAGGGAGAGAAAGACCTTGCCCAGAAAGCCGGTGGCGCCGGTGATCAGGATTCGCCGATGACGAAAGACCTGTTCGAGCGGCGGCATCGCATGCGAAGCGTGCCCGTTCCCGCCGCGCGTGCCGTTGCTATTCGACATCGGCAATCACGATTGGCGGTACATGCAGATAGGTAATGGTCGCCGACTTCCCAAGTTCCGACGTCGCCATCGCGATCGCCTCGTCCAGCGTGTCTGCCGCCTCCCAGCCGAGACGGGAAGCTACTTCCGGCTCCTCGCAGCCCGCGGCGATGACGCGGCCCACGTGCTGGCGCGCCGGTTCACCCCAGTACCACATGTAGAAGGGATGCACGCCGTGGTAGGCGTGGCCGTACCGGTACATGTGGATGTAAGTCGGGTTGCGTGCGAACTCGTGCTCGAACAGTCTTTCCAGCTCGACCGCATCGGTGGTCTCGGCGAGGCATCGATGAAAGAACTCGATGTAGCTCGGATGATGTTCGGGCTGGAACTCGTCGCGCAGCGGATGGCACACGATGACGGTACCGCCTTCGCGCACCAAGGGTTTGCCACGATACATATTGAACAAGTAGCCGAGCCCCATGCACTGCACCAGGACCGGATTCATGATCGAGTTTACGTTGTAAGGGCTGATGAACGGCACGCCGACGATGAGAATATCGCTCTGACCTTTGACCGGAACCGCGTACTGTTGAAACACACGCGCAAGCGCCTTCTGATGTACGGCCTCAGTCTCTCCGGCCCATACTCCCGTCATGCCATAGGGCGACGAGTACTGGGACATGGCCTGGCGGCGAAAGTCGTTGCTCATGTTGCCGAGCGCCCATCGAAGCCCTTTGAGCCGCGACCGATCCCAGTCCGTGAACTTGTCTTCGTTCTTGTGCAGGAAGTCGAGCGTCGGACCGTACATTCGCGTGTTTACCGCGGTCTCCACGGCGAACACGTTCAGATGTTCGTTGACGAGACGGCCCATCCGGTTCGCGCTGCGATGCAACCCCGAGCGGGTCGGGTCCATATACGAATGCGAATCGCGCAGCGTCGCGGCGTTGTGGTGATGTCTCAGACTCTGGTACGGCGCCAGTCCGACTGCGACCGATTTGTGACCGCCATCCATCGGAACCAGGTTGATATTCACGTAGATCACGAGGTCCGATTCGGCTGCGCGTTTTGACAGCCACACCTCCTCGCTGTGATCGGTCTTGCCCAGCATCACGAGTTCGGAGCGGTTTTCGCCGTCGAAGTTGTAGAGCCGATCGGGCCAGAACTGCTTGAACGCCTTTTCCCCAACCATCCGGCGGATTTCCGATTCGGTCATACGCCGATGAAGCGCCGTCGCGATGATCAAATGAACGTCGTCGACGCCGTAGTCGGCGAGGGTCTGCAAGACCTGGTTCAGAACGCGTTCGCGAATATCGGGGCGGCGCATCTGCGGCAGCGGCAGGCTGATATCGTCGATCGCGACGGTGACCCGCATGTTCGGATTGAGCTGAGCGAACAGCGGGTCGGCATTCTCGGGCCGCAGCAGGGCATAACGGATGGCCTGATCGGGATCGGGAACTTCATCGAGCGGCGGCGGCGCATAAATCACGCGCGTGCCTACGGGCAGTTTCTCGTAAAGGAATTCGTCGCCGTAGGCGATCAGCCTGCCCTCGGAGCGCCGGTTCACGGTCACGACCAAATCGCGCCGGGCGTCGACCTCGTGCTTCAAGTCGGACGGCTTGAGTTCTTTGAGCTTGGCTTCAGGACGCGCCATCCGATGGTCTCCCGGATAGTTCGGGGATGTCGTCGCCGAACGCGGTGTCCGGCTCGTCATCGCTGGATTTTTCGAACGTGATGATCGGCCAGTGGCGAGTCATCGCCATCGCGCGCAGCTTCCGGTCAGGATTTACCGCCACCGGATGGCCGATCGCGGCGAGAAGGGGCAGGTCGTAGTATGAGTCAGCGTAACCCCAGCACGCGCGCAGATCGAGGTTGCGTTCGGCGGCGTACTGCGAGCACCAATTGGCCTTCTCACCGGACGCCAGCACCGGCTCGGCGAGCTTACCGGTCGCACGGCCGGCGGAAATAAGCAGCCGATTTGCGCCAAACTCGGTGATTCCGAGATGGCGCGCGAGCGGGGCGACAATGAAGTCCGGCGCTCCGGTAATCAGCACCGGTTCGAGATCCACCTTGCGATTCGCTTCGAGCATCGCCACCGCACGCGGGTATAGATGCTTGATCAGCACACGATCGCAATATTCCGCGCCCATCTCGTAGAGACGATCGACCGAAACGCCTCTGAACGCTTCGAACAAGACCTTGTTCAGCAGGTGCCGGTCCCTGCGCTCCGCCAGGTACAGGCGGGGTGCGCGCGCGGCGAACGCAAGGAGGTAGCCGATCCGCCCGTGCCACTCACCGAGATTAGCCAGGATGAACAAGGCGGCGTGCACGAGATTGAGGTCGACCAGCGTGCCGTCAAGATCATAAAAAGCCACGCCCCGCGCCGATTTGACGCGTCCATTGCCGGCCTTCTTTACGCGCGAAACTGACATGTCATTCTACTTCGGGGCAAATAAAAAGCCGGTCTCCTGGCCTGGCTCGACGTGACTTGCCGCTGCCTTCAGGAGTTCCGGCCGTGCGACTCCACAGAGCCCGAATTCCAGGATTTCCTCCACCAGGGTGGTCGTGTCCGCCTCGCCGCCGCGCGACAGCAGCCCGATGGTTTCCTTGATCGCGCCCAGGATGCAGTAGGCGATCGCGTGCGTGTCGGTTTTGCGAACCAGGTTCATCTCGATTCCGAGGTCGAGCGATCGCTGAATAAGTCCGGCGATACGGTCGTAAAACTCGAGGATTTTTGCGTCAAGCTCGCGATCGAAGCCGGTCGAATGGTTGAGCAGGATGTCAGTGAGCTCGCGTTCTTCAAGGACGTAACTAACCACGCGCCGCAAGTTGGCGCGCAGTTGCTCGACCGGATCGGGATTATCGGGTCCGACTCTGAGGCGAAGGATGCGGCCGGCAAGTTCGGTCAGGACCTCTTCGAGCAGTTCTTCAAAAAGGTCTTTCTTGTTCTGAAAGTAGAGATAAAAGGTGCCGCGCGCGATCCGGGCGCGGGCGATGATGTCCGCGACGTTCGTGCGATGGTAGCCCTTGCGGGCGAAAATTCGCTTGGCGTGGCGCAATACCTGGGCGCGCCGGGCCTGCCGTTCCATCCTGTTTTCCTTACCGAAGACACGAGGCTAGTTGCGGGCTGGGGCAGAGTCAAATCACCACCGCATGCCGGGACGGAGGCCAAAGTCATAATAGCGCGGTGGATTTGTCTGGGTAGATGGGTTTAGCTTCGGGAACGCACCGGTCGCCACCGAGGACTACCGGCAGGAGGCATTGCGATGATTGAGAGCGAGTTCTGGAAGAAGGCGCACGAAGTGAGCGCCAAGGCGACTTGGGCGTATCTGGCGACCGCCAGCGGCAGCCAGCCCAAGGTGCGGGTCGTGCATCCTGCGATCGAAGGCAAGCGAGTATGGGTTGCAACCGGCAGGAACTCAGCCAAGGCGAAGCATATTTCCGGCAATCCGAAGGTCGAACTCTTCTACCAGATCGGCAATGACATGGTTCATCTCACGATCACCGGCCACGCGCGATTCATCGAAGACGCGGCCGAGAAGAAGCGGGTTTGGGAGAGTAAGGTTTTTGACTACGAACTCGGTCAATTCTGGCCGGAAGGCCCGGCATCGAAAGACTTCGGCCTGATGCTGATTGAGCCAACCAAGGTGGAACTCAC
>Ga0074044_10001691_pt1 | contig 19758 bp, 12 predicted proteins | sample BogForMeECP23OM1_FD_94443 | JGI IMG/M metagenome (GOLD analysis project Ga0074044, IMG submission 94443) | Bog forest soil microbial communities from Calvert Island, British Columbia, Canada - Bog Forest MetaG ECP23OM1 | ecosystem: Environmental > Terrestrial > Soil > Wetlands ...
CCAGCGGAAGCAATCCCAACTCCCAATGTGAATATGCTTACCATATTCGGAGTGATGGGGAATTTAATGAGCTGCCGGCTGATGGGAACGGAGATCCTGCGATTCAACCGGGCGTAGATGCCGTCCGTAGGTTTGACCAGCCAGCGATCCAGTTTTCGTTCCGCAACCTGGCGGTCTTCCGGAGTATCGACGCGCTGCCATTGCTCTTCGGTGACCGGCACCGAAACGACGGAGTGCATCTCGGTGAAGGACGCGTGCAGTTCTTCGAGTGTTCCGGCCTGTATTGGGCAACGCTGTGCGAAATCGCGAATCATCTCAACGGGTAACGCAAAAATGCCGGCAAGTTTGTCGCCGCTCGTCAACGCCCACGCCGTGCGTTCGTTACCCGACTCACTGGCCTTCCGAAGCAACGAGGGATGATACGTCGCGTTTCCCTCAACGAGGACCCACCGTTCGCTGCGCGCCTGATTGACAATGAGCAGCAATCGTTGAGAAAGGGAGGCACCAGCGGCTGCCTCTATCCACTCGACAGATTCGGGAAGTCGCCCGGTAAAGAATAGAGCGCGCTGCACTTTTCGCTTGGTGGCGGGATCGGCCAGCACCATGATGCGCGTAGCCCCGGTCTTTTGCGCTGCAAGTATCGTTCGGAGAAGGATCGGCAGTGTGCCGACTCGAGAGAGTGGAGCGCTGAATTGGCTGCCCCGGACCTCTTCTTCGGCGAGGAAAATGACGAACACGATTTGGTTTTCCGGTGTAGGGTTGCTCGAAGAATTCACTTTCGGCATTGGAGATGCCGGGGCTGTTGCAGGTGTACTCCCGAAAATATTGGACCCACGGTGCTTTCTTGACCGCGTCAGCAAGATGAAACAAATCGCGCCAACCGCAGCCCAGAAAAAGGACCGCAATCGCCTTGACACTCCCAAAGCCAATCCAGTCGCGTTGCTCAGCCCAAACATCTTGCCGATCAGCATGGTTCCACCCTCGTAGGTTCCAATGTTCCCTGGGTTGAAATTGCCCAAGACGTTCACGAGCTTGGTCAATGCTTCGATGACCAGGGCACTGAAGAAACCCATCTTCGCGCCCATCAGCCAGAGGATCAAACACACTTCCGAAACAGCCATGCACTGAGCGGCCAGATTTAGCGAAAAGCTCGCCCAAAATGTTCCGGGGGTCTTGTGATGGAAATCGAACAGAGCATTCTCAACGGATTGCACCATCAGATACCTTTTTTCGATCCAACTTTTGAGGGAGCGAATGCGAGCGATGCTGCGGGCGCTCCACGTAAGTACCGGCCAACGCTTCCGCACCGCGAACAACGTCAGCATCAAAAAGGCAATCAGTGCAAAAGCGAACAGACTCGCATACAGGCGCAGAGCGTGGGAAAGCCCCATGATGGGTAGGGCAGCCAAAATCCCGGCGATCGTGGTTACGGTCGCGGTCACGACATAGAGGCCGCGATCGAGAGTCACCGAAGCGAGGCCGCTGGCAACGGGAATTTCTGCACTCATCCGCGAGACCCGGATCGAATCTCCCAAGGTCTGCCCGAGGATCCCGAGCTGTCCGGCAGCTTCCGCCCCCAGCCGAAGCCCCGCCAAGCGCAGGAATGAGATTTTATGCTGGTCGTCACCGAGAGTAAGCCGCCAACCCCAGGTCCTCGCCAGGTGCGAAACTCCGGCCAATGCAATTACTAATATGATGCCCAAACCGAGTTCGGAAAGACTTTTCCATAGGTTTCTGGGACCAGATCGCCAGATAAGGTAAGCAAAGAAGCTTGCGCTCATGGCGATTGCGAAGAGTCGAAGGGGGAGCTGCACTTTTGATGGGATGTTAAGCATCGACGAGACTCTCGGCGAACGGATTTTCGCAGAAGTCCTGATCGAAGATGCTCTCTGCGTGAGCCAATGCTTCGGGGCTGTCGACGTCCTGCCAGTGCGCATCGCCAATGTCAAAGGCCTTCAGTTTCTGTTCTCGCGCGAGTTGGCGCATGCCATCCGAGAGCGAGCAGTTTCCGTCTCTCTTTGCTGATTCGAGTCTGTGGAAGAGTGCTGGGCTGCACAAGAACATTCCGGTGTCGAGTGCGTCATAACGGGCAAGATCTTTACCGATGTCAACGATATGATCCGCTTCGCACTTGACCTTCGTAGCGTCGTCCAAGTCAAAGACACCATCCACGTTGTGATCGATAGCCAGAATGACCTCGTCATCTCCGAGCGCCTGCCGCGCTAGCGCCTTGGCCGTTTTTGGCTCGAAAATGTGGTCCGACATGAGAAGCAAGAATGGATTGTGAAGTTCACCTTTGGCGGCCAGGGCCGAGACGCCGTTGGCTTTGTGGTAGTCGGGGTTCTCAATTAGGGTGACAGAGATGCCCTCTGACGACCGCTCGGCAAACCAGCGGCGTATCTGGTCTGCGCGGTATCCGACTACAATCACAAATCTCGTAATTCCGGCTTCCTGACATGAGGTGATGACGTGCTCGAGGAGCGGTTTGCCGCGCAGAGGTACAAGAGGCTTGGGAGCTCCGCCGGACACCGATGCAATCCGGCTCCCATTGCCCGCAGCGAGAATCAGGCACTCGTTGACAGTTGTCATTGTCTTTTTCCTTGCTTCGGCATCTCCCTTGCGGACATTACGGAATTGTCCAGAGCATGTGTCGGCTTGGGGGCGTAATCGAAATATTCAATGTTCACATCCGTAGTGCCGAAAATGTGAGCATCGGTGACGCTTTGCGTCGAGCGGGGAAACCAAAGTGATCCGCTTTTCTGGTACATCTGCACGAAATGAGTGCTTTTCGTCCAGAACGAGGGGTTCTTCGCTGGACTGCCCTCCGCCCGGACCAGCGCGTAGTCCTGGGCGTCTACCCAGATGCGGCCTTGAAATAGGTACTTCTCTATGCGTTTGGGGCTGACCTCCAAGACGTAAGCCGCGCGGCCGTCGATTACTTCTGTTCCAACCAAGTTGAAGTCATAATTTTCCGGATTGATTCTAGTTTTGGCCCGAGCGTCGGGACGCGATGTTTCCGATTCTGATTCCAGCATCTTGCGCAAAACGTGTTTGTGCGCTGCTTTCCAGCCGTCTTCCGAAACGACCTCGAAATGTTTTGTGCCGTCCGGGTCGCCTTGCACCTGCACGAGCATCTCGGCGCGCTTATGGAGATGTTGATTGTCGAGGACATATCGCCGCATGCCCGCGTACCCCTCAATGGAGCCCTGACGTTGGAGGTCGCGTGAACCCATCCGGGTCACGATTTCTGTGGCAGTCGGCAGCGAAGGGGATTCGTCCGCCGCAACGACAGATGCCGGAATCACGATCAAAGCAGCAACCAACAAGTGTTTTTTCATCGTTAAAACTCCAAAACAAATTTCCCGCGATATTCGCGCCAGGCATTGTTGTAGAGCGCCCCAAACTGAGCGCTCTCCTCGATGGTCTGCACATCGCGCGGATTGAAATGATTGAAAAGGTTGAAGGCCGCAAGACCGACTCGGGCTTTGAGTCGCCGGTCGCCGCCCGCCCGGATGGACACAGGCCGCGAAACTTGCAGATCAAAGGATGAAAACTCGGGAAAACGCCGCGTGTTCCGTGGTCCTATATATTCGCGAAACTCGTTTTGTACCGAGTAGGGAAATCCAGTGTGCAGATCGAACACGGGAGCAAATGTCAGCTTCCATGGAGCGTGGATTTCACCCGAAAACAGAAAACGGTTTGGAGCATCGAACGACAAGCGCCCTGGTTCATTGGGTTGAATGACCGGCTTTGCCACGTTCCCGAAAAACTGGAAGAAATCGTTCAAATCTCCATACGCGCGCGAACGCACATAGGAGGCATTGATGGAGTGCTTGTAGAACTGGTAGCGTCCGCTTACTTGTAATTCCTTGTAGGACTGACCTCCGTTGTTGGAAAGCGTGATTAGTCCGGTGCTGGCGCCAGTATCGACTGCAGAAAGAACGAAATCGTCAGCTGTAATGCGTTGCTCGTAACCCACCTGGAGAAGTAGTCCGCGGGACACCTTTTGGCTGAGCGCCAAATTCCAAGCCGTGCTCCGCGGGTTGCGAAGATTTCCGATAATCTGGTTGCTATAAGCGGTTGAACTGGTCGCCTGGCCCACCGGGTTGAGAGCAAGCACGGTCCGATCTGGGAACCACTGGAAGGCTGGAATCATCAAAGGCACGCGGTCGTAGAACTCTCCGACTCCGCCGCGCAGCATTGTTCGTCCGCTGCGAGTCAGAGCGAACTGGAAGCCGAGACGCGGAGCGGCGTGGGCCGAACTTGTCACCGTGTCACCGTCGAACCGCAGCCCAACATCCAGAAGCAAGCGTGGAGAAACGGTCCAACGATCCGCTGCGAACCACGTGACTTCTTGCTGTGATACGTAAGCTTCACGGCCGCCGCTAAAGGTGATTCTCTCAATGGGAGTTCCGTTAGATCCTTGGATCTCGACAGGGTCAAACGATTGAAGACCGCTGTAACTGGAGTGCGCGTATTCCAGGCCGACGTGCCATTCGTGGGTTCCGAGATAGTGCGTCGGCGCAAATTGATACATTTCCTCCCAGTCGAAACGTGAAGCTCGACGCTTTTGAGAATTGAAGAATCCGCCTTCGGTTGTCTCCAGCAAGAGCTGGTAAGGACCGGAACCTGCCGGAGTGATATCCACGTCGAATGTCTTGTAGCTGAACTGTGAAGTCAGTAGGCTTTCGTTTCCGGTGAGGTACCGATGTTGTCCGTAGAGTTGGTAGCCGCGCTGGTGGTAGTCCGACGTGGACGGTTGCGGAGTAAATGTGTTCAATCCGAGGTATTGCAGCTTCTGCGGATAAACCACAGTGGAAACGGTTGCCGTCTGTTTCGGAGTTAGGTTGAAATCCAGCTGCGTGTAGGAATTGAAGCTCTCTAGAGTCGTATCCCGCTGAAATGGGGGAAGGCTGTTCACCGGAGTTCTCACAAATCGGTATTCCAGCGATTGCGTGAAAGCAATGTGATTGACCCACAAGGGACCGCTGCAAGTCGCGCGAGGCGTGGCGGCACCAATGCCGAACACCGTCTCATCACGAACACGCGCGCGGGGAATGAAGCTGTGGATGGAACAATGCCATTTTTCAAAATTACCGGTCTTCGTGTCCAATGTGGATACTGCGCCAGTCAGTTTTCCATACTGCGGATCGTAGGGATTCGAAATCACCTGGACGGAAGCCACAACGTCAATCGGCACAGCGATTCCGGGATTGCCGGTTGCCGGGTCAGTCGCGTTGGCGCTATTCACCAGCGCTCCGCTCTGCGTACTCCGGGCTCCTTTCATGTTGATGCGCCCATCTGGGCCGCGCACCACTCCAGGAAGTGTCGGCAGGATGCTCTCAGCCCGGTCGTCGATGTTCGGCGCATTCTGGAGAGCGCTGGATGCGATGGTTCCAGACGGAGAGGTTGTTGGGATTTCGGATGTGGCAGCAGTAACAGTGACCGAGTCCTGAACGGTCGACGGCTTCAACTCCACTGAGATTTGCGCAATCTTGTCGATCTCTACGGTCACGACCTGGGTTCCGAGTAATCCTGGGGCTATTACCTTAACGGCGTAAGTTCCAGGCTGCACTTCTCGGAACTCAAATTTGCCGTCCGAATCCGTTTCTGTTTCCAACGATGCCGGTCCGTTCAACGTTACCTGTGCCATGGCGATAAAGGATTGGCCCATGGAATCCTGAACATAAGCTCTTCCTTGCACCTGTCCCGCGGCATCAGGACTCTGACCCGCAAATAGCTGTGTCGTAAAAAGGAAAGCGAAAAAGCAAAGGAACACGATTTTCGATGGAATTGCGGTACATCTCACCTGGTTTAGCGCCCGAATTCTGATTGCGTGTGAATGCATGTTCTAAATTCCCAAGAAAGTGGTCGTATTAGCTCCTTGCGCCTCGCAACGATGGATCATGCCCGCCTGGTGCCGCCACAACGAATCACGCCTTTCTCGATAGTTGATTTCAAGTTCGCATTGGATCGGCAATACTGCTGTCGATAATGCATTCGACTGACCATCCGAATTCCCACCACAGACTGCGCTCCTAAGTACATTTCCAGGAAGAAGATAGCGAGGGGCGCTGTTGGTTTATTGAAATGAAGAATCAGCCGAGTTCCGGGCGTGCTGTCCACATGCGGGCAGAGCAGTCTCAATCAAAGTTCGTCCCAGATTCTGACCCCGAGTGGTGGCTGTGCCCAAAATCACGCTGAGGCAAGTCGCGCGGGTTCATCGCAATCGCACCTATTGCCGATTGCATGCCCACCCAAATTTGGCAACTGACGTGCGACAAGAGTGATGTGAAGCGACCGACTATGGGACTCCAAGGGAGAAAAACAAATGCCTCGAACACAGCCCGAGAGTGTAGCCGCCTCTGGTTTGCATGCTGTAGGTAGCTGGACACTCGATTTGAAACCTCCCAACAAAAGAAACGTTGTTCCGACAGGGTCAGGTGCTGAGTCGTTGGAACTCAGTCCGATCGATCCAGCAGGGCACCAGACGCTTATTTTGGTATGGACGTTGCAAATGGGCGTGAGGGACTGCCAGTGGCAACTGCCCGCATCCGGACACTGGAATCCCCGCACAGTGCAGAAAGCCCGTGCTTTCTTGTTATTCGCGAATGGCACGCTGCGTGCGTAAATGCTACTGAGGAAAGATCCTTTTAGCAGTGGGGAGGATGCTTTCGGAATAATCGCGAGGGGAGCCTGCCTCACGCGGGAGTTGGAAAAGTAAGGAGCCTAAAATATGACGTCTAGAGTACTAGTTGAAGAACCCGCAACGCACTCGCTGAGTGCATATGGAAAAGCGCGATCCACGGTTCAAGAATCGCCGCTGAGTCCCGAGGAACTGAGGAAGACTCACGCCTACTGGCGAGCGTGCAACTATCTCGCGCTCGGGATGATTTATCTCCAGGCGAATCCACTGCTGAAGGAGCCCCTGAAGCCCGAGCAGATCAAGAATCGGCTTCTTGGACATTGGGGTTCGAGCCCCGGCTTGGCGTTCACCTACATCCATTTGAACCGGCTCATCAAGAAACTCGATCTCGACGCGATCTTCATGGCCGGGCCCGGGCACGGCGCGCCCGGCGTCTTAGGTCCGGGGTATCTCGAAGGAACCTACTCCGAAATTTATCCAGAAAAGAGCGAAGATGAACTCGGCCTGCGCGAGTTCTTCAAACAATTCTCCTTCCCCGGCGGCATCGGCAGTCACTGCACGCCGGAGACTCCCGGTTCGATCCACGAGGGGGGCGAACTGGGCTACGTGCTTTCCCACGCCTGTGGTGCGGCGTTTGATAACCCCGACCTGATCGTCGCCGCAGTAGTAGGCGACGGCGAATCCGAGACTGGGCCGCTGGCAACTTCCTGGCACATAAGCAAGTTCCTGAACCCGATTCGTGATGGAGCTGTGCTGCCCATCCTGCACTTGAACGGCTACAAGATTAATAATCCCACTTTGCTTGCGCGTATTAGCCATGAAGAGTTGGAGAACCTCTTGCGCGGGTATGGCTGGACGCCCTACTTCGTCGAAGGCTCGGATCCCAACAGCATGCACCAGGCGATGGCAGCCACGGTGGAGCATTGCGTCCGGGAGATCCAGGAGCACCAACAGGAATGCCGCACGAGCGGCGTGGCCCGGCGGCCGCGCTGGCCGATGATCGTGTTGCGCTCTCCGAAAGGATGGGGCGCACCGGAGGAGGTAGGCGGTCACCGCCTCGAGGGTTTTTGGCGCGCCCACCAGGTGCCTTTGACCGACGTCAAGAAAAATCCCGAACAACTGCGTATCCTCGAGAAGTGGATGCGTGACCTAAAGCCCGAGGAGTTGTTTGACCAGAATGGCAAGCTGGTTCCGGAGCTCAAGGAACTCGCGCCCACCGGCAACCGCCGCATGAGCGCCAACCCGCATGCCAATGGAGGAGTCCTCAAGAAGGCGCTGCGTTTGCCTAACTTCTGCGATTACGCCCTGAAGGTGGATCGGCCTGGAAGTATCGAAGCTGAGAATGTGCCACCCCTGGGGAACTTCCTGCGCGATGTGATGAAGTCGAACATGACTAACTTCCGCGTGTTCGGCCCGGACGAAACCACCTCGAACAAACTGCAAGCGGTCTACCAAGCCGCCAAGAAATTCTGGATTGCCGAATACTTCCCCGAAGACCAGGATGGCGGCGAACTGGCGACCGACGGACGCGTTATCGAAATGCTCAGTGAGCACACCATGGAAGGCATGCTGGAAGGCTACCTGCTCACCGGGCGCAACGGCTTCTTCTCTTCCTACGAAGCCTTTGTCCACGTCATCGACTCCATGTTCAACCAGCACGCCAAGTGGCTGTCCATCTGCAACCATCTGTCCTGGCGTCAGAACATCGCTTCGCTGAACCTGCTGATCACTTCGACGGTTTGGCGGCAGGACCACAACGGATTCACGCACCAGGATCCCGGGTTCCTGGACGTGGTGCTGAACAAGAGTGCCGCGGTCACGCGTATTTATCTTCCGCCTGACGTCAATTGCCTGCTGTCGGTGGCCAACCACTGTCTGCGAAGCGAGAACTACATCAATGTGATCGTTTCCGACAAGCAGCTGCATCTTCAATACCTGGATATGAATGCTGCGATCGAGCACTGCACCAAGGGCATCGGCATCTGGGACTGGGCCAGTAACGACCAGGGTGGCGAGCCGGACTTGGTCATGGCTTCCGCCGGCGATATCCCGACACAGGAAGCCTTGGCGGCAACGGTGCTCCTGCGGCAGGAATTTCCTGATATCAAGATCCGTTTCATCAACGTGGTCGACCTTTTCAAGCTGCAGCCGAGCACGGAACATCCGCACGGGCTGACGGATACGCATTTCGATTCTCTGTTCACTACCGACAAGCCGATCATCTTCAACTTCCACGGATATCCCTGGCTGATTCACCGCTTGGCCTACGCCCGCAAGAACAAGACGCTGCACGTGCGGGGATACAAAGAGAAAGGCAACATCAACACGCCGATGGAGCTGGCCATCAGCAACGAGACCGATCGCTTCAGCCTGGCCATGGACGCCATCGACCGCGTCCCCCGGCTGCAAGGGATCGGGGGCCACGCCAGGGAGAAATTTCGCAATGCCCAGATCGCTTGCCGAGCCTACGCCTACAAGCATGGCATCGACAGCCCGGAGATTACCGGGTGGCGCTGGCCCCAACAGTCAGCCTAACGGATCGAATGTAAGGGGTAGTTGTGCACGAGTGAACCGGCCACCTTGGATTTGCTTGGGCAACGTGGACAGCAGGAGAGAGGCTGCGAAAGGATTTTGATTCTCAATGAGCATAGCAACTGTTCCCCCCAATTCTACCGTGCTGCAAACAATGGATCTGACCTGTGTCAACACCATCCGTACGCTTTCCATGGATGGGGTCCAGGCCGCCAATTCGGGGCATCCCGGAACTCCCATGGCGTTGGCGCCGGTGGCCTACTGTCTTTGGCAGCAGTTTCTTCGTTTTGATCCGCAAGATCCGGTATGGCCGAACCGCGATCGCTTCGTGCTGTCAATTGGGCACGCGTCCATGCTGCTCTACTCCCTGCTGCACTTGACCGAAGTTCGCGCTGTCAGCAAAGACTACGAGACACTCGGCGAAGTATCAGTTCCGCTAGACGCCATCAAAGCGTTTCGGCAATTGGATAGCCGTTGTCCGGGACATCCGGAGTACCGCTGGACGTCAGGAGTGGAGACCACCACAGGACCGCTCGGTCAAGGCGTCGCCACCAGCGTAGGCATGGCCATTGCCCGGCAGTGGCTGGCAGCGCGTTACAACCGCCCAGGGTTCGAGGATCTTTTCGACTTCAACGTCTACGCGCTTTGCGGAGATGGATGCATGATGGAAGGCATCTCCAGCGAGGCTGCCTCTCTTGCCGGACATCTGAAACTCTCGAATCTCTGCTGGATTTACGACAACAACCACATCACGATCGAAGGCAACACTTCCCTGGCCTTTACGGAAGACGTGGCCACTCGTTTTATCGGCTACGGCTGGAATGTGACGCGGGTCGGCGACGCAAACGACCTCCAGATGCTGGCGCGAGCGTTCCGCACTTTTCAGAACACCAAGGATCGCCCCACGCTCATCATTGTAGACAGCCACATCGGTTACGGCGCACCTCACAAACAAGACACCAGCGGAGCGCACGGCGAACCTCTCGGCGAGGAGGAAGTCCGCCTCGCCAAACGAAGCTACGGCTGGCCAGAAGACAAAAAGTTCCACGTGCCGGAAGGCGTCTACGATCACTTTCGTCAAGGCATCGGAAAGCGCGGCCAACAGTTACGCGATGCTTGGTTCGCGCGAATCGGCGAGTATCGCAAGCAGTATCCCGAGCTCGGTGAAGAACTCTTCCGCATGCAGCACCGCGAACTTCCGGAAGGTTGGGACCGCGAATTGCCGGAATTTCCCGCGGACACGAAAGGTCTGGCAACTCGCGAGTCCTCGGCGAAAGTGCTGAACGCGGCCGCCAAGAACATCCCCTGGTTGATCGGAGGATCCGCAGACCTTGGACCCTCCACCAAGACTCGTATTACGCAGGAGGGCGCTGGCGACTTCTCGGCGGAGAATTATGCCGGACGGAATTTTCACTTCGGAATCCGCGAACACGCCATGGGCGCGATTCTAAACGGACTGAGCCTGGTGAAAGTCCGGCCCTTTGGCTCGGGATTCTTCATTTTCGTCGATTACATGCGGGGTTCCATGCGTTTGAGCGCCTTGATGGAGCTCCCCGTGATTTACGTGTTCACTCACGACTCCATTGGAGTTGGCGAGGATGGCCCCACCCACCAGCCTATTGAACAGCTTGCTCACATGCGTTCCATGCCCGGCCTCCTTGTAATCCGGCCCGCGGACGCGAATGAGGTGAAAGAAGCATGGAAAGTCATCCTACAACTGCATCATGAGCCGGCAGTGTTGGTGCTTACTCGCCAAGCCGTGCCGACCATCGACCGGACAAAGTACGGTGCGGCCTCGGGCCTGGCGCGCGGGGCCTACATTCTCGCGGATGCTCCGGGCGCCGACCCTGAGGTCATCCTCATCGGGACCGGCAGCGAGGTTGCCCTCTGTCTGGAGGCCTACGAACAATTGAGCAAGGAGGGTGTTCGGACACGCGTGGTCAGTATGCCGTCGTGGGAATTGTTCGATGATCAGGATAGGAATTACCGGGAATCTGTTCTGCCTCCACACGTGAAGGCACGAGTGTCGGTCGAGGAAGCATCGGATTTTGGCTGGAGCAAATACACCGGTTCCGAGGGGCACAACGTCTGTATCGAAACCTTTGGAGCTTCGGCACCTCTTAAGCAGTTGTTGAAGAAGTTCGGATTTAGCGCGGAAAGGGTCGTAGTTGCGGCGAAGAGCCAGATTGCCCGGCACCGAGCTCAGGGCTGAACGGGAGCACGACATGAAGGTAGGCATAGGCGCCGATCACGGCGGATTCGAAATGAAGCAGCAACTCGCCAAGCTGCTCGAGAAAGAAGGCCACGAGGTCATCGATTTTGGAAACAAAGTCTATGACACTGACGACGATTACCCGGATTTTGCAATTCCCCTCGCTCGCTCTGTGGCCAGCCGAGAAGTGGAGCGTGGCATTCTGGTGTGTGGCAGCGGCGTGGGCGCCTCCGTGGCTGCCAATAAAGTGAGCGGCTCGCGCGCGGCCCTCTGTCACGATGACTTTTCGGCACGCCAAGGCGTAGAGGATGATGATCTGAATATCCTCTGCTTCGGAGGCCGGACCATGGGAATCGCGGTCGCATGGGACTGCACGAAAAATTTCCTCGGCGCGAAGTTCAGCGGCGCCGATCGGCATCGTCGCCGACTGGCCAAGGTCACTCAGTTGGAAGCGAGCGAGTTGGCCGCAGCACGCGATGGCAAGCAAATCCAAAGTTTTGGATCTGAACGATAGGAGAGAGCAATGACACTGTTTGAATCCCTGAAGAAATACACGACCGTTGTAGCGGATACCGGCGATATTGAGGCCATTGCCAAGCATCGGCCCCAGGACGCTACCACGAATCCTTCGCTTCTTTTTCACGCAGCCCAGATGCCGGCCTACAGGCGTTTGGTGGAAGAGGCTGCCGAACTTGCCCTGAAGCGCGGCGGCGACCGAGAAGAAATGGCGGAAGAGTTCATCGATCAGCTTTTCGTTCTGTTCGGAAGTGAAATTCTCAAAGTGGTGCCCGGCCGTGTCTCCACGGAGGTCGCCGCGAGCTTGAGCTTCGACACCGCGGCGACGATCGCCAAGGCGCGCAAGCTCATCTCACTTTACGAGAAGAAGGGCGTGGCGCGCGAACGAATCCTGATCAAGATCGCCAGCACTTGGGAGGGCATTCGGGCGGCCGAACTTCTGGAGAAGGAAGGCATCCACTGCAATCTCACACTTCTGTTCAGTTTTGCCCAAGCGGTTGCGTGCGCCGAAGCCGGGGTAACCTTGATTTCGCCTTTCGTTGGCCGCATCTACGATTGGTACAAGAAAGAGCGCGGCGGAGCGGAGCTTCCTGCGGACCAGGATCCCGGCGTTGTGTCCGTCACGCGCATCTACAATTACTACAAGAAATTTGGTTACAAGACGCAAGTGATGGGCGCAAGTTTCCGCAATGTGAATCAGATCGTCCGCCTGGCCGGTTCCGACTTGCTCACCATCAGTCCAGACCTTCTTGACCAGTTAGAGCAAACCGAAAGCACTCTGGATCGTAAACTCGATCCGGCAACGGCACAGGCCAGCAGGGAAGAACGCATTCACCTGGACGAGAAGACCTTCCGCTGGATGCACAACGAGGACGCCATGGCGACGGAAAAACTCGCCGAGGGCATCCGCAAATTCAACAGCGATTCTCGCCACCTGGAAGACTACGCACTCTCGCAGGTAACCAAAAAAGTGGCGTGAGAAACGGTTCCGTGAATATTCTCGTACTCAACTCGGGTTCCAGCAGCCAGAAAGCCTGCTTGTACGAAATTGGCGAGATGGTTGCGGATCATCCCCCCACTCCTTGCTGGCAGGGGAAGATCGAATGGAGTGCCGATACCGCGGCGATCATCGTTAAAAATTCACAGGGGGTTACATTCGAAGAAGAGGTGGCGGTTTCCTCGCGCGAGCAAGTTATACGGCACTTGCTGAGCACCGCGCGTGATGGGAAGACGCGTGTCATCGCCTCTAATTCGGAGATCGACGCAGTAGGACACCGTGTGGTCCACGGCGGCGCGGATTTTAAAAACCCCGTGTTAGTCACGGACAAAGTGCGAGCGGCCATTGAGAGCGTCTCGGCTTTCGCGCCACTGCACATTCGCGCCGAAGTGGAAGGCATGAAGATAGTCGAGGAGCTTCTCGGCGCAGTTACGCAAGTGGCCGTTTTCGATACCGCGTTTCACAACCAAATCCCACTATCCGCGGCGATTTATCCTGGTCCTTATGAGTGGTTTGAAAGCGGAATTCGCCGCTACGGATTCCACGGGATCAATCATCAGTACTGCGCCGAGCGGGCAGCGCAGATGCTCGGAACGGATATGAAAGCTCTAAGAATCGTGAGTTGCCACCTTGGGAACGGTTGTTCAGTCACCGCGATCCGCGACGGCCAAAGCATAGATACGACAATGGGTTTCACTCCGCTGGACGGTTTGATGATGGGTACGCGTTCGGGCTCGGTGGATCCCGGGATTCTGACTTTCCTGATGCGCCAGGGCCAGTTGGATGGCCAGGATATCGACGAGGTGCTGAACCAAAAATCGGGCTTACTCGGTATCTCGGGTATTTCGAGCGACATGCGCGACATCCTTGCCGGCATCCGACAAGGTCACGAGAGAGCGAAGTTGGCATTCGACATTTATGTCCACCGTCTGCGAGCAGCGATCGGTGGCATGGCCGCTGTTTTGGGCGGAATGGACGTCCTCGTGTTTACCGCCGGGGTGGGCGAGAATTCCCCCGAGGTGCGAGCCGCGGCTTGCAGTGGATTGGAGTTTTTCGGCCTCAGGCTCGATAGTAAAACGAATGCACGACCTTTTCTCGATCGGGATATCTCTGCGGCAGATTCCAGTGTGCGCGTCCTGGTGATTCGGGCTGAGGAAGACTGGGCCATCGCCAAAGAATGTTGGAAGCTGGCCCAGGCAGGCGCACCAGCGCGGACAACCACCGTGAGCGTCGCCAATGGTGAGTCGCTCCGACCAGGCGAGAGAGCGGCAAGCGAATCGGGCGTTCACTAAGGCAAAGAATAAGGATAGATCCGGCATGAGCGAAGTACTTCCAGTGTTGTATGTGGGACGTCACGGCGAAACGGCATGGAGTCTCTCGGGCCAGCATACCGGCCTGACCGATTTACCTCTGACTCCAAACGGCGAGGGCAACGCCCGGAGGCTCGGGGAGCGCTTGAAAGGCATGACATTTGCCAGAGTGTTTACCAGCCCGTTGCAGCGCGCGGCGCGAACCTGTGAACTGGCCGGGTTTGGGGCCGTGGCCGAAACCGATCCCGATCTGGTGGAATGGAACTACGGTCAATATGAAGGGCGGCGCTCGGCCGAAATCTTTGCGGAGCGTCCAGACTGGCAGTTGTTCCGGGACGGCTGTCCGGGAGGTGAGTCACCAGCACAAGTAGGCGAGCGGGCGGACCGTGTGGTCCAGCGTGTCCGCGCAGTTCCGGGAGATGTACTGCTCTTTTCCAGCGGACACTTCATTCGAGTTCTTGCCTCCCGCTGGCTGGCGCTCGGTCCGGAACCAGCGGGCAGGTATTTTCTCTTGACCACGGCGAGCCTGAGTGCGTTGGGCTATGAGCACAAGCTCTCCCAGCCGGTGATCCGGCTCTGGAATGACGATCGTCACGTGGCCACGTGAGTCGCCCCAATCATTTCGGCGAGAAATTGAGGGTTTTTGGATGTCGGATAGTACCTATTTCAGATAACTCAGATCAAAAGGACCACCAATGAGTACAAAAGTTGTTAAAACCGCGGAAGGCGTTCGGGTCCCCCCTAGAACTCCAGAAGAATGGCGCGTTTCGGAACTTCTCAAACAGTACGGGTGCGGCCCGATTGCATTCGCCGGTTCAGAGAACGCGTTTTATGACCGGCACTTGGTTTTCGACCGTGTCATCGACCCGCAGGTCGCGACTGCGCGAGAGCGTTTCGAGGCATTTTCACATTCGATTCGAGACGTTCTCGCACAACGCTGGGTGCTAACCAGGACCACGTATAACAAAGCCAATCCCAAACGCGTTTATTACCTGTCCATGGAATTTCTTCTTGGGCGGTCGCTGACGAACAATATCTCCAACCTCCTGCTTAGCCCGTTAGTTCAGTACGCGGTGAAGGAGAAAGGACTCGATTGGCTCAAGCTAATTGAAGAAGAACCCGACGCAGGCCTCGGGAACGGAGGTCTGGGGCGGCTCGCGGCTTGTTTTCTGGACTCGTTGGCCACAATGGAATTGCCGGCCACGGGCTATGGGCTTCGGTACGAGTACGGTATGTTCAAGCAATCCATTGAGGATGGATGGCAAAAGGAACGTCCAGACAATTGGATCCGCATGGGTGATCCCTGGGAGGTCGTGCGGCCTCCTGAAATGGTGGAAGTGAAGCTGGGATGCTCGTTCAAACTGATCGGGGGCAGCATTCAGGTTCTACCTGGACGGCCATCAACCCTGATCGGCATTCCGTTTGACCGACCTGTCGTAGGCTACGGCGGAAAAACGATCAACACGCTCCGGCTGTGGGCCGCAGCTGCGCCGAACTCCTTCGATTTCCAGGAATTTGGTACCGGTGATTTTGTGGGAGCCTTGGGGGACACACTTGAGGCGGAGTCGCTCACGCGGGTGCTGTATCCCGACGACTCAACGACGATTGGGCAAGGACTACGATTCATCCAGGAATATTTTCTGGTGGCCTGCTCACTCGCTGACATTGTCCGGCGGTTCCAACGGTTCAATAAAGATTGGGAGCAGCTGCCCGAGAAGGCCGCAATCCAGCTCAATGACACGCATCCGTCGTTGGCCGTCGCCGAGCTGATGCGAATTTTGTTGGATGACGCCCACCTGGGATGGGACCAGGCCTGGGATTTGACGAAGAAGACGCTCGCTTACACAAATCACACGTTATTGCCGGAAGCGCTTGAGAAGTGGCCTGTCGAGTTGTTCGAGATGTTTATTCCCCGCCATTTGGGGATCATTTACGAGATCAACCGGCGTCTACTCGACGAGGTTCGACTTCGCTTCCCCGGCGACAACGGTCGGACGGATCGCGTCAGTCTTGTCGAAGAGGGCGGTCAACGCAAAATCCGCATGGCCAACTTAGCAATCGTTGGGTCGCACAGTACGAATGGCGTGGCGGCAATCCACTCCAAACTCTTGCGTACGACCACCGTGAGGGATCTGGCAGAGATGTACCCGCAGCGCTTCAGCAACAAGACCAACGGGGTGACGCCAAGGCGGTGGCTGCTGCAAGCCAATCCCAAGCTATCTAGCGCGATTTCGGATGGCATCGGCGTACGATGGATTACCGACCTCAGCGAACTGAAAGCGTTGAGACCACTTGCCGAGGACGTTAGCTTTCGTAACGTGTTTCTCGCGACAAAGCGCGAAGCGAAAGTGCGTTTTGCCAATTGGCTGAAGTCCGCGTCAGGACAGGACATCGATCCAGATACGGTTTTCGACTGCCAGATCAAGCGCATCCATGAGTACAAACGACAGCTGCTGAACGCGTTGAGGATCATAGTCGCCTATAACGGGCTGCGCGCGAATCCCAATCTCGAAGTTGTACCGCGCACGTTTTTCTTTGCGGGGAAGGCTGCGCCAGCCTATCGGCTCGCAAAACTGATCATCAAGTTCATCAATAATCTCGCTGATACAATCGATGGCGACCCCGCCGTGCGCGGGAGGATCAAAGTCGTTTTTCTGCCCGAGTACAATGTCTCGCTTGCGGAACGGTTGATTCCCGCGAGTGATATTTCGAACCAAATCTCAACGGCCGGATTTGAAGCCAGCGGAACAAGCAATATGAAGTTCATGATGAATGGAGCCCTTACCGTGGGGACTCGCGATGGCGCGACAATCGAGATGGCCGAGGAAGCCGGTGAAGAGAATTTTTTCCTGTTCGGCCTCACCGCGGAGCAAGTGGAGAACAGCCGCGGCCAGTACAACCCGCATTGGCACTATGATCATGACCCGGAGACACGAGCAGCGCTGGACCTCATTTTCTCCGATTACTTCAGCCGAAATGAACCGGGAATATTCAGTCCGTTACGCGACACACTTTTGAACGGCGACTACTACATGCACTTGGCGGACCTCAACTCGTATTGCCGGGCACAAGAAGCCGCCGGCGCGTTATATGCAAAACCGGTTGAGTGGGCACGCAAAGCCATCCTAAACGTAGCCAGCTCTGGAAAATTCTCGAGCGACCGCACCATTGCCGAATATGCTCGCGACATCTGGAAGGCAGAACCATGTCCAATACCCTAGAAACACCGTCAGCAGGAGCTGCAGCATATCGAAGCTCGCTTTCGCCGCTCGCAGGCAAACCGGCTCCTAAGGAGATGCTGGTGGATGTCGCACGGCTGGAAAGGGACTATTTCGAGCGCCGCGCTGACCTACAAGACGCCAACCAGCTTGTCAGTTTCGGCACGAGCGGACACCGCGGCTCCCCTTTGCAAGGCACGTTCACGGAAGCCCACATCCTTGCCATTACGCAGGCAATTTGCGATTACCGGCGCACGCAAGGAATCGACGGTCCTCTTTATATGGGCAAGGATACCCACGCACTGTCCAGTCCCGCACAGCGAACAGCGCTTGAGGTCCTAGCGGCAAATAACGTGGAGACTGTCGTTCAGCAAAACGACGGCGTGACACCTACACCCGTCATCTCACGCGCCATTCTTGTGTACAACCGCGATCGCAAAGAACATTTCGCGGATGGCATTGTGATTACGCCGTCTCACAATCCACCTGAAGACGGCGGTTTTAAGTACAACCCTCCCAACGGAGGGCCTGCCGATACCGATGTGACGCACTGGGTGGAAACGAGGGCAAACGAGTTATTGCGCGCCGGGAACGCTGGGGTGAAACGATGGGCCTTCAACAAAGCGTTGGCGGCGTCCACTACACACGAAGAAGATTTGATGTTGCCATACGTTCGTGATCTCAAGAACGTTGTCGATATGGAGGCCATTCGCGGCGCAAACTTACGGCTTGCCGTGGATCCCCTGGGCGGTGCCGCTCGGCCATATTGGGAGCCGATCAACGCGATTTACGGGTTGGAGATCTCGGTCGTCAATCCCGTGATTGACCCCACCTTCTCGTTTATGACAGTAGATCATGACGGAAAGATGCGCATGGATTGTTCAAGTCCTTATGCGATGGCGAGACTCGTCGGCTTGAAAGACCAATATCAAGTTGCTTTCGCGAACGATCCAGATTCGGACCGACATGGAATCGTCACCCCTTCAGCTGGTCTAATAAACCCGAACCATTACCTCGCAGTCGCGGTACGGTACTTGCTCACGCATCGGCCACAATGGCGGAACGGAGCAGCAGTTGGCAAGACACTTGTGAGCAGCAGCATGATTGACAACGTCGTGAGAAAACTCGGCCGGGATTTGCGCGAAGTGCCCGTGGGCTTCAAGTGGTTTGTGCCGGGCCTGTTTGCAGGTTCCTACTGTTTCGGTGGCGAGGAGAGCGCAGGGGCGAGTTTTCTGCGCCTCAACGGCACTGTCTGGACCACCGACAAGGACGGCCCGATTATGGATCTCCTGGCCGCGGAGATTACGGCCCGTACTGGCAAAGATCCAGGCGAACACTACCGCGAACTAGTAGCAGAGTTCGGCACCGCCTACTACACGCGCATCGACGCCCCGGCCTCCCCTGAGCAGAAACGCAAATTGCAAAAGCTTTCGCCAGATGCAGTGAAAGAGTCCGATCTTGCAGGAGAGCCGATCACGGCCAAGCTGACGCGTGCGCCGGGCAACAACGCCCCCATTGGGGGCCTGAAAGTCGTAACGAAAACCGGCTGGTTCGCAGCCCGGCCCTCGGGGACCGAGAACATCTACAAAATTTATGCGGAGAGCTTCGAGAGCGATCAGCACTTGAACGGCATTGTGACTGAGGCGCAGGAAATCGTGAGCAATGCCTTGCGTTCGTCAGCAGCAGGTCGGCAATGAGCGCCACTGATAGAGCGAGCATAGTTCCACCGTTTCCGTCCGAATACCGGAGCTGCGGCATACTGCTGCATGTTACCTCTCTGCCCTCGCCGTACGGTATCGGCGATCTCGGGCCATCCGCGTATTCTTGGATCGATCGAATCCACGACGCGGGACAAGGATGGTGGCAGGCTTTGCCGCTCGGCCCCACCGGTTATGGAAACTCACCTTACCAATCACTATCTTCGTTTGCGGGCAACGGCCTGCTTATCAGCCCCGAGTGCTTGATTTCAGACGGCCTACTCAAAGCGAGCGACTGCGCATCACAATTCTCTTCCGATCTGGTCGACTACGATTCCGTTATCCCTTTCAAAGAGAAGCTGCTCGAAAAGGCATGGACGAAATTCATTTCCGGTGAGCGCAACGATCTCCGCGCTGCATATGAGGAATTCTGCGCAACACAGGAAACCTGGCTGGAGGACTATGCGCTTTTTCGGGCGCTAAAGAACAAGTTTGACGGTTCCTATTACCTCGAGTGGCCGGAGGATTTGATCCAGCGAAAGCCTGCTGCCTTAGCGAAGGCGCGCCGAGAGTTGGCCAGAGAAATCGATCACTTTCGCTTCGAACAATTTCTGCTGCTGCGCCAAGCAG
>Ga0074044_10001694_pt1 | contig 19746 bp, 10 predicted proteins | sample BogForMeECP23OM1_FD_94443 | JGI IMG/M metagenome (GOLD analysis project Ga0074044, IMG submission 94443) | Bog forest soil microbial communities from Calvert Island, British Columbia, Canada - Bog Forest MetaG ECP23OM1 | ecosystem: Environmental > Terrestrial > Soil > Wetlands ...
CCGCCGCGTCGGCTTCGAAACGCATCCACTCCACGCCAAATTCGCTTTTCTCGTGGCTGACGACAAAGAGTTTCAGGTGTTTCAAGTGGGTCTCGCCAGGCTTTGCTTCAGTCGTGGGAATTCCGATGTGATGGTACCGGCGCATTGTTTTTCGCTCATCGTGGAATTGACACAAATTCTACGCCGTCGTTACCGCGTTTGAAACCGCGCCCTCGTGACCGGACTCTTGAGTCACGAAGTCAAACTTGCACTTCACTGGTTTTGGCACAAGGCAGATTCGGAATGCATGACGGCAACTCTTCCATAATCCTGTAAAGTAAGGGTTGCCGACAATCCACGAACTGGCGTGCTTGTGAAGCACAAGGAGTTTGGTGGCACCAAATCAGCGAACCGGCCTACTTCGCTACGGGCAGCAACAATCGTGACGACGAAAACACCATGTTGAATGAACTTGTGCCAACGGAAGCGTGCCGAAATTCGAGTGGGGCTGGCACGTCTTTTTTTTGGTCGTCCGTCGTGAGATACAGCCGCATTTTGTGACCGGCCTTGAAGCGTCGAGCATTGGGCACTAACGGAATGTGGTAAGTGACCTTCTGGCCAATCGGAACTGTTTCGAAGGTGTCGCAAGGGAGCATCGGCGCTGCTCGCTTGCTCCGCGCTTCATCGACTTTTCGCAATCCGGCACGGAGATAACCTGCGGTGATGTTCGTCGCGTTGCCGTCCTCGCATACATCCTGCAGGTAAACGATGAATGCTGTGTCTGGCGCAGTGCAAGCTGCATCCAGTTGCAACTCAATCGGACCGACAATGTCAACGTCGTGCGCCAAGGGCGCGGTCGTCCACTCCAAGAACGATGAGGGGTCGGTTTCGCTTGCACGTGGACGGTTGAGACCGCCGCCCAGGTTCATATATGTCCTCGAACTAGAATTGCCTTCGTCTTCACCAAGAACACCGTCGGCTCGTAACGCGTACGACTGATGCATTGTTTCCGGGACTGGCCAAGTATCGCTGGCTCTCCATCCTTCGGCCTCGGGGATAACGTAGCGGACGTTTGGGCCGTCGAGAATGCCGGTGTCTTGTCCCTTGAGCCAATGATCGAACCATGCCAGCGCCTCGATGTGAAGGCTTTCCCACGGCCAGGCGAGGCCATGCTCTCCCATCATTGCCACTTGTATGTGCGGTGAGTTGGTGAGCCGCTCGTAAGCCTTAAAGGTGTGCGGCAGATGGAGCGGCACGTTCTGCCAGTCACACCCCAGATAGACAGGCACCTCAACGCGATCAAGCAGCGGAAGCAAGTTGCGATCTTCCCACCAGTCATCGCGAAACGGATGTACCGCTGCGATAGCGCGCCAAAGATCGTCCCACGGGTGCGGATCATGGTGCAGCTTAAGCAAAACCTTGAGGCCAGCGATCGCCGCCTCGCCATTGGCCATCTCAAACTTCTTATGGATGCCCGGCGTCAGCAGAAGCGATCTCATGGCGTCGATCAACCTGCTGCGCCAGAGCTTATTCGTGTGACTGGATGTCATGCCGATCATATAGAGAAATGGCGTGAGGAAACCGCTGCTCATCAGACCATGATGCGTAGCCGATTCGTAGAGATCGTATGTTCCAGCGATTGGCATGATAGCTTTCAAGTGAGGAGGCCGCTCCACTGCGGCCTCCATTTGCGTTCCGGCAAAATAACTGATGCCGACCATGCCCACATTCCCGTCCGACCATGGCTGTTGCCCCGCCCACTCCACCAGGTCGTGCATATCGCGGCGTTCCTGACTGTCAAAAAAGCCGAAGGTGCCGCCGGAACCGCTGGTGCCTCGGCAGTTCGCGATGACATGCACATAACCGCGCGGCACGAAGAAGTCGCTGGCGCCTGCTTCAATAAAACCTGCCGGCGCACCCAGGTCTTGAATCTGTCTCGGATAAGGAGAAGCGGCAACCAGTACGGGGTACCTGCCGGACTCCGCCGGACGGTGTACGTCTGCCAATAGCGCGATCCCATCACGCATCGGCACGGCGACATCATCGTCACGCGTCATCGCATAAGCAGGCTGTGACAAGTTGCGATAGCTGCGGCCTGTGGTTTGTGGACCGTTGAGTCGGCGTTGACCGGGCTCGATACCGGAAGAGTAAATGGTAGTCATGGCAATGCTCCGGTGTTCGGAAAGCCAATTCGCTACTAGTCTACCTTCGACTCGACCCACTGAACTCGCGGACCGGCACTTGGACAGTCGGTCTGCGGGAAGTGATCTTGATTGGTCCCGGATGACGGGCAACTCTTACCTAAATCCTGTAAAGGAAGGGTGGCCGACCAACCGTGCAGAATCTGCAGCGGGTTTCGTGGAAGGTGAGAAACAAGAACGGCATTCTCCAAGAAAAAAGTTCTACAATCGGGCTCGTGAATTTAATGAGTTCGGTCGGAACAGCCATTGGCGCTGGCCGTTTTGTTCTTGACGGGAGGATTGAATGTCGCCCTTGGATAAGTCCACGCGCAGAGAGTTCATGGCGATCACTTCCACTGCGGCACTGGGCGCAGCGGTGCCTTTGGCTGGCGCGCAGGCCGAGATGCTGGTCTCGAATCCTACCTTAGTTCCGGTTTCTGAGCAGAGTCCTTATTCCTCGAAAGACCTCTTCGCGAAGGGACCGCAGCGCACGTTCAGCGGCGACACCGCCACTCAAGTAGCGATGCCGGTCGGAGGGATCGGAGCCGGTTGCGTCTGTCTGAACGGCTACGGCGGGCTTCAGGATTTTTCTATCTGGAACCATCCCTCGACGACCGCGCTACCGGAAGGCTTCGCTCCATCGCAAGCTGCTTTCGCCATTCTCCACGTAAAAGGGGAGACTCCAGTCACTAAGCTGGTCGAGGGGCCCTTCCCGGTTTTGAAAATTTTTGACCAGGGGTTGCAGGGAGAGGGGTATCGTCGCGGCGGGTTTGAGGGCTTCCCGCGTTTTCAGAAGTGCGTCTTTCAAGCGGAATATCCCTTCGGAATCGCCAAGATCAGCGATTCATCGACACCGTTGCAGGTTTCACTGAGTGCGTGGAACCCTTTTATCCCGCTCGATGACAAGGACTCGGGGATACCGTGCGCCATCCTGGAATACACGCTGCACAACAGTTCAGCGCGAACTGTGGATTATGAATTCTCCTACCATCTTTCTCATCTGGCACCGGGATGCGGCGAGGACCTATCCTCCAGCCGCAATACCGTGATGCCGGAGCGGGGCGTGTTTCTACATAACGTGGAGAAGCCAAACGCCGAAGGTTACGGCAGCGCCTGCCTGACCGCCATCGGCAACCAGCCACGCATCCGCATTAAGGGCATGTGGTTGCGCAGCCCGGGATGGGAATTCGATTCTCTGTCGGCCCTGTGGCGGGAAGTTTCAACAGCAACATTCACTGCCAATGATGGTTCCAATGAAATCGATACTCGAGGACGGAATGGTTGTTCGATTCTGTTGGCAGGGGCGCTGGCTCCGGGTGAATCGCGAACCTATCCGATCCTGATCGCATGGCATTTTCCGAATTGTTATTCGCAAGTTGGGGGACTTCCGGAGCCGGAGGCGCAAGGCGCGCCCGGGTGTCGTTCTTTGCCGGAAGACGCATCGCCGCGGTGGCGGCCTTACTACGCCTCGATCTGGAAGGACGCCCGCGAAATAGCCCTTTATGTCGAGGAGCATTACGCTTCGTTGCGAGCGCGCACGCTTGCGTTCAAGGAAGCGCTGTTTTCCTCGACTCTGCCGACGTATGTGCTGGACGCGGTTTCGGCCAACCTAGCCATCCTGAAGTCTCCCACGGTGCTGCGTCTGGAGAATGGTGACCTTTGGGGATGGGAAGGATGCTTTCCCGATGCCGGCTGCTGCCATGGTTCCTGCACCCATGTGTGGAACTATGCCCAGGCGTTTCCCAATCTCTACCCGCGGCTGGAGCGGACTCTGCGCGAGCAGGAACTGGGCCGCTCGATGGATGAAAACGGTCACATCACCTTCCGCTCGGCGCTTCCCGAGGGCCCGGTGAAACATGACTTCCACGCTGCCTCGGACGGGCAGTTGGGTGGAATCATGAAAGTGTTTCGCGACTGGCAGATTTCCGGAGACATGGAGTGGCTAAGAAAGATGTATCCGCTGGCGAAACGAAGCCTGGACTACTGCATTCGAACCTGGGATCCGGATCACCAGGGAGGCCTGTTTGAGCCTCATCACAATACCTACGACATTGAATTCTGGGGGCCGGATGGGATGTGCACCAGCATTTATCTGGGCGCGCTCTCGGCGATGACGGAGATGGCGAGAGCGGTGGGTCAAGATCAGGACGCTGGGTTTTACGACGGGCAGGCCCAACGTTGCGCACGCTTCATGGAAACGAACCTCTTCAATGGCGAGTATTTTCAGCAGAAAGTGCAATATCTGGGACTACACGACACTTCGTTTGCCACCATGGTGGCCCAGGTCGACGAACACAGCGGCGAAATGCAGAGACTCCTGAAGCGCGAAGGCCCCAAGTATCAATATGGAAACGGATGCCTGTCGGACGGAGTGATTGGCGCGTGGATGGCGCGAATCTATGGGATCGAAACGCCGCTGGCGCGCGAAAATGTGCGCCAGACGCTGCAAGCCATCTTCCAGCACAATTTCAAGAAGGACCTCAGCCTCCATGCCAATGCGCAACGCCCTGGGTACGCGATGGGGCACGAGCCAGGGTTGTTGTTGTGCAGCTGGCCTCGGGGCGGCAAACCCACGTTGCCTTTTGTTTACTCCGACGAAGTTTGGACCGGAATCGAATACCAGGTCGTGTCGCACCTCATCGCCGAAGGTTTCGTTACTGAAGGTCTGACCATTGTTAAGGCCCTGCGCAGCCGCTACGACGGCAGGAGTCGCAATCCCTGGAACGAATACGAGTGCGGCAATTATTACGCTCGCGCCATGGCCAGTTATGCCTTGCTGGGGGCCCTGTCCGGGTTTCATTACTCCGCCGTGAAGCGGACACTTTGGTTTGGTCCGCAGATTACCGTTCGGCCGTTCAAGACTTTTTTCTCCGCCGCTCCCGGTTTTGGCACCATTGAAATCGATAGCCAGTCGCTCCGTGTTCAATTGCTGGAGGGGTCCCTTCCGCTGGAAAAAGTAGTGCTCACCGAGGGAGGGCGTACCCGAACCTTGGAATGGAACACGACAATCCAGTCGGGCGCTCCCGCGGTCAAGAACATCTGAATCGCGCGGCATCCTAATTTCACCATCTGCGGAGGCGGCAAGGTCAAAGCCTGGGCTGCCCGCCCCCGCTTCTTCGACTGTTCTCGGATACCGAATGTGTTCTGGCGTCTAGTTCAACCTCTCGTTGCCCGAGGCTGCCGATGAGTTTGGGCTCCGTAAGGGCAGTTCTGATTGCGCCAGCCAGAAGTCGTTCATCCGGTTGACCATGCTCACGAAGGCATCCCAGCCCAGCGGTTTTTTCAGGTAAGAATTGGCGTGGAGTTGAAAGCATCTCGCGATATCGTCGTCGCTCTCAGACGTTGTCAGGACAATCGTAGGGATCGTCATTAAATCAAGATCACTCTTGATGTTCGCAAGAAGCTCCCGCCCATCCATCCGCGGCATATTCAGGTCCAGCAGAATAAGATCGGGACGAGGCGCAGCGGTTTTCGCTCCTTGGTGCCGCAAAAACTCCAGGGCCTCGACGCCGTCGTCGACTACATGCAGATTGACCGGCGCTTTCACTTCGCGAAAAGCCTCCCGCATTAGCCGGACATGATGAGGGCTGTCCTCGACCAAGAGCACATCCGCGCGCGCGCGGATACGTCCACCGTTGAAATCCATGATTGACTCCTCTTCCTTTGGGTTTACTTCAAGAAGACAGCATCGAGCATTCCTGCGGCGACAATCTGCTTCATTGGGGGATTGCCTAACTATGGGCCTACGACTCCGTAGAGTCATCATGACGTCAGTCTGCGACCGTTCGTGCGTTTTAAATCAGTTCTCCCTTCCCATTTTGGGAATACCCACGGCGAACGTTCTCAGTTAGTGGAGGGAGATTTCGAGTTGCTCGGCCAGGTAGGTGGCCATGTCGTGGGCGTTTTCGACGGCGAGCAGATGTCCGCGGAATTCTTCGTTCATCAGTTTTCGCGCAAGTTTGGAGAAGACCTGCATGTGCCGGTTGGCGAGTTGCGGCTCGCGCATGGCGATCAGGATAATCATGTTTACTGGTTCGCTGTCGACCGATCCCCAATCGATGGCTTTCTTCAGTTTGAGCACGCCGATGGAGTCGGCGGTGACTGCCTCGGTCTTGCAATGAGGGGCGGCGAAACCGTAGCCCAATCCGGTCGAGTACACGGCTTCGCGAGACCATAACGCTTCTTCGAGTCGCTGACGATCTTCGGTTCGGCCGGCGATGTAAAAGGCGTCGACGATTTCCTGCATCGCCTCTTCTTTGTTCCTGCTCTCGCTGCCAAGCAAGACCAATTCCTTACTCAGCAAGGGCTGCGCCGATTTCACCGCTTGCGCGCTCTCCAGAAGGTTTTCGATCGCAAGCCTGTCGCGGGAAGCGATCATTTCGTCGAGGACGTGCTTGCCTTCGGCTGCGGACAATTGCGAGAGCGCTCGCTTGACGGCTGGAATCTGTGGGGGCGGAACGCTGATCTCATCCAGCCCCAACCCCACGAGCAGAGGGAGGTGCCGGATCTCACCCGCCATCTCCCCGCACATTCCAACCCACTTTCCGGCGTGGTGGATCTCCTCGACGATTTGTTTGAGAAACCGAAGAAAGCCGGGATGCAGGACGTTGGAAATTTCGGTGACTTTGGGATTATCTCGATCGGCGGCCAGGAAATACTGATTCAGATCGTTCGTGCCGAGACTGAAGAAATCAAGTTCAGAGCAGAGTTGATCGAGGATGAAGCCAGCTGAAGGAACCTCGATCATGATTCCGATCGGAATGTCCGATTGAAACGCGATTCTCCTCCGCTCAAGATCGCGCTTCGCTTCCGCGATCTCGTTCTTGAATTGGAGGACCTCTTCCAGAGAAGAGATCATCGGTACCATGATCTGAACCTGGCCAAAAGCCGACGCGCGCAGGATCGCCCGCAGTTGAGTCTGCAGCAGGTCGCGGTGCTCGGCGTAAATTCTTACGCCACGATATCCCAGGAAGGGATTGTCCTCTGCCGGCAGATTCAGATACGGAACCGCCTTATCTCCGCCCAGGTCAAAGGTACGAATGATGACGCGGCGACCGTTGGCGCCGCGCGCGGCTTCGGAGTAGATCGCGAACTGCTCCTCTTCCGATGGCGGACGGTCGAGTTGCAGAAAGGCCATTTCTGTCCGAAATAAACCGATGCCGTCGGCGCCGTTTTCGAGGGCGACGGTCAGCTCTTCGCGCGAGGAAGCGTTGGCGCCTACCTCCAAGGTCTTGCCGTCGGCAGTAATGGCTGGCCCCGAAGTCTGAAGAGGCGAGAAGCCGTGCCGCGACGCGAGCGTTTTGCGTTCGCGCTCGTAAAATCTTTCGACCGCGGGAGTGAGCTCTGTCACAACGAAGCCTCGAACCGCGTCGACGATTATTTCTTGTCCTGGGGGTATCACGCCCCGCGCGCTCTTCACGCCGACCAGTGTGGGGATGCCGAGCGAGCGCGCCAGAATCACGGCGTGCGAAGTCGCCCCCGAATACTCCAGCACGAGGGCCTTCAACCATTTCCGGTCAAGCCCAAGAAGCTGCTGTGGAGCCAAAGTTTCCGCCAGCACAACCGAGGGCTCGCGCAACTCGAAAGCGGCAGCCTGAAAATCCCGGCCGTACATTTCCTCGAGCAACTGCAGGCAAATTTCCTCGACATCCAGAGCCCGCTCGCGGATGTACTCGCTTTCCGAATGCCGCAGTAGGTCGATGAAGAATTCACCAGCCTCGACAACGGCCTGCCCAGCGGATTTGCCCTGAGAAACGTGCTCGGTCAGCTTCTGGGCAAACGATACGTCGCTGGCGATCGCCAGGTCTGCCTGCAGCACAGCCGCCTCGGTCGAAAACTGCTGATAGGCGAGCTTCTCGCGAATGCGTGCGCGAACCGCGGCGAGGCCGCGCTTGATCAGCGCCAGTTCAGATTGTGAGTCGATCGCGGCGCGAGCACTCAAGCCAGTCGGCAGCGCCATCCCGGTCAGTTGCACAACTTTGCCCTGGCCAATGCCGCCGGTGACCGGAGATCCGAAGCAGCACTTCACTCCGGCGGTCTGAAGAATGCGGGGAAGCGTGTCGCTTCCGGCGGTCGGGCTTAATCCCGCCAGGGGGACATCGCATCCGGGCAGAACCTGTTCGACAAAACGTTGCAACGCTGCGTAGGCCGCCTGTTCATCGGTTCCTCGAACTTGCACTGCGCAGCGATCGCCATGCCGGACATCGGCGGAGATAATCGCGAGCACGCTCTTCAAACTCGCGGTTGAGCCGGTGCGCAGATTGGTGAGGAAAGATTCGGAAGCGAAATCGTTCGCCGCCTCCGCCAGATGGCTTGCAGGCCGTGCATGCAAGCCGTCCGACAAAGAACAGGTAAATGCGAACTCCAGCGACGTGCCGACCCTCTGTGTCATATCAACGTTGGATCTTGGCGAAAATGCTATGGGGATCCTTCAGAGCTTCCTGCAGCGGCACTTGAATAACCTTGACTCCGTTGAAGCGCTCGCGTTCCTCCACCGCGATGTCGACAGCGAAGATGGCAATCTGCGCCTGGCGGATATCGTTCTCCGTCAATTTATTTTCAATGCCCATGGCGCCCTGCGTTTCCACTTTGATATCGTGGCCGAGGGTTTTCGCGACTTTCTCCAGTCGCGCGGCAGCCATATATGTGTGGGCAATGCCCGTGGGGCAGGCAGTAACAGCAACGATCTTCATGCAGCCTCCTCCTCCCTCCCATCCGTCAACCGGCTCCTCCGGGCTTTCAGCAGATTGATCGAAATTGCGGTAACGATCGTCCCCGTTACGATCGCCGATATGTACGCCAGTCTGTGATCGACCACGAACAACACGATCGGCCCGCCGTGCGGAGCGTGATCGCCAACTTTGCCAATCATGGCGATGACCGACGCGACTGCCGAACCCGCCATAATGCAGGGTATGACTCGAATCGGGTCCGCGGCCGCGAAGGGAATTGCGCCTTCGGTGATTCCGGTCAGCCCCATCCACAATCCGGCCAGCCCAGCCTCGCGTTCTTCCGTGCTCCACAAGCGCTTCTGCAGCAATGTAGCCAACGCCAAACCCAGAGGAGGCGTGCAGATCGCCGCGGCACACGCTCCCATGATTTGCGGGTTGCCCTCCTTGATCATGGCTGCACCGAAAAAGAACGCCGTCTTGTTGACCGGCCCTCCCATATCGAATGCGATCATGCTTCCGAGGATCAGAGCCAGAAGCACACTGTTGCCGGTACCCATGGCCCGCAAAGAGGCGTCCGCGTGCGACATGAGAAGCGCAATCGGCACCCCCAGCACCTTGAGCATCACCACTCCGATGAACGCGCCTGACAAGATGGGGATCACCAAAATCGGCATGATCGGACGAATGTGCCTCGAGACCGGAATCTTCTTGAGAAGCTCCACTACATAACCTGCGAGCAGGCCGGCCAGGATTGCCCCCAGGAATCCGGCCTTCACCTGATCCGAAAAGTACCCGCCAAGAAATCCCGGCACCAGGGCCGGCTTGCCACCGATCGAGTAAGCTATGTAGCCCGCCAACACCGGCAACATGAGCGTGAACGCGGCCGACCCAATATCGAGAATCAGCTTCAGCCGCGGCGCGTGCGAGAAATCCGCCCCCGCGGATGTCATCGGAGCGAACGCGGTCGCGAAAGTAATGGCGAATGCAATCAGGATGCCTCCGCAGGCGATGAACGGAATCGCAAACGAAACACCCGTCAGCAAGTGCTGTCGAAGGTTCTTGAGCAATTCAGGCATTGGTTCGGCCCTAGAAAAAAGCAATGGCGTGAATTCTAGCTGCAAAATCGCTCATTGACCCACTACAAACTCGCCTTCTCGATCGCGTCCTTCCAACATCCGGATCGCTCCAGAGAGTGGTAACTTGCACAAAACTCATCGCCAACAGCGGTACATTTCTTGTTTCCGGCAAGACCCAACTTAACTGTGACTGATCCGCACCTCCAAATTCGTGCGGAAGGCACAGCAAGACACGGTTTCGTAGTATGTGTGATTAGTCCTAATCCGGAAACAGGAGAGATGGAACGTTTATTGTACTCAGATAACTTTTCGTAGTGCTGGTGGCCAGCCATCGTAGTTGCCCGCCCAAGGTTCCGCACGTCGCCGGAATGCGTGGAGGAGTGATAAATTGCTCAGGCTACCGGGCTGCGGCGGTTTCCGTACGGTACTCCGTGGGAGTGACTTTGCAGGTTTTTTTGAACACGCGGCAGAAGTAAGCGGTGTCATTGTAGCCGCAGTTGAAGGCGACTTCTTTCAGGGTCAGACCGTAATTTTGGAGGATGAACTTGGCCCGGCTGACGCGCACCAGGTTCAGATAATCGTTGAAGCGCATGAGCCCTTCTTTGCGAAACAATCGCGAGATGTGATTCGGGGCCAGCCCGAAGTGTTGCGCCACGCTTTCCCGCGTGATCGGACTCTGAAAGTTTTCCTGTACATACAGACAAAGCGACTCGTAGGTGCGAATCGCCTTACGCTGGCCATGTTTCCGCGGCGATTTCAGCAGCCGGAGGCAGGCGTAGAGCAGGGATTCGGTCAGGAGTCGGGCCAGCGGACCTTTGGCATGGTCGGCGGCCAGCACGCGGAGCGAAGCCAGAATGCTGTGAGTCGGCACATCATACCCACCCTGCACGCTGGTCTTCAGAGCGGCCGCGGGTGACTGCGTGTCGCCTTCATGCCGCACCAGGCTGATGCCGATCTGCTTAACGCCAAAGAGGAATGTGAGCGTCTCCACGTGCTCCGACCAGTCAGGTTTGTTCCAGGCGTGATCGGGCACGAAGACGGCATGACCGCGCACCGGCCGAACCGTTTCGATGCGCCCGCTGTGCGCCACTTCCATCGTGTGGCATCCCGTCAGCGGGATGGAAAGACGCGGGAAATTCGTCACATAAGCAAGCACGGGTGGAGCAGTACTGCCGTCGCCAAAGTGCACGTGCCGGATGCGGGTGCGACGCAGATACTCTTCGAGTTCGCGACTAATGATTCGACTGGCGGGGAGATTTGCCGCTTTCGAAATCGCCGGCGAGCGTTTCACGGAAAGTTACGTTAGTGCAATTAATGTTAAATGTCTACTATTTCCTTTGCCGACCATATCCACCATACTGCCCCACCGTGCGCCGTTCTGCGATTCTGTGCCGCCCTCTAGTGGACTGCCTTCGGGTGAGGTGCAACGACGTGGCGAGAAATGCCGGGGTTTGTTGTCTCGGGTTCGCTCTGGGGGCCACAGTTGGTTTCTCGGCATGCGGCAGCAGCAGCACTCCGCCTCCGGCCACGCCGAGCATCGCGAGTCTGGTTCCGTTAACGGCGGTGGTAGGGACGTCGGTGACGATCACAGGTACGAACTTCGGTGCGACCCAGGGTTCAAGCACGGTGACATTCAACGGCACAGCGGGAACGCCCATTAGTTGGAGCGCGACTTCGATTGCAGTTCCCGTTCCGGCAGGAGCGTCGACGGGGCCGGTGGTGGTTACGGTAAGCGGCGTGTCGAGCGCGGGAGCGGCCTTCACTGTGTTGGCGACGCCAGCCATCAGCAGCCTGTCTCCGTCGTCGGCTGGAGATGGCACACCGGTCACGATCAGCGGCACAAATTTCGGGGCGACCCAGGGCACGAGCACGGTGACATTCAACGGCACGGCAGCGACGCCTACGAGTTGGAGCGCGACCTCGATCGTGGTTCCGGTTCCGACAGGCGCGACAACGGGCAATGTCGTGGTGACAGTCAGCGGAGTGCCCAGCGCAGGTGTGGCGTTCACGGTGTTGCCCACTCCAACGATCAGCAGTTTGTCTCCGTCGTCGGCTGCGGTTGGCGCTCCAGTCGCGATTACGGGAACGAACTTCGGCACAACTCAGGGCATGAGCACCGTGATGTTCAACGGTACGACTGCTACAGCCTCGGCTTGGAATGCGACCTCGATTGCAGTCTCGGTCCCGACTGGAGCCACAACCGGCAATGTAGTGGTGACTGTAGGTGGTGTGCCCAGCGCGGGCGCAGCGTTCACCGTGGCGCCGGTGAGCATCACTCCGTCGCTCGCAGCCGTGGTCGTGAGCACACAGACCCAGCAGTTCACCGCGTGGGTCACGGGCGGCTCCGGTGTTACGTGGAGCGTGGATAGCGTCTCTGGAGGCAACACTACGGTCGGGACAATCAGCGCGAGCGGGTTGTACACCCCGCCTGCGACCGCGGGAACGCATACGGTGACCGCGACCAGCGTCGCTAATTCCACGAATTCGGCCTCGGCCAGCGTCGCCGTGACGGACCTTGCCGGGGTCTTCACTCACCACAACGATCTGGCGCGCGATGGCGTCAACGCGCAGGAGTACGGGCTGAGTCCCTCCAGCGTTGCTCCCAACACCTTCGGAAAACTGTTTTCCTGTGCTGTCGATGGCGCCACTTACACGCAGCCGCTATGGGTTCCGAGCCTGAATATCGGCGGCGGAATTCACAACGTGATTTTCGTGGCTACGCAGCACGACACCGTCTTCGCCTTCGATGCCGACGCCAATCCTTGTGTTCAGTACTGGCAAGGCAGCGGAAGTCTCGGCGAAGTGAATCTGCTCGACTCGCTGCACGGAGGAACTGCTGGAGAGACTCCGGTCCCTTGGGACAACCTCGGCTGTCAATGCGGCGTTGGAGATATTTATCCCGAAGTCGGAGTCACAAGCACGCCGGTGATCGATCCCACGACCAATACGATCTATCTGGTCAGCACTTCGCAGAACAGCACGACGTATTTTCAGCGGCTGCACGCGCTCGACCTGGCTACCGGCAACGAAAAATTCAGCGCGCCGGTCAATATCGCCGCCTCGGTGCCGGGAAACGGCGACGGATCTGCGGGTGGCATGGTGAGCTTCAGCGCGCAGATGGAAAATCAACGCCCGAGTCTCGCGCTCGCCGGAGGGGCGATCTACATCGGGTGGTCGTCGCACGAAGATGCGTCACCGTGGCACGGTTGGCTTATCGGCTACGACGCTTCGAATGTGCAGCAACAGACGGCCATTTTCAACGCTTCGCCGAATGGCGGCGCTGGCGGCATTTGGGCTAGCGGCGGCGCTCCCGCGGTGGATAGCGAAGGGAACATCTACGTCTCCACCGGCAACGGCCTCTTCGATGCCAACAACGCGGCAATGCCGGACAACGATTACGGAGACAGCGTTCTGAAGCTGATCCCGGCCAGCGGCACGACGGCGAATGGCGAAAATCTGAACCTGGTGGATTGGTTTACACCCGACAACCAGTCCTACCTTTCGGATAACGACATCGATCTTGGCTCAGGCGATCCGATAGTGCTTCCGGATCAAACTTCAGGGCCGGTGCTGCACCTGCTTGTGGCCATTGGGAAACAGGGAATTGTCTACCTGATCGACCGCGACAACATGGGGCACTATCAGCCGAGCAGCAACCAGATCGTGCAGAGTTTCACCGGATCGGCCTCCGGCTTCTACGGAACTCCGGCATTCTGGCAGAACAATTTGTACTTTGCCGGAAGCCTGGATAACGCCGGGTCGGGCGACTACCTGAAGGTGTTTTCTTTTAATCCCACGACGGGGCAATTCGGTGGTTCGCCGTCGTCGCAGTCGTCTCACTATTACAACTTCCCCGGCGCCACGCCTGCAGTTTCTTCGCAGGGCGCGTCGAACGGGCTGGTCTGGGCTATCGATGCCAGCGCTTACGGCTACGCCAATCCGAACGCCGGGAGCACAAATTGTTTTCAGGTGCCTGTGCCCTCCCCTTGTTCTGGGCCTGCGGTTCTGCATGCCTACGATGCCGGCAACTTGATGATCGAATACTGGAACAGTTCGATCGCTCCCAACAACCGCGACCAGGCGGGCAATGCGGTGAAGTTCGTCCCACCCACAGTCGCTAACGGCAAAGTGTACGTCAGCACTCGCAGCGAAATTGATGTTTACGGGCTGTCCCCTTAACGAGATCTACTGCGATGTTCCGGAGTGTGTGGATCGGTTCGGTTGCCTAGGAATCCCGGAGTCTCGGAGAAGGAGTCGCAGATGAGAACGAGGTCGAACTTTCTGGCGGTGAGCAGGACGGGCAGGATTTGCATGGCCAATTCCGAGCGAGGTGCGAAATTGAACCGTAAGGTCTTTGTCATTCCTCTTCTTCTCGCTGTCACTCTCGCGTTCACTGCCTGCGGCGGGGAAGGCGTTCCTCCAGGCGCTGGCGGATCCACTGCCGTAGGCGGAGGAGCGCTGTCGGTTCAGCTGACCCAGCCACCTCCGGCAACCATGCTGGCCGGGGCTTCGGTGGGCATGTTCGCCACCGTGTTCAATGACAAGAACAATGCCGGTGTCACCTGGAGCTGCACACCCACGCCCGCCTGTGGAACGTTCAGTCCCGGGACCACGGGATATCTGATCGACACTCTCTACACCGCGCCCGTAGCGGCGCCCAATGGCGCCATTACTCCGAATCTCGCCTACGTCGTTACGGTCACGGCGACGTCGGTTGCCGACACTTCGCAAAGCGCGAGTGCGACGGTCACGGTCGGTCAGCAGTATGGAATTGTTTTGTACCCGGGCAATGGCTCGTATGGCATGGTTGCTAGCGTTACGCTCGATGGAAACGGGAATGTAACGAGCGGAGAGGCGGACGGTTCCGCCAACGGCTTCTATTGGAACGCACCCTCGATCACCGGCACCTACACTCTGGATGCGACCGGCCACGGGAACATCTCGCTCAGCCTAAACAACACTACCTGCTGCGGCACCCTGCAGCAGACCCACGGCATAACCGCGACCTCGAATTCTCATCTCATCATCGCCGAAGAAGATAATTTCAACGGCCTCACCATTGGCGCAGTCGGCAGCATGGATCTGCAGACCGCGGGGACGGCTTTCTCCGGGTCGCAGGTTTCGGGGGGCTACTCCTTCATCCTGGCCGGATACAGCCACGCGCAGGGTCAGAACGGAAGCTGGGGCGGCATCTTCAGCGCTGACGGCACGGCGACCACGGGCACGCCGGGCAACATCACCGGCGGCATCTTCGACGAGAACGTCGGCAACAACGGCGGCGGCAATGGCTACAACGGCGCGCTGACCACACCGGCTGCGGGCCTGCCGTTCACTGGAACGTATACGGCTCCTGACGCCAATGGCCGCGGCATCATTACTCTGAGTTCCTCGCCCGACACTCCCGGTCCCTGCAGTTCTACGGGGGCCACAGCCTGCACGCAATATGTGTACTACATCGTCACGCCCGAAGTGCTGCAGTTGACCAGCATGACCAATACAGGGAATGCGGGCAATACCGGCACTGCATTCGGGCAAGGCACGCTCTCCACCGCTACCAACGACGTCAGCGGCGCTCTGACCGGAGGCTTCGTTTTCAGCTACTACGGCTTTGGCGATAACAACAATGGCGGCGACTCTGACGGTGCCGCCGGCCAATTTACTACCGACGGAAGCGGCAACGTGAGCGGCGGGATCATGGACCTCAATGTCGCTGATGGAGGAACTCCAGCGCCTACGATTGTGACGACGGATATTCCCCTCGCCGGTTCCACGTACGTAATCTCAGGCAGCCCGCGCGGAACGCTGACGACTCCGACGGGGCAGATCTATAACGTTTACCTCACCGACCCGAACCTGAATCTGCTCGATCCCAACAACACAACCGGAGGCGGGGGCGCCTTGCTGTTCGAGGCGAATAACGCGTCGGCGCCGTATGGCAACGCAATCGGCTTCGTGATTCCTCAGGCGGCGACGCCACCTGCTGCACTTTCTGGAAGCAACGCGATTCTTCTATCCAATCAATCGAACCTGGGCGGTTGTTGCAACTACGACGGCGGATTTACCGGCGACTTCACGGTCAGCACCACCACCCCAGGCACGTTTACCGGCGAAGGCGATTTCCAGGGCACGGGCACCAACAGCGCCACTCTGATAACGGGCCCGCTGAGTGGGGCCTTAACCGCGGATTCGAGTAATCCCGGCCATTTCACCGGCACCATCACCACCGCGCCTGCCTTCCCCCTCGAAATCGGCAGCACGACACCGGGCACTGAAAATGTCGACTTCTTCATGGCCAACGGTTCGCAGGGCTTCATCGTGGAGACCGACACCATCGCTCCCATATTCGGGGCGGTGGAGGCGCAAAACGCGATCATCGGCACCTCGCCGTCCAAACGCCAAAAGAATCAGCGGCAGCAGAGTCATCCGAAGAACCTTCTCCAGATCACGGGGGAGCGCACAGGTCGGATCGCCGACCACGAAGGCAGCGGGCACGAGTAAGCACTGACAATCTTGAGGAGGGTCGCAATGACGGTTCTGTCGAACTCTAGACTTCACGATCGCGGGATGTACCGGCTTTGGATCGCAGTCGGCCTGACTGTGTGCCTTCTCCTGGTGGTATCTCCGCCGCGCTCGCTGGCCCAGGAATTCCGCGCCACGCTGACCGGGACCGTGACCGACCCGACCGGTGCGGCCGTTCCCAAGGCGAAGGTGACCGCGACCAACGTCGACACTGGATCCGCTTATACGGACACGACTACAGGAGCGGGCGTCTATTACATCCCGTACGTAGTCCCCGGTACGTACAAAGTGAAAGTGGAAGCCGACGGTTTCAAGACCGCGCTCCAGGACAACGTGCTTTTGCTGGCGGGCAAATATTTCGGTCAGAATTTCAAGCTCGATGTCGGCAGCTTCCACGAGACCATGGAAGTGACGGCCGCGCCTCCCCTGCTCGAAACCGAGAACGCATCGGGCGGCACCATCATCGACGAAAAAACGCTGCAGAATGTCCCCGTCAACGGCCGCCAGGTTTACATGCTGATTGGAACCGTTCCCGGTTCTCAATTTACGCAGACTACTTTCGGGCCGGGAGGTTTTTCCGGTACGCGCGGTTGGGATGTCAACAACCAGTACATAATCGGCGGCGGTGTGAATCCTGCCGATACCTCCGGCGGGTATAACCAGTTCACCCTGAACGGCGGCAACATCACCCAGCAAACCACCTACAACGCCGCTGGCGCCGGAACCTGGAACATCGCGCCCACTCTAGATGCGATCCAGGAAGTCAACGTGATGACCACCACTTACGATGCCCGCTTTGGCCGCACCAGCGGCGGCACCGTCAATGTCGTCACCAAGAATGGAACCAATACATTCCATGGTGAGGCATACGAGGGCTACAAAGACGGAAGCCTGTTCGACGCCAACACACTGGACAACGTGCTCGTCACCGGTGCCTCGGCCCAGCAGCAGGTGGAAAACCAGTTCGGGGGCACATTCGGCGGTCCGATCAAGAAAGACAAGATATGGTTCTTCTTCAGCTATGAGGGCTATCGTCAATCGATTTTCAACACTGTGACCGGCAACGTGCCTCCCGCCTACCTGCGGCCGGGATACAACGGCAACTCAGGCGTCGACTTTGGCTTGGTCCAGAGCACCTACCAAACCCTGAAGCCCACTTCTCCCTACGCGTTGTACGGACTTACGCTCTTTCAGCCGGGTGATAGCAACAATGCCAGCAACCCGAACAATGCGCAGTGCTTCGCCAACGGTCCAGGCACTTCGCCGAGCGGGCCGGCCACGCAGTGCGGCACAAACACTCTCGGCTTTCCCAACGCGTATACGGGCGGGACCAATGGCGGAAGCTTGCTTCCGGCGGCCCAACTCAATCAAACCGCTCTGACCATGCTGAGTCTGGGCTACGTGCCTTTGCCCAATGTTGGCGGCCTCGAGAATTATATCGGCGGATTCGGCGATCCCGCCAACTACTCTGCACTCTCGCCCGACCTTTACAGCTATAACCAGCCCATGATCCGAGTGGACTACAACCTGGACGAGAAAACGAAGCTCTATAGCTTCTTCGCCTGGCAGAAGGGGCACGAAAATCGCAGCACCAACGGCTTCACTGGAATCGAGGCCAACGGGAACCTCGACCACCTCCGGGAAACCTGGTCGGCGACACAAGATTTAACCCGCACGTTCACGCCAACATTTCTGGCGGATTTCAAGCTTTCGTTTTCCCGCTTTATCGATTCCGCGCCCGACGGAAATCTGAACGAGGCGCAGCCTCCCAGCAAGATCGGGCTCACAATGCCGCTGCCACCCACGACGGTGCTGAAGGCTTATCCGGAGTACAGCATCGGCGGAATCTCGACGGGCACTCTGTTTGGAAACAACCTGAGCGTCAGCGCGACTACGAACGTAATGTTCGACGCGGACTTCACCAAGTCCAAAGGATCGCACAACATCCACTTCGGCGGCGGAGTTGGAGAATTCTTCTTCGGCAATCCCGGCAATGCAGGCAACGCCAACGGAGCTTTCGGATTCTCGGGGCAGTGGACTCAATACGATCCCTCGAACGCCTACTGTTATGAGCCGGCGTCGTTGGGCTTCACCGCTGGTGCTCCGGCTTGTAACGGCGCCACGGGACAGTTTGCTCCGAACGGCTACGGATTTGCCGATTTCCTGCTGGGATTGCCGGGCAGCGGCCACATCGACTGGAATGATTCCCTCTATGACTACGAGCCGGTCTGGAATCTCTACGCGCAGGATGACTGGAAAGTCACGCATCGCCTGACGCTAAACCTCGGTTTGCGCTACGACGTGCAGGTCGGGCTCAAGGAGCGCTACAACGAACTTACCCGCGGCGTCTGCCTGACCTGCGTTAACCCCGTTACCGATGACGGAGTTTACAAGGCCAACATCGCCAACGCGGGCAACATCGCTGCCTGGACGGCGGCGGGAATCGATGTGGCCTCTCTAACCACGGTATACGGCGGGCCGGTCTACGCCGGCCACAATGGTCAGCCGCGCAACGCTTACAACACGGATTATTCCAACATTGCTCCGCGCATCGGCTTCTCTTTCGCCCTCGACCGCAATACCGTGATTCGCGGCGGTTGGGGTTATATGTTCTCTGCTGGACTCGAAGGCGGGTCGCCGGTCGGCTACCAGGAATCCACGTCGTATGTCACCTCCAAAGACGGATTCAATCCGCAGCAAGGGGGCGCGGCGCCTCTGACCGCGGCCTCGGCCGGGCCGTATGGGGCCGGCGCGCCCTTTCCGGCATCTACCCAATATCCGCTTGGCCTGATACCGCCGGTCGGTGCGAACGCGGGGCTTTTGACCAATCTCGGCCAAGGCGCCCAGATCTTCGACTTCCCTCAACGCAAGATTCCGAAGACGCAGGTCGCATCCTTCGGTTTCCAGCGCGCACTGCCCGGAAACATGGTGCTGGATTCGAGATGGGCTGCCAACTATGCCAGCCGGTTGCGCGCCGGTGTTACCTGGCTCAACGGAAAGCTCACGTATCCAGAGTTGCAGTACGCGCTGAACAGTCCCGACAACCTCAGCCAGTTAGTGCCCAACCCGTACTATCAGGTGGCTGCGGCGTCGTCTCCGGGCGCCTGCGGAAACTACCCCAACGTTCAGGCGATTGCCTTGTTGCTGCCTTACACACAGTACTGCTCGGGCAACGGAGCTTCGCTGCTCGGCCAATACAACCTGCCGGTGGGCCGGAACTGGTACAACGGTCTGGAAACCAAGCTCACCAAGCGCACTAGTTTCGGTCTGGAATTCAATCTCTCTTACACCTACTCGAAGAACATCAACGGCGACGGTTAC
>Ga0074044_10001695_pt1 | contig 19738 bp, 16 predicted proteins | sample BogForMeECP23OM1_FD_94443 | JGI IMG/M metagenome (GOLD analysis project Ga0074044, IMG submission 94443) | Bog forest soil microbial communities from Calvert Island, British Columbia, Canada - Bog Forest MetaG ECP23OM1 | ecosystem: Environmental > Terrestrial > Soil > Wetlands ...
AATCAGGCACAGGTCCAGGCACAACAGACCCAGATCGAGCAGATGCAGCAGCAAATAGCGGCGATGAAGGCGCAACAGCAGAGCTATCCGCCTTCGCAGCCGGCGCCGCAGCCCGGCTCCTGTGATCGCGAAATCATGGCGCGCGCCACCAAGCAGGGCGGGCAGAAGTACGCGAGCGGCGATTTCTCGAAGGCCCTCGGCTACTACCAGGATGCCCTGTCGGCCTGCCCGGGCAATGCCCGAGCGGAACTGAACATCGGGCGGGCGTACGAGGCGCTAAACGACCGCGCCAATGCGCAGACCTATTACCAGCAGGCGGCATCGAGCAGCGATCCGGCCGAGCAGGCTGCTGAAAGCGAGGCGCATACGGCGCTAAGCCAGCTCGGTGGCGCCTCGCGATAGAAATACTGCCCTCGGTTCATACCGAAAATCACCCAGGATCGTCCTTTTTCAACCGCCGTTCGGGAACAAAATTCCGCGACCGCTGGTTTACGAAGACAGGGGATGGCCTCATCGCGGTCGATGAGCGGACTAGGGCGGGCAGACCGCCGAAAGGTCCGGGTTCCTCCCAACGGAACGGACTCATGAGTGGCATGGCACACTTCGGATCGGACGGAATCCTGGACGGCGTCATCGGACTGCATCAAATTCTTCCAAGCCAGTATTACGACACTTCAGGAGGCCATCGGCTCACCGGCGAGCAGCGCCTGATGCTGGCGCTGTTGGCGGATGCTATCAACGTGTACCAGCAGGGAGTGCTCTCGCGGAGCACGCGCAAGAGGATGCTGTATGTGGACTCGGAACGCTGGATTATGGCCGAGCGCTCCAATCGCCATGCGTTCACGTTCGAAACCGTGTGCGATTCATTGGGGATCAATCCCGCCGTTCTGCGGCGCCGGATGATCACATGGAAGCATGAGACGCGCCGGGAACCGGAGTTGCCGTGCCCGACTCATCATCTGAGGCTCAAGATCACGCCGCGCGCCAAAAGCATGAGCCATCGCCGCAGGCGCTCCCGGTCCAGCCTCGTCGCGGTTTGACGATCGCGCCTGCACCCCCCTGACAAGAGCGTAAGAACCATCTCTGGCTGGCTTTCCGCCGCCGTGCGATATATCAATCGCATTCGGCTTTTTCGCGGCGGCTATCGCCAAAACGATTATCGTCCAAGGTTCGGATCCGTCGTGCCGTGCTGTACGAGGCGACTGCGGCCAGCCCGGGGAGCCGCCAATATTCATGAGGAGCGACCAACTTGAAGGATCCATTCAGCGTTGAGGGCAAGGTAACGATAGTAACCGGCGGCGGCACCGGCATCGGCGAATCGATCGCCAAGGAATTTGGGTTGCGCGGCGCGCTGGTTCTGATAGCCAGCCGCAAAGCGGAAAATCTTGAGAAAGTCCGCGACGAGATTCGCAAGGCGGGCGGCAAATGCGAGATGGCGTTGTGCGACGTGCGCGATGCGGCTCAGTGCGATGCGATGGTTGCCGAAGCGGTGAAGCACTTCGGCCGGCTCGACGTGCTTATCAACAATCACGGCGCCAGCATCACGACGCCGAGCCTCAACCTCTCGCCCAACGGATGGCGCGCGGTAGTGGCAATCAATCTCGACGGCGTGTTTTTCTGCTCCCGCGCGGCGGCGCGGCAGTTCATGGAGCAGAAGTCGGGGGGCTCGATCATCAACATTTCCTCGACGGCGGGGGTGCACGGTTCGGCCGAGATGCTTCCCTACGGCGCATCGAAGGCGGGCGTCATCAATCTTACCGTCTCGCATGCCAGCGAGTGGGGTTCGAAGGGCATTCGCGTCAACTGTATCGCTCCAGGCCCAATCGACACCGAGGGCGCCGCGCCACGCGTGTGGCCAAATCCCAAGGTCAAGGAGATGGTCGCGCAGTCGCGTGCGCTCCGCAGGTTCGGGCGAGTCGAGGAAATCTCGTACCCGTGCATCTTCCTCGCCTCGGACGCATCCAGCTACGTAACGGGCTCGCTGCTGATAGTCGACGGTGGCCAAGCGCCGCGTTCCGCTGAATAATCCCGAGATCGGTGCTAGTCTGAAACAGCAATTAGGCAATTTGCCGGGGGCGTTGTGAAGGGTTTTGTTCCGACACCTAAGAAGACGGTTGACTTGATGGTCGACCGTCTCTTTTTTCACAAAGCGCCCAAACCTGACGATTACCTGCTCGACCCAGGCTGCGGTACAGGCGTGTTCATCGAAGGGGTGCTCAGGTGGTGCGAGACAAGGGGGGTTAAGCCACCGCGTATCGTTGGAATCGAATCAGATCGCAGACACATACCAGAGATTCAAGACAGGTTCGAAGGATGTTCGTCGGTCGAAATCCGATGTGAAGACTTTTTGGAGAACATTCCCGGCTCCTTCGATTTCATCATCGGAAACCCGCCCTACGTTCCCATCACGGGATTATCCAAGAAGGAGAAGCACCGATATCGGCGTGAATTTGCAACTGCAACGGGGAGGTTTGATCTTTACCTACTCTTCTTCGAGCAGTCGTTACGCGCGCTTAGAACCGGAGGCCGACTAGTCTTTATTACGCCCGAAAAATTTCTGTACGTCGAGACGGCGAAAGCGTTGCGCTTGCTCTTGTCGCGCATTCGCGTCGAGGAAATTCGACTTGTTCACGAAGCGACGTTCGGCGGCTTGATCACGTACCCGACGATCACCACAGCCACTAATCGGCCGCCGGACGACGAGACCGAAGTGGTACTCCGCGATGGCACCGAGAAGCGGTGTCGTTTCCCCACGGACGGAGGTTCCTGGCTGCCCGACATTCACGGCCGACCGCCACTGAGTCATGGAACGACGCTCGAGCAGATCTGCGTGAGAGTGAGTTGTGGCGTCGCCACGGGTGCTGATGAGGTATTCGTGCGTGACCCGAGCGAGTTGGATCGTGCGCTCCGCGCATTTACATTTCCGACAATCGCCGGCCGTGATCTGGACCCACAAAGCCCCAATCTCCGATCGTCAAGAGTGATGCTAGTGCCGTATTCCAAGGACGGTCGACTTTTGCCGGAGCACCGCTTGGGCGTTCTTGGAAAATATCTGACGTCTGCTAACAGGCGCGAGCAACTTGTCAAACGAACGTGCGTTGAGCGCAAGCCTTGGTACGCGTTTCACGAAACGCCGCCGCTCGCTGAGATCCTGAGGCCCAAAATATTGTGCAAGGATATCGCCGCGCGCCCACACTTCTGGATTGACAATGATGGCTCTATGCTGCCCCGTCATTCCGTCTACTACATAGTTCCGAACGATCCTTACACGCTTGGAGAACTCTGTGCGTACCTTAATTCTGATCCGGTGCACCGCTGGCTCCGGGCACATTGCCAGCGGGCTGCCAATGGATTTCTGAGGCTGCAGAGCCGGATTCTCAAGCAGCTGCCGATTCCCTTTGAACTTCTTTCCAAATCCACTTGCGATGATCTCGTCGCGTCGCGACATCGTCGAAATGGAATCGTGACCAAACGGCGCAAATTGGATTCCTCCACGCCGATGTTTGAATTCGCGCGATGACAACTCCTTTCGACGAAGTCATCGCACAAATGTCGAGGCGGGGGTTCCACAATCATCGTCTGCCAGAACACTCAGATCTCGTCAGCTCGGGCATCTTGCGGGACTTGGAGAAAAGTTGCCCACCTTTTGCTGCTGACCTCGCTTCGGGACGGGTTCGGTACTGGCTCAACGTTCCGGCGCCGGGCGCGCGAGGTCGCCAAATAGATCTGCTCGTTGCCGAACCTAGATCAGACGGTTCCCCGGACCTCGAAAAGCTAAGAATAGGAGTTGAGAACAAGTCCGTCATCACTGCGCACAGGAATCGCGACGCTCGGTTCGACGATCTGAACGAATCGTTGCAGGTCCTGCATCGGGTTAAGCCTGATGCGGTTCTGGTGGCTACGGTGATTGTCGGAGTTGCGGATCGAGTCTTGAACGTCCCGGACCGGATCAAGCCGTTTCATAAGAACTTCGAGAAACGGATCCGGCCCCGGTTATCCAAAGGCGATGCCAAGCTCTGGACCCAATTTCCTGAAGCGGTCAGCCGGAACAAACCGGACGATCCCGCGAAAACCGTAGAGAAGTTTCGTCAATTACGGCTGCGGCGTGCTGGGATTACTCACGAAGTCGGCTATGATTTTCTTCTTCTCGTGCCGGCATTTGTAGATAACGTCAATCCGCCGGCCATCCCACGGCCGAATGTCCTGAACATAGACGTTGATGCTGAGTACCAAGCGATGCTGACGCAGATCTGCAAGGCCTACCACGCCAGGTGGCATCTTTGATGGCAGAGGTGGCTGAGCATGGTTTCGCGCGATGCTTGTCGCGTGCGGGGCGGTCGTGGTACGGCAAATTCGAGTGTCGAAATTTCCGCTAACAAGAGGATACGTACATGGCCGACAAGAGTATCGTCGGACGCACGGGCAAGCCCTTCAAGATGCCCATCGAATGGAGCAAGGTGCGCGAATTCGCGCGCGCAATCAAAGATCACGACCTGGCGTACTTCGATCCTGACAAGGCGAAGAAAGAATTGGGCGGCATTCCGGTGCCGGTCACTTTTCTGCAGACCAGCGCGTTCTGGACCGATGCGGATTCGGGCCCGGGGCTGGGCAGCTTCGATATCCGGCGCATCCTGCACGGCGAGCAGGAGTTCGAATTCTTCAAACCGATCTTCGTGGGCGACACGCTGACCGGAGTCAGCAAGGTCGCGGACGTTTATGAAAAGGAAGGCGGCCGCGGCGGCAAGATGACCCTGCTGGTCACCGAGACCGAGTACACCAATCAGCGCGGCGAGAAGGTTGCAGTGTCGCGCTCAACTTTGATCGAAACCGGGCAGGCGGTGAAGGCGTAGCCTTTCCACAGACGTTTTTCGGAGAACCATCATGGCGGCAAAACTCAAGTTCGATTCGGTTAAGGTCGGCGACGAAATTCCGAAGTTTGTGGTCGACGGCGTGACCCGCCCCGACTTCGTTCGCTACGCAGGCGCTTCGGGCGACTTCGTTCCGCTCCATTATGATCAGACCTTCGTCGAGGCGGCGGGAATTCCGACGGTGTTTGCGCAAGGTATGTTGACGGCGGGGCTTCTCTCCAAAGCGCTGACGGATTGGGCGGGAATCGGCAACGTTCGCCAGTTCAAAGTGCGGTTCGCGACCCGGGTCTGGCCGGGTGACACGGTCACCTGCACCGGCAAGGTCACCAACAAGCTCGAAAAAGACGGCGAGAAGCTGGTCGAAGGCGATCTTATCGTTTTGAACCAGAAGGGCGAACCTGCGATCCGCGGCTCCTTCCGCGCTGCCGCAGCCTGACGACATTATCCACAGCCGTTGACGGAGCTAGTTGATGGCGGGCGGACGGTCTTTCGGCCATCCGCCCGCACGCGCTACATAGTAGTACGATGGGTGAGCCTCGTTACGTCATAATTCACGGTCATTTTTATCAGCCGCCGCGGGAAAGTCCGTGGACCGGCTTGATCAATCCGGAGCCCGGCGCGGCTCCGTTTCCGAATTGGAACGAGCGCATCCTGAGCGAGTGCTACACCGCAAACGCTCACGCGCACACGATGGAAGGGACGGTCGTCCACGTTCGCAACAACTACGAGTCGCTGAACTTCGACGTCGGACCGACGCTGGCGCTTTGGCTGCAAGGCCACGGCAAGGCCGCGTATCGGGCGATGGTGCGGGGCGATTCGCTTTCGCGCGAGCGTCTGAATGGCCACGGCAACGCAATCGCGCAATCGTACAACCATTCGATTTTGCCGCTGTTGCCGCCGCGCGATCGCGAATTGCAGATCGCGTGGGGTATCGAGGATTTCGTCTATCGCTTCGGCCGCCGCCCGGTTGGGATGTGGCTGCCGGAGTGCGCCGTCGATGAAGACACGCTCGTATCCGTCGCCGCCGCCGGACTCAAGTTCGTCATTCTCGCGCCGCAACAGGGCGAGTACCACGGAGAAGGCGCCGACACGCGCGGGGCCGGGCCCTTTATCTGGAGCAGGGGAGACGCGAGCCTCGCGATCTTCCGTTTCGATCGTGAGCTTTCCGCCACTGCTTCCTTCGGTGCGGGACTCGACGACGGCGCCCGGCTGGCCGAGTGGATCGTATCGACGGCGCTGGCCCTGCCCGAAGGCGCGTTGGTGATGCTTGCGACCGACGGCGAGACGTTCGGGCATCATAAGAAGACCGGGGCGGCCGAATTGGCGCGCGCGCTTATTGCGCTGCACCGGCGCGAAGACGTGGTCATGACGAATTGCGAGCAGTACCTGGCGGATCACGGCGCCCACGGCATGTTTTCGATCGGCGCGACGAGCGCATGGAGTTGCGCTCACGGCGTCGAGCGATGGCGCTCCGATTGCGGATGCCGCATCGAGCCTGCCACCCGCCAGGAGTGGCGCGCCCCGCTGCGCACCGCAATGGAGTTCGTCAACAATCACGTCGAGGCGGTTTACGATCGCTTCGCGCCTGGGCTCATCAAGGACCACAACGCCGCTCTCTGCGGCGCGATTCGGCTGCTCATCGACTCCAATCCCGCAATACATGAAGAGTTTTTCAAGAAGTACGGCGTGGTCGGTGAGGTCTCGCGCGAACGCGCGCTGCGGCTGTTCGACATGGTGCGCGCGGGACAAGCCACCCTCACCAGTTGCGCATGGTTCTTTGACGATTTTGGCGGGCCCGAGGGGCGCGTGTCGCTGCGCTGGGCGGCGCGTGCGGTCGAACTGGCCGCCGAGCTCACCCCGAGCATCGAAAGCGAGCTGCTGGAGCGATTGCGCGAGATTCGTTCCAATCGTCACGAGATCGGCGATGCGGCCACTCTGTATCTGAGCCTCAAGACGCGCGAAGCGCGCGGGAGAGTATGAGCGTGGCGCCCAATTCCTCCGGCGAAATCCAATCGGTCCTGAACGAAGCCCGCAAGTTCGATCCCCCCGTAGAATTCAGCTCGCAGGCGTGGGTGAAAGGCCTCGCGGAGCACGACGCGCTCCGGCGCCGCGCCGAGGAAGACCCGGAAGGGTTCTGGGCCGAATATGCGCGCAATCTCGACTGGTTCAAACCATTCGACAAAGTCCTCGAATGGAAATTTCCGTTCGCCCAATGGTTCCTCGGCGGGAAGATCAACGCATCGTACAACTGCCTCGATCGCCATCTTAAGGGCGCGCGCCGCAACAAGGCCGCGATTATCTGGGAAGGCGAGCCAGGGGATTCGCGGGTGCTCACTTACCAGATGCTGGCCGATGAAGTCGGCCGCGCCGCGAACGCGCTGAAGGAGTTGGGCGTCAACGAAGGCGACCGGGTTGCGATCTACATGCCGCTGGTGCCGGAGGCCGCCATCGCGATGCTGGCGTGCGCTCGAATCGGCGCGGTCCATTCGGTGGTTTTCGGCGGGTTTTCAGCCGAAGCGCTCGCCGATCGAATCAACGATGCCGAAGCGAAGGTGTGCATCACCGCCGATGCCGGATGGCGCCGCGGCGCGCGGGTGGAACTCAAGACCAATGTGGATGAGGCACTGAGACGCTGCCCCACGATCGAGAAAGTCCTGGTGCTCAAGCGCGTCGGCAACAAGGTTGAGATGCGCCACGGACGCGATGTGTGGTGGGACGAAATAGTGTCAAAACAGAGTCCCAAATGTGCGCCCGCCGAACTCGACTCCGAGCACATGCTCTTTACGCTCTACACTTCCGGCACCACCGGCAAGCCCAAGGGCGTCGTTCATACCACTGGCGGATATCTGACCCACACCCTGGCGACGATGAAGTGGGTCTTCGATCTCAAGGATGAGGACATCTATTGGTGCACCGCGGATATCGGCTGGGTCACCGGCCACAGCTATACCGTCTACGGACCGCTCGCGGCCGGCGCGACGGTACTGATGTATGAAGGCGCGCCGAATTTTCCTCACGAGGATCGCTTCTGGCAGATAATCGAAAAATACGGCGTCAGTATCTTCTATACCGCTCCCACCGCGGTCCGTACCTTCATCAAATGGGGCGATTCGTGGGTGAAGAAGCATGACCTGTCGAGCCTTCGATTGCTCGGATCGGTCGGCGAGCCCATCAATCCTGAAGCGTGGATGTGGTACCGCAAGGTTATAGGCGGCGATCGATGCCCGATCGTCGACACATGGTGGCAGACAGAGACCGGCGGAATAATGATCGCTCCGGTACCGGGTGCGATCGCGACCAAGCCCGGCTCGGCGACGCGTCCGCTACCCGGCGTTATCGCCGAGGTCGTCACGCAGGACGGAAAGCCGGTTGCCGCGAATCAGGGCGGCCTGCTCGTCATAAGGCGGCCATGGCCGGGGATGCTGCGCACAATCTTCCGCGATCCCGAGCGCTACACGCAGCAGTATTTCAGCCAAATTGACGGATGCTATTTCACGGGCGATGGCGCCCGGTGCGACGAGGACGGCTATTTCTGGATCATGGGGCGAGTCGATGACGTCGTGAACGTCTCCGGCCATCGCCTGGGCACGATGGAAGTCGAAAGCGCCCTGGTCTCGCATCTCACCGTTGCGGAGGCGGCGGTCGTCGGGCGGCCGGACGAGATGAAAGGGCAAGCGGTCGTCGCGTTTGTGACTCTGGAAGGCGGGCGAAAAGGCAACGACCAGTTGAAAGACGAGCTGCGCAAGCACGTGGTCAAGGAAATCGGCGCGCTCGCCCGTCCGGACGAGATTCGTTTCACTGACGCACTGCCCAAGACCCGCAGCGGAAAGATCATGCGCCGCCTGCTCCGCCAGATTGCATCGGGCGACCAGACGGTCGGCGATACGAGCACGCTCGAAGATCTGTCGGTGCTCGCCAAACTCCGCGACGACGAAGAGTAGAAGTTCGCGACGTCACCTTGTGAACCCCTTCTTGTTGTCCCGCGGCCACCGATCTTTCGACAGACGCGAAATGAAAGGGCAGTTGCGCGCGCGTAGTCTCTATCGGCGTGCGAATGGACGAGATTCCCGTTGGACTCGCTGCGCTCGCCCAGGGCAGGCTCCGTCGAGGAATCTCGTGTTCTGTGGAGTGCCGCCGAAGTTACGCAGGATCGCGTTTTCATACTCCCCACGCAACGCAGCGCAAAACGATCGCGGTGCAATCAGCTCATGAACTTCGCCAGGAAGGACAGGCAGCGGTGCCACGAATCCAGATTCGCGACGTGATTCGCCTCCGCCGTTCCGCCCAGCGCCATCGGAGTTTTCACTACCGGATGGAAGATCTCGCTGATCACGGGCGTGTACGGAAAGCGGATGAAATGGCCGGCTCCGGCATAGCTGACGTGCTCATAAGGATGTGGGAACTTGCGCTCCATCATGCGCTGCACCGCAAAATCCGCGAGGTTCAGCGATGGCCACATCTGGTCATCCGTACCTGAGAACATCAGAACTGGACCGTTGATCCTCTCGACCGCGATCGCCGCGCTCTCGGCGCTCGCGCGATTTTTCATCGATTCGATGAACCATGGCGTCATGGCCACCGGGCGTTTGCTCCAAGTCGATGGATCCTGCGGCGCGGGTTCGATGAATGGTACGGGATGGCCGCCCCTCGTCCACGCGGCGCGCGGCTCGGCTGTCCCGCCGATGCCGGGCCATACGATGCCGCTGGGTACGTATGCGACGACTGCTTTGATTTCACTGAAGGTCGCGCCAAGCAGCAGCGCCAATTCGCCGCCGCGCGAAGCGCCGATGACCGCAATTTTGTCCGCGCGCACCGCGCGATGCCGCTTCATCCACGCGATGGCGCGTTCGAAATACTCAAGCGGAATCTCCATCAAGTCGCGTGGCAGTCCCGCCATCGCGAAATATCCAAGCGACAAGACCGCATAGCCGTGACTTGCGAGCAGGGCAGGTTGATCCTCCGAAAGACCTCCACCGGAGCCGCCGAGCAGAATTACTCCCGGATGGGGGCCGTCGGCTGGATGAAAAAAGCTCGCGATCAGCCCGTCCTCGCGGACTTCCTCGCGCGTGTCGCCAGCTTTCATGAAGCGGCGCACCAGTTGCGCATCCGCAACCTGGTTGCCATCCATTTCGACCGAGAGGCCGATGTGGACCGCATCGGGTCGAATGGCCGTGAATGGACCCCGCTCGACGACCGCGGGATCGAGCTGCATCGACCATAGTAGTCCCGTAGCGTCCGCAGTCCGGTAGGGGCCGGAGTGCGGCGCTTCGCGCTCCAGATCGACCTCGCCACTCGCATCGGTAAGAAACGTCGCGCTTGAAGCCCATCGGCGGCCCATGCCGTCGACCGCGGATGCCTCGATTGTGACGCCGCGCAGGGGTAGAAACCCGGAGAGCCGAATCCGGATCGGCTCGTCGTACATGGTGTCGTGCGGCGTGGCATCGATGCGCATTCATCCGGGGTAGCACAGGTGTGCGGACCCTGAAATGGCGGTCATCTTCTTGAGGCGGAGAGGTGTGCATAGTCCCGTCCGGGGTGAGCCATGCCTGCCTTGCTGACTACAGGGAAGCGGTATATCCTTGAACGGTCAGTGGGCCCTTGCCCACTTTTTTGTTGGCGTCGTCCGAAGTTGAGGCATCTCGCCGCCGGACGTAGCACAAACGATGATTGTGGTCGCGCTGCATCCGGTCGGAGCGAAGGTTGCGGAACTGCTCGAACCGCACGTAGAGCGTCAAGGCTACGAGTTGGTTTCGGTGGAGTATCGCAAAGGAACGCGCAGCTCGCTGCTGCGCCTGCTGGTGGACAAGCCGGGCGGCGGAATTGGGCTGGACGACCTGGAAAAGCTGAGCCCGGTGCTCGGCGATTTGCTCGACGTGTATGACCCGATCGAAGGGCACTACACGATGGAGGTTTCGTCGCCTGGGCTGAATCGTCCACTGCGCAAGCTGGAGCATTTCGAAGCGGTGCGCGGAGGGCGCGTGAAGATACGGACCCATCACGCGCTCGATGGACAGAAATCCTTCCTCGGCAAGCTGGTCGAGGTGGGACAGTCGGGAATCGAGCTGGATGATGAATCGAGCAAGCGGCGCGTGGCGATCGCGTTCGACGACATACAGGGAGCGAATTACCAGTACGATTTTGGCGACTGAACTCAAACGAATAGTGCGGATGCTGGCTGTTGGGCAATCCGGTTTTCGGTCCCGCAGCCGGACTGAAGGCAATGGTGCGCGGAGTTTTCCGCGTCCCGGGGAGGCGTTATGCAGGTTGATCTGAACCGGGTCATCGAGCAGGTCTCCAAGGAAAAGGGAATCGACAAATCGATCGTCATCAACGCGGTCGAGGAGATGATGCATTCGGCGGCGCGGCGGACGTTCGGCGCCGAACGCAACATCGAGTCGCGTTTCAATACCGAGCTTGGCGAGGTCGAACTCTTCGAGATCAAAACCGTCGTCGAGAACGTGACCAATCCCGCGGCGGAAGCGACCCTCGAGGAAGCGCACGCGAAGTACGATCCCGAGGCCCAGGTCGGAGACGAAATCCTGATCAAGCTGGACACCGCTACGATGGGCCGTATCGCGGCGCAAGCGGCCAAGCAAAACCTCATCCAGCACATCCGCGATGCCGAGCGCAAACAGATCTACAATGAATTCAAGGATCGCAAGGGCGAAATCGCATCGGGCATCGTGCAGCGCTTCGAGCGCAAGAACATGATCGTCAACCTCGGGCGCACCGAGGCGATCCTGCCCGAGAAAGAACAGATTCCGCACGAACGTTACCGCCAGGGCGATCGCATCCGCGCGCTTATTCTCGACGTGGATCTCTCTGAAAAGGGACTCTCGATCGTGCTGTCGCGCACCTCCAACGATTTCCTGATGGGGCTGTTCACGCAGGAAGTTCCCGAGATGTACGAGGGCATCGTCGAAATTCGCCAGTGTGCGCGGGAACCCGGCGGCCGCGCGAAGGTCGCCGTTTATTCCAAGGACTCCGATGTCGACCCGGTCGGCGCTTGCGTCGGAATGAAGGGCACGCGCGTGCAGGCGGTGGTGCAGGAGCTGCGCGGCGAGAAGATCGACATCGTGCCGTGGACCGACGATCAGGCCGAACTGGTCTGCCGCGCGCTCGCGCCGGCCAAGGTTTCCAAGGTCGTTATCGACGAAGACGAGCATGCGATGGAGGTGATCGTCCCCGACGATCAGCTCTCGCTCGCCATCGGCAAACGCGGGCAGAACGTGCGGCTGGCTCATCGATTGACGCAGTGGAAGCTCGATGTACGCAGCGAGGCCGAAGCGGAAGAAGAGGCCCGCGCCGCGCGCGCATCGCTCAACGCGATTCCCGGCATCGGCGATATCAATGCCGAACTCCTGTTCCAATGGGGCTTCCGATCGTCCGAACAATTGGCGGAGGCCGATGAGGAAAACTTCGACGTCGAAGGCATCAGTCCCGAACGCGCCCGCCAGATAATCGTCGCGGCCCGCAATCACGTCGCCGAGAAGCGCAAGCAGGAAGAGGCTCGCGCCCAGGCCGAAGCGGAAGCGGAAAAGGCGCGGGCGGCCGAGGCGGCGGAAGCTGCGGTCGAAGCCGCTACCGAAAAAGAGGCCAGCCCGGAAGCCGCGGTCGAAGCCGCCACCGAAAAAGAGGCCAGCCCGGAAGGCGAGGGCGCAGTCGTCGCGGAGCAGAAGCCGTAGGGAAAGTTGCAGAGCGACGGACCACTTTCTACGGGCGTAATTCGCACCTGCCTGGGATGTATGAAGCAGCACCGCAAGGATGCGATGGTGCGAATTGCGGTGGTGGATGGGAAAGTGGTGCCCGACTTCCAGGGGCGCCTGGTTGGCCGGGGTGGTTATCTGCATCTCAGCAACGTGTGCCTGGAGCGATTCGTGAAGTCGAAGGCAAAGGAGTTCAGGTCGCTGAAAGTGAAGATTGAACGCGACCAGCGGACTTGGATAGTTCAGGCGATCAGAGCGCGACTAGATAGAAAAGCAGCGCTCGAATAGAATAGGTCAGATGGCGCGAAAGCGGATCAAAACTCTTGCCAGTGAATGGGGCGTGTCTGTCGATGACATTCTCCAGAGCTGTGCGCGCCTCAGGCTTGGGCACACAAACTCGGAGTCGAGTTTGCTCGCCCAGGATGAGGTCGATCGGATCAGGGGCGATCTTGACGAGCAGGCTCATCGTGCCGCAGTGATGCGCCGTGAGACTGTCGTCGAGACCAGCGCCGGCAAGATACTCGAGAAGCGGCTCAATGCCACGGTCATGCGCCGGCGGCACGCTGAGCCAGCACCCGGAAGCGGCCAGCAGGAACAGCCTTTCCATTTCGAGGTCGAAGCTCCCTCCGACGAACCCTTCGTGGCGCCGTTTATGGAGGAGACTCCGGCTCCCGAAGCGGAAGCGCCGGCGCTGTTCGAGCCCGCGCCCGCGCCCGAACTGACCGAACCCGCGATTTCCGCGAATGTCGCGGCCGAGTCGGCGGCAATTTCGGCCTCGAGCGAATCTGCGGCATCGCTTTCGGCCCAAGTCAGCGAAGCTCCCAAGACTGAAGCTCCATCAGTGGGGAAAGTCATCAGGCCGCCGGTTGGGAGGGAAGTACGCCGGCCATCACCGATGGGCCCGGCGCGCGACGCACGAAACGGCGCGCCCGCAGGTACACCGACGCCCAGACCGGCCGGGCCGACCGTCGCCGATCGGATCGCTATAAATCTGACGAAATCAGGGTCTTCCGCTCCTACGCTGGACGATGGTCAGCGCGGGCCGAAGGTGCTTGGCAGAATAGACCTGCGCGCGAAGCCTGCGGCGCCGGCGCGCCCTTCCGGTCCGCCGCTTCGAACCGGACAACCGCAGCGGCCCGGGGGCGTTGGCCCCAGCCGATTCGGAGCGCCCACGCCTCCTCCTCCGGATCCGACGCAACAGCCGCCGGGCGGTTCCGGTAAGCCGGCCGGACGCGGCATCAAGAAGAAGGTCGTCAAAAAGGGCACGGTTGATTTCACCGCAGAGCGCGAGATGCGCGGATTGCGGGTGCCCAAGAAGCGGCGCGCCCTTCCCGGCAAAGAGCAGCGGAAGACCGAAATCACGACGCCGAGGGCTTCCAAGCGCATAGTCCGAATCACCGAAGGTGTGACCGTTGGCGATCTCGGGCGCAACATGGGCGTTAAGGCCGGCGATCTCATCAAGAAGCTGATGGAGCTCGGCCAGATGGCGACGCTCAACCAGGTTCTCGATGTCGACACGGCGACGCTGCTTGCGGGCGAATTCGGCTACAGCGTCGAGAACGTCGCGTTCGATGCCGAGCAGGCTATCGAGGAAACCACCGAAGAGACAGTGGGTGAGGCGCTACCGCGTCCGCCCGTCGTCACCGTCATGGGTCATGTCGACCACGGCAAGACGTCGCTACTCGACGCTATCCGGCACACCAACGTGACGGCGAAAGAGTCCGGCGGAATTACCCAGCATATCGGCGCCTATCAGGTGACGGTTCGCGACCGGCTGATCACCTTCGTGGATACTCCTGGTCACGAAGCGTTCACCGCGATGCGTGCGCGCGGCGCCAAGGTCACCGACATCGTCATTCTGGTGGTGGCGGCCAGCGAGGGCGTGATGCCTCAGACCATCGAGGCGATCAATCACGCGCGCGCTGCGAAAGCGCCCATCATCGTCGCGATAAACAAAATCGATCTTCCCGATGCGAACATCGATCGCGTCAAGCAGCGGCTCACGGAACAGGGACTGATTCCCGAAGACTACGGCGGCGACACAATCACGGTTCCAGTCTCGGCGCGCACGGGCGAGGGTATCGACCGTTTGCTCGAGATGATCCTGCTGCAGGCCGATGTCATGGAGCTGAAGGCGAATCCGAATCGGCTCGCACGCGCAACGGTGGTCGAAGCGCAGCTCGATCGCGGACGCGGCCCAGTGGCGACCGTCCTGGTTCAGGAAGGCACGCTTCATCAGGGTGATCCGTTCGTATGTGGCGTCAGCTACGGGCGGGTGCGCGCGATGCTCGATCACCTCGGGCAGCGGCTTACGGAGGCCGGACCTTCGACTCCGGTGGAAATCTTCGGGCTTTCGAGCGTCCCGGAGCCCGGAACCGCTTTCGTCGGCGTTACCGAGGAATCCAAGGCGCGCCAGGTCGCGGAGTACCGGCGATCCAAGCAACGCGAAGGCGAACTTGCCAAGACCAGCAGAATTTCGCTTGAAGACCTGAGCCAGCGGTTGGCCGCGGGCGAGGTCAAGGAACTGAAGGTAGTTCTGAAGGGCGACGTGCAGGGTTCAGTGGAAGCGCTCGCCGACCGGTTGACCCGGCTTTCGACCAACGAGGTCAAGCTCGAAGTCATTCACAGCTCGGCGGGAGCCATTTCTGAAACCGACGTCACGCTCGCGGCGGCTTCCGGCGCTATCATCATCGGCTTCAATATCCGGCCCGAGCCCAAGGCCGCGCAGCTGGCAGAAAAGGAAGGCGTCGAGATCCGCTCGTACACGATTATCTACGAAGCGATCAACGACATGCGTGAAGCCATGGAAGGGTTGCTCGCGCCGACCTATCGCGAAAAGCAGATCGGCCGTGCCGAAGTCCGCAAGGAATTCAACGTGCCGGGTGGTACCACGATCGCGGGCTCGATGGTCGTGGATGGCAAGGTCACGCGCAGTGGGCGCGCGCGGCTGGTCCGCGACGGGCGCGTCGTGTGGGAAGGCAAGATCGCATCGCTCAAGCGGTTCAAAGACGACGCGCGCGAAGTGCTGACCAATTTCGAGTGCGGTATCGCGCTGGAGAACTTCAATGACGTCAAGCCCGGCGACATCATCGAAGTCTTCGAGCTGGAAGCGGTCTTGCGAAAGCTTGAAACCACGCGGACCGAAACCGCCCGCGGCCAGGCCGCGGCCGAGAAGCAGCTTCAGACCTGATCCAGAACGCGCGCGCGTATCCAGGCGCGCGACGCGGGCAGAGGGGAGGGGGCAATGGTCGTTGGCGTAATGCGGCTGACGCTCTTTCTGCCGGAAAACCATTCGCTCAAGGGCAAGCGGCAGGTGCTCCGCGCGATAAAAGATCGCGTGCGTAACAAGTTCAACGTCTCGATCGCCGAATCCGGCGGCAACGACATGTGGCAGCGGGCCGAATTGGGCATCTGCCAGGTCGGCAATGATCGATCCTTTGTCGACAGCGCACTGCGCGAAGTCGTGAATTTCATCGACTCGCTCGGCCTCGCGCCGCTCGGCGAGGAGCAGTTCGAGATCATCAACTACTGATGCTCGTCGGATTGTCCGGGTCGTTGCTCGCGGTGTGGGGCCGCGGCGACTCTGTTTTGGAGAGAACCAGGTGAGCGAAGTACGGAGAGCCGAACGAGTCGCGGAACTCCTGTTGCGGGAGCTTTCGGCGATGCTGCTGAAGGACTTGAAGGATCCCCGGCTGCGAGGAGTGACCCTGACCGCCGTCACGATGACTGATGATCTGCGCCGCGCGCGCGTCTACTTTTCCCATATCGAAGGCTCCGCGCGCGCCGCGGCCGCGATCGCGGGTTTCAAGAGCGCCAGCGGATTTATCCGGCGTGAAATCGGCCGCGCACTCGGTCTTCGCTACACTCCCGATCTGGAGTTCGAATTCGATCCGGGCCTGGAGCGCGCCGCCAGAATCGGCGAGTTGCTGCGCGAAACCCTCGCCAAGCCCTGAGCGGTCGTTCCCGGCGATCTGATTCCGGAAGATGCGCGCCAGGCCTTGTTCCACGCGAGTTTCTCGATGTGAACGCACCCCTTGAAATTCATCAGGAAAACTTCTATCAACTAAACGGTCGTTTAAGCTGAACGATCGTTTAGGCTGGAATCGGCGCGGCGAACGGCTTCGTCGCTTGCCAAACTGGCCCTGTCCATTCGGATTCTCGCCGCCGATGGGCCGCAAGGTACGAGCGCGCGAAAATGAAAGGCGCGGCACATCGAACGGCTTAGTTGTTCCCCACCCCAACCCGAAGCCGGGGGACCGGCCTCACCTGATCGAGGTCCGGTCCCCCGTCCCTTTCTCCATTCACTCTTAAATCCGCCACGCCGGTGGGCTATCTTGGATGATTCCGCATGAATGGAATCGTCCTCATAGACAAGCCGGCGGGAATTACCTCGGCGGAGGTGGTGCGCAGGGTCAAGCGATTCGCCAAACCCGCCCGGGTCGGCCATCTCGGCACGCTCGACCCGTTCGCGACCGGACTCCTGCCCATTCTCATCGGCGAGGCGACCAAGCTCGCGCCGTTCCTGGAGGGCGGCGACAAACGTTACGCGGGGCTGATCAAGGTCGGGACCGAAACCAATACTCTGGACCGCGATGGTTCCGTTGTGCGCACGGCGCCGGTGCCGCCGCTTACCCAAGCATGCCTGGCAAAAGTGGCGGCGCGGTTCACCGGCAAGATCGTTCAAACGCCACCCGTGTTTTCGGCGATCAAACGGGCCGGAGTTCCGCTTTACAAGCTCGCGCGTAAAGGCGTCGAGGTCGAGCCTCCGGAGCCGCGCGAGATCGAGGTCGGATTCCTGAAACTCGAAGCCGAGGGCGCGGACTCGATCCGGTTCGAGGTGGTCTGCTCGACGGGCACCTACATTCGTTCGCTGGCGCGCGATATCGGAGTGGCGCTCGAGTCCGCGGCGTATCTAGATCAGCTTGGCCGGCTGCGGAGTGGCGGCTTTTCGATCGAAGATGCCTCGGCACTGGACGCGGTCCTGACTGCGCTCGAATCGGATGACCAAAGGGCGCTTCGCATCATCGCTCTCAGCGATGCAATACCGGACATGCCCGGCGCCGTAATCGATTCGGAACTGGAGCGCCGCCTTCGCAATGGAGACTCGACCGCACTCGACATGCAGGCGCCATCAAGTGCAGGTTTTTTCAAAGTGCTGAATCCGGAGGCACAGCTAATCGCCGTCGCCCGTGCGATCTCGCGCGTGACCGCCGTAATCGAGAGGATTTTCAACCAGGAATGAGCGCCTGGCACGGTAGTGGATCAGTTTGAGCGCCGTTGCTGTTGACTTCAGGGTCAGATCGGCGGCGTCAACGCGACACTCGATGCGGTCGCGTCGATGACCTGAACGACACCTTCTCCTTCATCTCGAGGCGAAGTCGCGCAGATCCTTATCGCGCGGTGCAACGGACACAGTTTCGCGCGATCCGAACGGCAAAAATATACTGCGGGAAATCAACAGCGGCCGGCTCAACCACGCGGCCGATACTTCGGCGCCAGAACTGGAAATCCTTTTCACCCGCCTCACCAAGGCCGGACCGGCCCTCTACAAGGTCACACTCGCGCCAGCACGTCGAAGAGCTTCGGCGCGCCCGAGAAAATCAAGGCGATCACCGGCTTCGCCGAGGTTCCGAGCGTCTCAGCGGACGGCAAATCGCTCTACTTCTACAAAACGCCGCGATTTCAGCTTCAAGGAAACCATCGCCTTATCGCCGAGCGCGAGCGCTCCCTCTGTATACTCACTTCAAGGCTTGGAGTGACCGCTGGTTCCCTAGTTTGATAGTTCCCCAGAGCACAATCCCTCGCTTCTCATCTATTTGTGAACCGAAGGCTCATGCTACGAGATCAGTCAGCCCGAAGGGCGAGTGCGGCACTTTTGCGGATTCGTTGAACATTCGCCCTCGGACACTAAGGAGACTAGGTCGATGGTGTCGGGAAACATCTTCAAGCGGACCCTTCATGTCCTTGCGGTAATTCTTCTGGCAGGTCTGTTCTTCACCGGCTTGGTTGTCGCGCAATCGTCCGCGCCCACCGAGGTCGCGGCCAAGGCGACGAAGACCCCTAAGCCGACCAAAACGCCGAAGGCAACCAAGACGCCCAAACCCGCCAAGACACCTAAACCGACTAAAACGCCGAAGCCCACCAAGAGTCCCAAACCGACCAAGACGCCGAAACCCACTAAAACCCCGAAGCCCACGAAGACTCCGGAACCGACCAAAACTCCCAAACCGACCTCGACACCCAAATCGACTCCGACTCCCACCGGAATGCCAACGCCAACTCTTACGCCTACCGCTACTCCCACCCCCGGGCCCACTCCCATAGTGATTTCGACCAGCCCACCTGTCTCAGGCTGTGGGGGCCAGGGGGTGCCGATTAATGAGAATACGATCACGGTGGGTTTTAATGAGGCGATGGATCCTGCGACCATCACCGGCACAACCTTTACCGTGACAGGGCCGGGCACGACTCCCATACCGGGAAGCGTGACCTATAACGCGACAAACAATACCGCGATCTTTACGCCTACGGGCTCACTCCCGGCTAGCACCACATTTACTGGAACGATTACCACCGGGGTTCAGAGCGCCGCCGGAGTTCCAGTTCCACTGGCAAGTAGTTTCGTGTGGATCTTCGCAACGAGCGCGGACTCAGACACGACCACACCAACCGTCATCTCCACAAATCCGGCTACTGATGCCGGCAGCGTGGCGACCAACCAGAAAATCACCGCAGTCTTCAGCGTAGGGATGGACCCTACAACTATTACTGGAACGACTTTTACCCTCGCGGGGCCTGGCGCAACGGCAGTTGGCGGCACGGTGACCTATTCCGCCGTTGGCGCAACCGCGGAGTTTACCCCGACCAGCCCTCTGGCGGCCGGCGTGTTGTATACCGCTACGATTACAACCGGAGTCACGGACCAGGCAGGAAATGCGCTCGCGGCCCCGTTCACTTGGACCTTCACCGCAGGTTCGGGGACGGACCTAACCGCACCCACAGTTACTCTGATGGCCCCTCTCAGCGCCGCCATCGCGGTGTCCCCCAACGCGGCCGTCAACGCAACGTTCAGTAAGGCGATGGACCCTTCAACGCTCAACGCGGCAACTTTTACCCTGACCGGGCCCGGCCCAACATCTATAGCCGGGAAAGTCACTTATGTTG
>Ga0074044_10001696_pt1 | contig 19711 bp, 19 predicted proteins | sample BogForMeECP23OM1_FD_94443 | JGI IMG/M metagenome (GOLD analysis project Ga0074044, IMG submission 94443) | Bog forest soil microbial communities from Calvert Island, British Columbia, Canada - Bog Forest MetaG ECP23OM1 | ecosystem: Environmental > Terrestrial > Soil > Wetlands ...
ACGCGCACGCCCCCGCATCGCGCGGCCAGATGCGCCAGTTCCTTGTTGGCCGCGACGCCGGCGGCGGGTTCCATCCCGACTCTGCGCACGCATCGCGCCAGCTCGGCGGTAATCTCTTCTTCGCCATTGTAGATGCGATGCAGGCCCGCGAGATCGAGCCACACGCATCCCGGCGCGCCCGACTCGACGGCAGGCGAAACCGATTCGACCGCGTCGAGCAGGGCCGAATGCGCCGAACTTTCCGCGGCGGGTGAGCGATGGACCACGGCCAGATCGGAGGAGATCGCCCGCGCCTGCGCGATCGTCATCCCGGGGCGGATTCCGAGCTCACGCGCGCGCGGCGAGACGGCTTCGAGCTCGGCGTGCGGAGCGAGGCTCCGGCCTATAGCCAGCAGCTTGTGCTGGAACGCGGGATTCGAGCGCACCAGCGCCGCGATCGAAAAATCGGCGACCATGATGCACGCGATACGAGCCATCGGGACACCGCGCTAGCTGCTCGCGGAAACTAGAACCCGGGTTCCCATCCCCGCGCAGGGAGGGTGCAGATGCAAGCCGGTTGGATTTGGAATTGGAACCGGATCGACGAGAGCGCGAACGCGAACATGCCGCCCCGTACCGCCCATCTTGTTCCGCGCGACCATCGCGTCCACCGCAAGTCCGTCGAACATTACCGGTGAGCCGGGAGCGAGCCGGCTAAACGACGTCCCAGCGCGGCTGGCAGCCAGACTCAGCGCCGCGAACGTCCCGCACATACGCCACGGTGCAATCGCGATCACGGCCGCGCCGCTGCGCTCGGCCGCGCGCGCGATTCGAAGCGCTGAGGCGTGAGCGAGTGCGCGCGGCGCTTCGCCGAAATCGACGACGACCAGGCCAAAGCCGCCGGCCTCGAGCACGAGTTCCGCCGCTTTGACGATTGCGGATTGATGGCGCGCGAGCGGGCCGACTGCGAAGCGGGCGTACGGGAGAGTCGCACGCGCCATCCGCGACGCTGTCGTTGTCGTTGTCTCCATCGATGCCCACAGCATCCGGCGAAGCTCTACTCCGGCAGCCGCCATGCTCTCGGGATCGAAGGCGCCTGAGGCGTCGAGCCATGCGGCGACCTCGCCCATCCGGGTGGCGAAGGCGGCGAAGGATGCGGCAATCGAGGTCTTGCCTGAACCGGCGCGGCCGGTGATTTCGCTGATTCGTCCCCGCGGAATTCCACCGTCTATCAGGGCGTCGAGCGGGGCGAGTCCGGAGCTTAGGCGGCGGTCCTTGCGGGTAAGTTCATGGCCACGAAAAACTCCCGAAAATTCAAATAGTTGTGGCTTTTCGACCGGGGTATGAGAGGGCAGTCTAAGAGCCTGAATCGGGCTTGAGGGGTTGCTGCGTGAGAGCTTTGGAAGGGCAGCCACAAGAACTGTTTTCGCTCTTTTTTCGCCTCATGTCAACCCAAAATGGGCAAGTCAGACTGCGACGGGCGTGATTCGACTGATCGAATAGAGCTGAAAACGGGAATTCCTACCATCCGTAGTGGTTTTAGGACGGCTCGGCTCTATGGCTAGCTTCGTTCCATCAGAAATTATTTCTGCCGCAAGCTGGCATCGCCCGATTTCGGGCGAGTCCGGCGAGTATGGGGCATCCTGACGGCTGTCCATACCGCACGCATAGCACGCCGAATCCAGCGGGGTCAGGCTGAAATAGGGCATCCCCAAACCCTTCATCGAAACTGGACCAGTGCCGACAAGACGTTTACTGCTCCATCACGACGCGGGTGAAATTCACGGGAGCGAGCGGGCGAGTTCGCGGTAGACCGCCGGATTGTAAACCAGGCCCGAATGCGTGCCCGTCACCTCGACGTTGCGCGCGCCGGTCACGATTGATGCCTCAGGCGGGACGATCGGATCCTCGCGGCTGTAGATCGAAAGCACAATCGTCTCCGGAGCGAGCGGAGCGCGGATGTTATCGACGAATTCGCATCCACAATCCGGGAAGCGGCATTGAGGATCGAGAATCCGGCGCGCGGTGTTGCTCGCCTGCGCGATCCCGCTCATCGTTGGATGCGCCATTTGCGGGGCGTTTCCGTGCTGCGCGAACGATACGAGCCCCACCGGCGATCCGAGTGTGACGAGATGTGACACCCGGCGCCCAAGCCGTACGGCCAGCGCTCGCGCAAGCAGGCCTCCGCGGCTATGACCGATCAGCACGAGAGGTCGATCGTGCCGCGGCTCCTGGCGTTCGACCCATTTCTCGATGTCTGACGTGAGCCGGTCGGGACATCCCGCGTTGAGCCACAGTCCGGAGGTGCTCGCGCGAAAGCCGATGCGAGAAATCCATCGGCGCAAGGGCCAGAGATAGAAGTCGCTGCCGAAAAGTCCGGGAATGATTACGACGAGGCGTCCGTCGCCGCGCGGCACGCCCTCGCCGCGATAGATCGGATCGATCCGCAGCGAGGCGAACTCTCTGAATGCGAACGCCTCGCTCGCCATCACTCGCCACCGCGATTGTTCCGCTGGCGGATGATTTTCCATACTGTACGCATAGCACGCCACGTCCGGCGGGGGCAGGCTGAATCAGGTCATCCCCAAACCCGGCCTGAAACAGGGTTCAGGAGTCATACTTGGATTCTTGGCTGCCATGCGTAGGCGCCTCCACGCAGCGTTCTTGAAGACGCAGCGGACTGACTGGCGCGCGGCGGGACGGTCTGAAAAAATGAATGACCATGGAACCCAAAGAGGTTGATCCCGAAGCGCTGACCCTCCTCGCGGAGAATGGTTGGCAATGGCAGGAAATCGCTCTTGGTTTCATTCGCCGAGCACGTGTCGGCGAGCGTCCGGGCTTCATTTCTTACGAAGAACTAGACCGCCATCGGCTAGTTCGTAAGCCGCAGGCTGTCATCACGGAGCGTGACAGGCAAAACGGCCTGCGCTGGCTACGCGAAGAGATCGCCAAATCGAATCCACGAGCATGAGCCTCCGCCACGCTGCCGCGCTCGCGCTTGTCGGCTGGTATCTCATGATGCCGCCGCTGGAGTCTCACTGGTGGGATCGCGTCAGTTACCAACTCGGATGGATCAAGGAAGTACCTGCTTGGGCCGCGAAAGAGGAACCACTTTCCGAGTGGGATATATACAAAAGCTTTGACTCAGCCGACGAATGTGCCCACGCGAAAGACCAAAACTTCGTCCGCAGCCTCGAAAACTCAAGCAAGACCGCTTATCTCAAAGCTGTTTTTGATCGGTCTGTGGCGGCCCAATGCATATCGACCGACGATCCGCGCCTCAAGTGAAAGGGATGTCGATGAAAGTTGTTTTTAAGATCGAGCGCAAGAGTAGTCGCAGCAAGTTCTATCAGGTTACCAAAACCTTGATCGACGACGATGGCATGGAACTAGGACGACCTAAGGTTGTCAGCAGACCGCTTAGCCTCGATGCGGCGGCTGCGTTCCGCGACCGATGCGAGAAGGAACACCTGTTCGAGGAGTGACGATTCGCCAATACCAGGGTCAGGCAAACATTCCTGGAAGGGCCGTTATTCGTTCGCATGCGGGCGCGAGGCAAACCCCACGCGCACAAGCGGGCGCGTGCTCACTTCCGACCGTGCCGCTGTATCTGATACCTGTCTGGGCTGCGCCCGAATGAGCGCACACCGACTGGTCGCCGTTGACCAGTCGAGGGCGTGCACCTATATAGTCAGCGAGCTGCGTGCGAGTGCCGACAAGATGTTTACTGTTCCATCACGACGCGGGTGGTGCCGTTCAGGAACGGATCGAAGCGGCGCGCGAGGAAGCCGGCGAGGAAAAGTTTCGCGAACGCGAGCATCGGCGCGCTGACGACGATGCGGCTAAGGAGTGAAGTCGACATCACGTAGCGCGGTCCGACCTGCTGCATGTCCTGTATCGCCACGATCTCGGGCCATCGCTCGGCCTGAATATTGCGCGCCGCAAAATCGAGCGTGGCCTCGTCGGAGCGCATCACGAGCGCGCGACCGAGATGGTTCGCCGCGACGACCGCATCACGCAGAGCGAGGTTGATTCCCTGTCCTCCGACCGGCGACATCGGATGCGCCGCGTCGCCTATCAGGAGCAACCCCGGCGCGGTCCACTCGCGCAGCCGATCGCAGATGACATCGAGCAAGAACGGATGCTCCAGGCCGGTCTTATTGGCGGCGAGAAAATTCCTCAGATCGGGTGACACATGCGGCGCGAGCTCGCCGATCCATCCGTCGGTACCCATCTTTTTGATGTCGCCGAAGGCGCCCTTGTCGATGACCCATCCGATCTGCATGTGCCCTTCGGGGGAAGGATAGATGATGAGCAGGTGGCCGTTTCCGATGTAGCCGCGCGCGGTGCGGCCGTCGAGGAAATGGCCGGGGACGTGGCCCCATACGACATCGAAGCCCTGCATGAGGCGATCCTGGGGGAGGGCGGCGTGTTTTCGGATCGCAGATGCGCGCCCGTCGCATGCGATGACGAAGTCGCCGCGATAATCGCGCGGACCGTCGAGCGTGTCGGCATGAACGCCCACGACGCGATCTTTTTCATAGATCAGGCCGCGCACGGTTACGCCGCGCTCGAGCTTGAAGCCGGGAAATTTCGCTGCCTCGGCAACAATCATCTCGAGCATCGCGGGCTGCGGCACGATGCGCGGCGGCGCGGCGAGGCTGTCAACCGGAATGGCAAGCACCCGTTGCTCGCCGCGAAAGATCTCGACCGTCCGAATCGCTAGATTCGGCAAAGCGTCGAGCGGTTGACGAAGTCCAGCCTCGTGGAGCGCCGCGATTCCCGACGGCATCAGGACCTCACCGCGGAACTCGCGCGAAAAATCAGTCTGTCGTTCGAGCAACGTCACCGGGACGCCGCGGCGCGCGAGCAGGCAGGCGAGCAGGGCGCCTGCCGGTCCGGCACCTGCGACGATTGCATTGGGCATCTGGAGTTTCCTTTTCGCCGGTCGAGAGTGCCGCCGCGTCGCGCCCGAGTGTTTCAGACTTAGGAGAAACGATCAGCCGGCGCTCGCAACAGGCTCGGCAGCAAGAGAAAGCTGACGAGAAGCTCAATCCTTGCTAAGATTCGCTTCGATAGCAATTGTCACGGAGGTCACGGCCATGGCGATCAAGGGCAGTTGTCTGTGCAAGGGCATCCAGTACGAAATCACCGCTCCGTTGGCGGAGGTCGGGAACTGCCATTGCTCAATGTGCCGCAAATCGAGCGGCGCGGCGTTCCTGACCGGCGCGGGCGTCAAGACCAAGGACTTGCGCTGGACCAAGGGCGAGGACCTGATCGCGCGTTACGAATCTTCGCCGGGAGGCGTGCGCATGTTCTGCAAGAAGTGCGGCTCGACCCTGGGCGGCGGCCCGGCCGATCCGAAGGCGGGAGTGTTCTGGATCATGCTCGGCACCCTCGACGACGACCCGGGCGTGAAACCGTCGAGCAATATTTACGTCGGCTCCAAGGCGCCGTGGTACGAGATCACGGACAATTTGCCGCAGCACAAGGAATTTCCGGGTTAGGGAGCAGGGCTGGATTGCGCCGGGATCGATCCAATCGCGGTGCAGTCTCGAACTCGCCTGTCTCCGGTGCCGCGAGGAGTGCAAATCGGGCCCGCCATGCGCGGATTCCCGGCTCTCAGACTTCGCGGGAGACTTGGTCGTCGATCAACGTTGCCAAGCCGTCGCGGTAGGGGGACGGCTTGAGCTCGCCGACGATCGAGCGGGCGATAGCGACCTGCTCCGCGGCAAGACGGCGTGCGGTGGCGATGATTTCAGGATCTCGCAGCAGGTTGAGCGCGCGCTCGAACACCGCGCCTTCGATCCTGGTACCGTTGCGGAACAGCGCGCAGAGCTCGGCGCTTCGCTCGAGGCCGAGCACGACCGGCAGCGACGGAATGCCGTCGCGCAAATCGGAGCCCACAGGTTTGCCGGTTTTTTCTTCGGGCCCGAGGATGTCGAGCAGATCATCGACCATCTGGAATGCCAGGCCCATCGCGGTTCCGAGTTTCGCCATCGCATCGGTGGTCCGCGACGACACGCCCGCGAGATCCGCCGCAACCTTGCCGCCGGCGTGGAACAGCGACGCGGTCTTGCGATCGATCACCGCGATATAGTCCGCCAGGGTCGCGGCCGCATTGTGACGGAATCTGCCCTCCATCACTTCGCCTTCGGTGAGATGGATGCACGCCTGCGCCGCGGTATGCACGAGGTGTTCTTCGAAGCGGCCGCAGACCTCGAACGCGCGGCAGAACAGATAGTCGCCCGCGATCAACGACGGGCCGAATCCGTAGCGTGCCAACGCCGACGGCTTGCCGCGACGCAGCAGACCGCGGTCGATGATATCGTCGTGGAGCAGCGTGGCGGAATGTATCAGTTCGAGCGCGATCGCCGCGTCGATCGCGTCCGCCACTTTCGCCTCAGTTCCGCCGCATGCGCGGTACACCAGCAGGATGAACGTCGGTCGCAGCCGCTTGCCGCCCGCGTCCACGAGGTAGTGGCAGATTTCCGCGATGGTCGATTCGTTCGAGTCGAGCAGGCGGGAGAGTTTCGCTTCGGCCGCGGCCAGGTCGGCTTCGACCAGGCGCGCGGGGTTCAAAGCCTCAGGCGTCGATGCGGCAGCGAGTTGAGTTGCCTTGGCTCTTTTCACTTTTGGCTTTTCACTTTTTATTTTTCAGTTGATGCAGGTTAGCGGAATAAATCGGCTTCGGCGGGCCGGATCAATACCTTGGCGCTGCCTTCGAACGGTTCATAGTTGTATCCGCGCACGGCGACGGCCGGAATGGCGCCCGCTTTTTCCATCAGGAGGCCGGCGGCGGACGCGATCTCGTCGGCGATTGCGACCACCGTGTGGAGCAATTCGCGGCCGCCCAAGTCGGTGGTGCCGCGCAGGTCGAGCATCGGATTCATGCCGGCTATTCCGAGGCATACTTCGGTAAGGCCGTCGCGCCACGGACGGCCGAAGGTGTCGGTGATCAGCACCGCGACGGTAACGCCGAAGCGTCGGCGAAGCTGGTCGCGAAGACGGCGCGCGGAGGCGTCGGGATCCTCGGGCAGCAGGATGGCGCGGCCGTCTGCAAGGCTGTTGGATTCATCGACGCCGGCGTTGGCGCAGATCCATCCGGGTCCGGTCTCGACGATCAGGACGGCGTGATCGTTGCGGACGATTCTGCTGGTTTGGCGCAGCACGATTTCGATCGCGCGCGGATCTTTTTCCCACCGCCTGGCATAGTTCCGGGCGAACTCGGAGGGCTCGAAATCCTTCAAATCCACGACGCGACCCTCGGCTTTCGAGACTACCTTCTGGCATACGACGAGAATATCGCCGGACTCGAGTGCGAAGCCGGTATGTTCGAGTCCGCCGGCGATCAGCGCGGCAAGATCGTCGCCCGCCTTCACCATCGGGATTCCCTCGATCGCAGTGAGACTTATCGTGCGCATCGGCGGGACCAGCCTACTACACCTCAAGCGCTCGCAGAACCACTTCGGCCAGGGCGGCGGCGCGCTCGGGAGTGGCCATGATGGTGTCGGTTGCCAGGGCGCGCATCCCAAGCCGTTCGATTGATTCGAGGTAGCGCCGATCGGCGTTGTCCAGCACGAACAGCTCGGCTATATCGCGATAGAGCCGCGCAACTCCAAGCGGCGAGACCTCCATCCCAAGGCCGCGGAGCATTTTGTCAGCGGGACCTTTGATCGTCCTGCCGCCCACGATGGGGCTTATGGCCGCGACGCGCGATTTCACCCGACGCAGCGCCGCGCGCACGCCCGTCAATTTCAGAATCGGGCCGAGCGAGACGAACGGATTCGACGGCGCCAGGATGACCGCGGCGGATTTGCGAATCGCGCGCAGGACCGTGGGATTGGGGCGCGCGCGGCCGATTCCACGCAGCTCGATCTTTGCGACGGTGCCGCGTGCGCGCCCGCGCACGAAGTATTCCTGGAACGGGATGGCGCGCCGTCCGCGCAGTTTCACGAAAGTCCGCACCCGGTCGTCGCTCATCGGCAGGATTCGCGACTTGAGTCCGAATGCGTCCGCGATTTCCGCGGTGATTTGGCTGAGCGATATGCCCTGATGCATCCGCTCGGTGCGGTACAGATGCGTGGCGAGGTCGCGATCGCCGAGGGCGAACCACGGCTTGCCGTAGAAACGCGCGAGCGCGTGGAGCACGTTGAACGATTCTCCGTCCAATCCCCACCCATGCGCGCGACTGACTACGCCGGCGAGGGTGTAGGTGACGGTGTCGATATCAGGTGAGACGTGAAGCCCGTAAAAGGTTTCGTCGTCGCCGGTGTTGACGACGACGGTCAGCCTTTCGGGATCGATACGCCGAACCAGTCCCCGGATGAACTTAGCCGCACCCACTCCCCCCGCTAGCGTAGTGATCTGCCGGGACAGGAGGGGACGCGATTGGCCGCGCTCCATTGGGTGCCTTTCTTCCGTAGAGCTTCTTGTAGAGCGTGGTGCGTTCGACCGCGACGCGGCCCATCTCGCGCGCTTTTTCCTCGAACAAATCGACCGGCACGAACTCACCTGAGTCGCCGCCTGCCAGGGCCGTGATGCTTTCCTCCATCAGCGTGCCCGAAAGATCATTGCATCCGGCCTTGAGCGTCAACGCCGCGAGGTCGACGCCGCACTTGACCCACGAGGTCTGGATATTGTCGATTTGACCGCGCAGGAACAGGCGCGAGAACGCATACATCTGGAAATCCAGTTGACCGCGATCCGGCGGTGAAACCAGGCCCTTGCGGTAAAGCATCGTGTTCTGATGGATGAATCTGAGCGGCACGAACTCGGTGAAACCATGCGTCTGCTTCTGGATTGTGCGGATCAGGTCGAGATGATTCACCACATGGTGCGGTGTCTCGACGTGGCCGTACATAACGGTTGACGTCGTCGGCACGCCAACCGCGTGAGCGGTGGTGATTATCTCGACCCACGCGGCCACGTCGACCTTCTTGTGACTCAGGATCTCGCGCACGCCGTCGTCCAGGATTTCGGCGGCGGTGCCCGGAATCGAGCCCAGTCCGTGCTCCTTGAGCATCGCGATGTATTCCGGATAGTCCATCCGCACGCGCTTGGCGCCGTACATTATCTCCATCGGCGAGAACGCGTGGATGTGTATCTGGGGGAAGGCGCCCTTCATCACGTCGAGCAGGTCGCGATACTTGAACGGCGGCATGTCGGGGTTGATGCCGCCCTGCATGCAGATCTCGGTCGCTCCGCGCGCGACTGCGTCGGCCACTTTGCGCACGATCGTATCGTCGGAGTGATCGTAGGCGTCGGCTTCCCAGCGCTGACGCTTGAAGCCGCAGAACTGGCATCCGACGAAACAGATATTGGTGAAGTTGATATTGCGATTGACGACGTAGGTCACTTCATTGCCGATGTCCTCGGCGCGCGCGAGGTCGGCGCATTTGATGGTCGCGCGCAAGTCGTCGCCATCCGCGGTGTACAGCAACAGCCCTTCTTCGGGCGTCAGTTCTCTTTTCAGGAGAGCGTGTTCAAGTGCGGTGCGCACCGCAGGGGACGCCTTGCCGAGCAAAGCGTCAACGCGAGTCGCTTCGATTTCGTCGACGTAATCTCGCCAGTACTCCAGATTCATTCTTGGCCTCCGACGGGTCGATCCCATATCGCGCGCACTTTAGTCGCGACCGCCGGGTCGAGCCACTCATCATTGATGTATTCGGGATAAATTGCGAGCCTTTCAGCGAGCCTGAATCCAGCTCGCGCGCATCGCTCGCCGAGCCTTTCGATGTGCGGCCACGGGGCCTCGGGGTTCACGTAGTCCTTGCTGAGCGGCGAAATTCCGCCCCAGTCGTTGATTCCGGCGCTCAGGAACAACTCGATCTGACGCGGCGACAAGTTGGGCGGCGCCTGCACGTTCATCGCCGGCCCGAGCACCAGGCGCGCGGTCGCGATCGCCCGCGCCATGTCGGAGGCGTCAGGCTCCGGCGCATCGGCCATCGCAATTTCAGGCTTGGCGCGAAAATTCTGGATGATCACTTCCTGGATATGACCGTGACGCTCATGGGTCTCGCGAATCGCGGTCAGGCTCAGCGCGCGTTCGGCCGGAGTCTCGCCGATTCCGAGCAGGATTCCGGTGGTGAACGGAATTCGCAGCGCGCCTGCCTCGTCTATCATCTTAATCCGCAGCGCAGGATCCTTGTCCGGCGCGGCCTGATGCACTGCGCCGCGCGCACGCAGTCGCGGCGAAATATTTTCGAGCATCAGGCCCATGCTCGCGTTGAGCGGACGCAGCGCGCGCATTTCATCGGACGTCATCAGGCCGGCGTTGGTATGCGGCAGCAGTCCCTCAGCCAGCGCGATTTCGCAGGCGCGGCCGACGTATTCAATCGTAGTGCGGACGCCGAGCCGCGCCAGCGTCTCGCGATATACCTGGAACGCAACCTCGGGCTTGTCGCCCAGGCACATCAGCGCCTCTTTGCACCCGAGTTCGGCGCTGCGGCGCGACCAATCGGCAATCTCGTCGGGCATCATCGTCCACGCGCCCGGGTCGCCGGGGTCTTTGCGGAACGTGCAGTAGGTGCATCGGTCGCGGCAGAGATTGGTGACGGGCAGAAACACTTTGCGGGAGTAGGTTACGTCGCGGCCTTTGCCGCGATCGCGGAGTTCAGCCGCCGCGGAAAGCAGGGCGTCGAGGTCGCCATCCGGGCATTCGATGAGCGCGATCGCGTCGGCATCGCTCAAGCGCGTACCCGCGAGCGCGCGATCGAGGATATCGCGGATCGGCACGCGCGCGCGGGGCCCGGCAGCGAGGGATGAATGCATCGAAGCCATCAGTCGCCCTTATAAGCCATCAGGTACGGGGAGGCAACCTAGTTGCAAAAGAAAACTGCGCTCGCGAGCGGGCATGCATGTCCCAAATGTGCCTTCAAGCCGGATGCGCACCCTGCTGCGAGCGCAGCTGGTGCAGCATGTTCGCGATCTGGCTGCTCAGATCGCCCACGGTTCTGCTAAGCGCCGCCGCCGCATCCGTGGTATCGCCGGGCTTGGAGGGCTGCGTCAGATTGGAATCGGCAGTATATAAGATGTTCTTGCCGGTGGAGTCGAGAATCGTCCATTTCGCCGACAGTTGCGCGTTGCCTTGGCCGTCGGTCTCGAAACGATAGACGTCAATCTGGACCTGCAAATCGACATGGATGGTGTTGTACCACGGGAAGATAGTCACGCGCCCCGTCCCGGCTTGTGCGGCTAGGTCGCGCGCCATCACGGTCGTGAAACCGTTCTGCAGCGACTCACCCCATCGCTCGTCCTTTGACAGCTCGAGACGATTGGGCGCGACCCGCGTAACTATTTCCGGGCGATCGAGGTACGGAGCCAGTTTGATCGGCCCAAGTCCGATCGCGAAATCGCCGCCCGTGGTCTGCGCCGACGCGGCGGTGTCGGCGGTGGGCGTGAGGAGATAAAACTTCGAGATATCCTTCTGCGGGGCGAGAATCGTTTTGGAGATGGCGGAGCATCCCGCCAGCGCCATCGCAATCGCGCCAGCCGCGCAAGTTTTCAGCAGCAATCTGGTCGAGGTCATCGCTAATCCTGGCTGAAGTCGCGGCCGCGAACGACTGCGCTCGGGTTGCGTTGCAGGTAGTCCGCCAGCTCCTTGATCGAGTGCGCGGCCGCGGAGACATCCTGCAGCGTCTGCAGCGCCTGGTAGCTTATGGGAGAGTTCGGCTCAATCGCCGTTTGCACGGTGCCGAGCGTCAGCCGGGCCTGCTTGGCCGCGGCGTCTGCGGAAACCGAGGTCTTCTGCAACGAGTTCGACAGGGGAGGTACCTGGCTGTTCACCGTGCTGAGAGTCTGCTGCGCGCCGGCGAGCGTGCGGTCGAGTTGCTCGCGCGTTTTCTCGGAATTGTTCACGGTCTCTCTCAGCCCAGGCGAGCTGGTGACTTGCCTGATGGAATCCAGCATAGCGGTCATCTGCGTGAACACGGCGGCGAAGTCCACCTTATCGAGTCTTTCGAAAATTCGGACCGCCACCGCCTGGGCTTGTTCGAGAGTGGTTGGAATTGCGGGAATTTCCTGCAGCGGCGAGCCGGGCGGCGCGACCATTTGAATCGGCGTATTCGGTTCGATGTCCAGCGCCACGAACATCAGGCCGGTGACGAAGCTGTCCGAGCCCAGTTGCGCACGCAACCCTTCCCGGATCAGGTTGGGAACTGTATGCGGGTCGCTCAAATCGATGGTGGTGCCGCCGTGGGAAAGAATCTTCTCCTCATCGAGCTCGATGATTACCGGGATGCGCACGTCGGCCCTCAACTTGCCGTTGTCGCGGTTCACCTCCTGCTCCAGGCGCAATCGAATCCGCTTGACCTGGCCTATCTCGACGCCCATGAACTTGACCGGCGCGCCGACCCTCAGGCCGTTGATACCGCCGCCGAAGTAGATGACAAATTCGTGCGTCTTGCGGAACAGGTTTCCCGATCCGAAGACCACTACCGCCGCCAGGATCAGGCCGAGCGCGCCCAAAACGAACGCCCCCACCGTCGCCGGATTGATTCGCTTACCCATGATTCCTCGCTGATTTTTCCGCGTCTTCTCCTCCGCGGGTGAGGAACGTTTGCACGCGGTGATCGGTGCAATGCGCCAGCAGATCCTTGGGGTCGCCGTGTGCGATCATCGTCCTGCTCTCCGCGTCGAGAAAGATGCTGTTGTTGCCGATTGCGAAAATGCTGGCTAGCTCGTGAGTCACGACGACGATCGTGGCGCCGAGGTTGTCGCGCAATTCCAGTATCAAGTCGTCGAGCAGCCGCGAACTTATCGGATCGAGGCCGGCCGACGGCTCGTCAAAGAAAAGTATTTCCGGGTCCAGCGCGATCGCCCGCGCAAGTCCCGCCCGCTTTTGCATCCCGCCGCTGATCTGACTCGGATAGTAGCCCTCGAAGCCCTTGAGCCCGACCAGCGCCAGCTTGAGCGCAGCGACCTCCCGAATTTCCAGCGGCGACAGATCGGTAAATTCGCCGAGCGGCAGTCCCACGTTTTCCGCCAGCGTCATCGAGCTCCATAGCGCGCCGCTCTGGTACAGAACGCCGAAGTGCCGCAGCATCGCCTCGCGCTGAAGCGGCTCGGCTCTGGTGAAGTTGAAATCGCCGTACCAAACCTCGCCGTTGGCGGGCTCGATCAGCCCGAGCATGTGGCGCAGCAGGGTACTTTTGCCGCTGCCGCTGCCACCCATTATTATGAAGATGTCGCCGTGATTCACGGTGAAGTTTATATCTTTCATCAGGACGAAGGTCCCATACGCCATCGTGAGATTCTTGACGGTGATTGGCGGGGGGCCGTCCTTGGGAAACTTCGTCACGGAGACGCGTTTGCCGTCGGAAGACTTGATTGATGCGGGCGTGGCGGCCATATCAGCGCGCCGGGCTGTCCAGCTTGATTCTTACTTCCAGTTAAAAGTCAAACACTTAAATTCCCAGCACGTTGAAGATGAAGGCGAACATTCCGCACGCGACGATTACATAGACGATTCCCGAAACCACCGCCGCGGTCGCCGCGTCACCGACCGCCGACGAACTGTTGCCGCACTGGAACCCGCGCAGGCATCCGGCGACCGCGATAATTATGCCGTAAACGGCGGCCTTGAATAGGCCGCCGAGGATGTCGGTGAGCGTGATTGCGTTTGCCGTTTCGCGAATATACGTGCCGATCGAGATATGCAGCATCGTCGCGCCGACGAAAGCTCCGCCTGCCACTCCCAGGCAATCGGCGTAGACGCACAGCAGCGGGATCATCAAGAACAGGGCGAGCACGCGCGGCAACACCAGGAATTCGAGCGGCGAGATTCCCATCGTGGTCAGGGCGTCGATTTCCTGCGTCACCTTCATCGAGCCGAGCTGCGCGGCAAACGCGGCTCCGGTGCGGCCCGCCATGATAATCGCGGTCATCATCGCGCCCATGTCGCGGCTCATCGCAATTCCGACCAGGTCGGCGACGTATATTGCCGCGCCGAACTGTTGCAACTGAACCGCGCCCATGAACGCGAGAATCACCCCGACCAGGAAAGTGACCAGCGTGACGATGCCGAACGCGCTGGCGCCGCAATCCTGGATCACGACCATCAGGTCAACCTTTCGGAAACGCGCCTTGCCGACGCAGAGCATGGCGAACGCAATCGCAACTTCGCCAAGGAAGCGCAGAAATTCATCCAGCCCCCGCGCATACAAAATCGTTGCCTGGCCAAGCTCCTCGATGAACGAGGTATGCGCCGCCTCGTGGCGCGCGCCGGTTTTTTCCGGCACCGCCTCCGCCAGCTGGATCAAGCCCCGCACGCCCTCGGGGAGCGGGCTCCAATCCGCGGGCAATTTGCGCTTATGGCAGATCTCGCTGACGCCCATGAGGAACGTGAGCAGGCCGCTGTCCCAGTCGCCGAGCGCGGCAGCGTCAAAGGTCAGCCTGGCGGGCTTCGGCGCGGCGTCGAGTTGTTTCAGTACAAGGTCCGGCTCAGGCAGGCCATGACGAAGATGCCAATCGCCGGCCAGCCGGACGACCAGCGTGGAGTTATCGGAGCGCGCAAACGAAAGTTCGCCCGACGGTTGGGATTGTTTGAGCGCCTGCATCCGTGCGGCTCAATAGAGCACGCCGATAAACGGTAGCACAATTGTTTGCCTTTCGGTGGCTTAAGGGGTTTTTTCGCAAGCCAACGGCGGGCGCATCGGGTATGATATTTTTTAGCTCGAGTCCAATCGCTGCAGACAAATAGATGAAAAAATGAAGGCGATGGCAGTCCAAAAGCCCGCGCCGATCGAATCGGATCCGCTCCACGCTATCGACGCAGCCGTGCCCGAGCCGGGACCGGGCGAAATTCTCGTGCGGGTACGCACTTGCGGCGTGTGCCGGACCGATCTTCACATCGCCGAAGGCGACCTGCCGCCACGCCAGCCGCGAATCATTCCGGGTCATGAAGTGGTAGGCGTCGTGGACAAGCGCGGGGTCGGCGCCGCTCGTTTCAAGCAGGGGGATCGAGTCGGGATCGCATGGCTTCGCGAGACCTGCGGCGTTTGCGTTTATTGTCGTCGCGGGCGCGAAAACCTCTGCCCGAACGCGCGCTTCACCGGCTATGACCACGATGGGGGCTACTGCGAGTGGGCGGTCGTGCGTGAGGATTTCGCCTATGCGATCCCCGATTCGCTCGGCGATGAGGAAGCGGCGCCGCTGTTGTGCGCCGGAATAATAGGATTTCGCGCGATCAAGCGGGCCGAGGTCAGGCCGGGTGCGACGGTCGGCCTCTACGGCTTCGGCGGTTCGGCTCATCTTGCGATTCAGGTGATCCGCCACTGGGGATGCCGCGTGTTTGTCATGAGCCGGGGCGGACCGCATCGCGACCTGGCGAAAGAGCTTGGCGCCGAATGGATCGGCAACGCGGAGGATCCGCCGCCGGCGCCGCTGGATGCGGCAATTTTGTTTGCGCCGGCGGGGAACCTCGTGCTGCCGGCTCTGGAAGCGCTCGATCGCGGAGGCATCCTGGCGATCGCGGGAATTTATCTAAGTCCAATTCCGGCGCTGGATTACGAAAAACATCTCTTCTACGAAAAAGAACTTCGCAGCGTGACGGCTAACACGCGCGCCGACGGCGAAGAGTTCCTGAAGCTTGCGGGCGCGATACCGGTTCGCACCAGTACGGTGGCTTTCGGCCTTGCCGAGGCGAACGTGGCGCTCAAGATGCTCAAGCACGACGAGATCAAAGGCGCCGGGGTGCTGCGGATCTCGTGACTGCTTCGCACAGCGAGCGCCGGTGCCTGCAACCATTGCTGCCACCGCCGGACGCCGCGAGTGCAAGTTTGGCTTCACTCAGAACGGCCGTTTCATTAGGTTCGTTGACGTGCCGACGCGATGCTTGCTACCCTTCAAGGGTAGCGTTCCAACGTCTATCAAGCGCCAGAGGCATCAATGGCTTTAATTGAAAGCGGGCTCGAGTCGTCCAAGGGCGACGAGATTATGCTCGGCGACACCGCGGTCCTGACCCGGCTGGACAAGGCGATTGGCTGGGCGCGAAAGTTTTCGATTTTTCCGTATCCGTTCGCGACCGCCTGCTGCGCGATGGAATATATGTCGCTCTCGATGACTCCCTACGACATCGACCGCTTCGGCGCGTTGCTGCCGCGCTTCACTCCGCGCCAGGCCGATCTGCTGATGGTAATCGGCACCGTAACGGTTCGCCAAGGACCGATTTTGCGCCGCGTTTACGATCAGATGGCGGAGCCCAAGTGGGTGATGGCGTTTGGCGCATGCGCCTCGACCGGCGGCTTCTACGACAATTACGCGACCTTGCCCGGCATCGACAGAATTGTCCCGGTTGACGTGTACGTTCCCGGATGTCCTCCGCGGCCGGAAGGCGTGCTCGACGCACTGATGGCGCTGCAGCGGAAAATCCAGGGCCAGAAGCAGAAACTGATGGCGCTCAGCGACAAGCATCAAACCGCCTAACTGGATTCACATGGAACGGATACTGACTCGCTGGCTGGATATCCCTGATCTTCGCAAGCTCGAGGTGTACGTCGGCAACGGCGGATACAAGGCGCTGCGCAAGGCGCTGTTCGAGATGAAGGGCGAGGAGATTATCAGCGAGGTCAAGAACTCGAACCTGCGCGGGCGCGGCGGCGCGGCATTTCCAACCGGCGTGAAGTGGAGCTTCATTCCGAAAGATTCCAAGAAGCCGGTCTATCTGTGTTGCAACGCCGACGAGAGTGAACCCGGCACGTTCGCCAATCGCTACGAACTCGAGTTCGATCCGCACGGCATCCTCGAGGGCATCGCGATCACGTGCCGCGCGGTCGGCGCGCATACCGCATACACGTACCTGCGCGGCGAGTTCACCGTGCAGAAGAGAATTCTCGACGCCGCAATCGCCGAGGCCTACGCCAACAACTACCTGGGCAAGAACATCCTCGGCTCCGGCTTCGACCTCGACGTCTTCACGCATCGCGGCGCCGGCGCATACATCTGCGGCGAGGAAACCGGCCTGCTCGAGTCGCTCGAGGGCAAGCGCGCGTATCCGCGCAACCGGCCGCCGTTTCCCGCCATCCAGGGCGCGTTCGGATGCCCGACCGTGGTCAACAATATCGAGACGCTCTCGAACGTCCCGCATATCATCAATCGCGGCGCCGACTGGTACAAATCGATCGGTCCCGAAAAGAGTCCCGGTCCCAAACTTTTCTGTCTCTCCGGTCACATCAACAAACCGGGAATGTACGAATTGCCGATGGGCTTTCCGCTCAAGGATCTGATCTACGATGTCGGCGGCGGAATCCTCGACGGCAAGGCGCTCAAGGGCGTCATTCCCGGCGGCTCGTCGTTTCCGATCTTCACCGCCGAAGAGGCCGTCAAAGTCAACATGGATTTCGACTCCGTCCGCGCTGCCGGTTCGCTGATGGGAACCGCGGGCGTGATGGTGATGCACGAAGACACCTGCATGGTCGATGCGCTCAAAACGATCGCACATTTCTACCATCACGAGTCATGCGGACAGTGCACGCCGTGCCGCGAAGGATGCGGCTGGATCGAAAAATTGGTCACCGAAATCGAAGCGGGCCGCGGCAAGATGGAAGATCTCAAGGTGCTGCTCGACGCCGCCGGCAACATGGAAGGCAACACCATTTGCGTGCTCGCGGACAGCCTCTCGATGCCGGTGAAAAGCTTCGTGCCCAAGTATCGCGACGAATTCGAGGCGCACATCAAGCTGGGACGATGCCCGTTCAAAGATCGTGGCGGCAAGGCGGGCGGCCTCAGTGCCGCGGCGGGCGGCTGAGCTTTCCAGATGCCCAAACTCACGATTGACGGCAAGGAAGTTGACGCTGGCGCCAACCTGAATCTGATCCAGGCGGCTGAACTCGTCGGCATCGAGATTCCTCACTATTGTTACCATCCCGGTTTGACGATCGTCGGCAACTGCCGGATGTGCCTGGTCGAAGTCGAAAAGGCGCCCAAGCTCCAAATCGCCTGCAACACGCGCGTCGTCGACGGGATGGTCGTCCATACCAAAAGCGACAAGGCCAGGAGCGCGCAAAAGGCGGTGCTCGAGTTCCTGCTGATCAACCATCCCATCGATTGTCCCGTCTGCGATCAGGCCGGCGAGTGCAAGCTGCAAGACTACTACATGGATTACGATCAGCAGCCGTCGCGCTTTCCGTTGCCCGAGAAAAATCACAAGGGCAAGGCGATCGACATCGGCTCGGGTGTGATGCTCGATCAGGAGCGGTGCATCCTGTGTGCGCGATGCACGCGATTCTTTGATGAAGTGACGAAGACCTCGGAGCTGGCGATTTTCGAGCGCAGCGACCATAACCGCATCGACATCAATCCCGGCCAGCCGGTCAACAACAAGTACGCCGGCAACGTCGTGGACATCTGCCCGGTCGGCGCACTCACCGAAAAAGAATTCCGCTTCCGGATGCGCGTGTGGTACCTGCATCGCACCGCGTCGGTGTGCGGCGGATGCGAGCGTGGATGCGCGATCGACATCCATCATCATCGCGGACGAATCTACCGCTTCAAGCCGCGCTTCAACCCCGGCGTCAACAGCTACTGGATGTGCGACGAGGGCCGTCACAGTTTCCCGGCGCTGCAGAACGAGACGCGCCTCACGTCGCCGCTGGTGCAGTCCGGGGACCAGCTGGCAACCGAGACCTGGGGCGAAGGTATCAGGCGCGCAGCGTCGATCATCGCGGATTACAAGCGCCGGTACGGCCCCAATTCGATCGCGGCGGTCGTCGATGCCCAGTCCAGCAACGAAGAAGCGTTCGCGCTGAAGCAGTTGATGAAGACCGCGATCGGATCGGATCGAATCGCGACGCTCAGTTGGTCACCGCCGGGCGCCAGCGGCGATGACGACTTGCTGATCCGCGCGAACAAAAATCCCAACGCCCGCGGACTCGCAGCACTTGCGCTGCCGCCCGACGGACTCGACGAACTCGCAGCCGCCCTCGCGTCGGGCGAACTCAAGATGCTGATCGCGATGCGCGCCGACCTGGTTCGCGCGTTGGGCGAAGAAGAGTTCGTCAGGCGCTTCGGCGCGCTCGACTACATGCTGGTGCTATCAACCGACGCCAACGAGACCTGCCAGATGGCCAACCAGGTCTGGCCGATCGCGGCGTATCCCGAAATCGACGGCAGCTTTACGAACTTCAAGGGCCGCGTGCAGCGAATTAACGCGGCGTTCCCGCCGCCCGGAGCCGCGATCGCCGGCATCGAGGCAATCGCGAGGCTCGGTCATGCGCTCGACGGCGTCGAGCGCCCGAGCACGGCGGACGCGGTGTTTGCGTCGATGGCTGCCGCGGAGCCCGCCTTCAAGGGCCTCAGCCTCGCAATCCTTGGCGCGCACGGCGCCGAGCTCGCCGGAAAATGAACAGCGCCAAGTCCAGCTTTAGGTTCAACCAAGATGAAACACCACTCCCCAATCGCGTCGCGTTCGAAGGCTCATCGTGATTGATCCGCTTACGTTGTCGGATGACGACCTGCTGGATCGACTCCAGCGCGCGGCGTTCGGCTACTTTCTGAGTGAATATAACCCGGCCAATGGATTGGTCGCCGATACATCCCGGATAGGGTCGCCCTCCAGCATCGCAGTCGTCGGATTCGCGCTATCCGCTTACCCTGTAGCGGTCGAGCGGGGCTGGATGACGCGCGATGAGGCCGTCGATCGAACGCTAGTCACGCTGCGTTTTTTCTCGAACAGCCCGCAGAGCGCGGAACCGGACGCATCCGGCTACAAGGGTTTCTATTATCACTTCCTCGA
>Ga0074044_10001697_pt1 | contig 19711 bp, 18 predicted proteins | sample BogForMeECP23OM1_FD_94443 | JGI IMG/M metagenome (GOLD analysis project Ga0074044, IMG submission 94443) | Bog forest soil microbial communities from Calvert Island, British Columbia, Canada - Bog Forest MetaG ECP23OM1 | ecosystem: Environmental > Terrestrial > Soil > Wetlands ...
TAAATATGTGGAACTTCAAATCGCATCATCATCTCTGATTGACGAGGAATATTTGTGACAGTAAGAGCCGTTTTGTTAGACAGAGACGGTATCATAAATGAGCTAATTTATTTTCCTGAGCAGGGGACGATTGACAGCCCGTTCATACCTGATCAGATGAAATTGACTCCATTCGCCGTCAGTTCAATAAATCGCTTCCATGAAATGGACTTCAAGGTCTTTGTTATTTCCAACCAACCGGGCATGGCGAGAGCTCATTTTAATGAAGCAACGTTTGATTCCATAAGCTGCAGGATGCGAAATTTGCTAAAGCAAGGAGATGCCTATGTTGATGGCGAATACTACTGTTTTCATCACCCGCAGGGCTCCCGCGAGGAATATCGGAAAGTTTGCGATTGCAGAAAGCCCAAACCTGGACTGATTCTAAAGGCGGCTAGTGATCATGGCTTTTCGGTTCCGGACACTTTCTTTATCGGGGATGGCATTGTGGACGTGAAAGCCGGACGTGCAGCCGGATGCAAGACTGTGCTGGTCGCATCAGTAAACGGTTTCCTGCTTGAATTATTGGCAGCGCATGATGCTGAACCAGACTTTTTAGTTCGGACTCTCGATGATGCGGTTAAGATCGTCAAGAGTAAAAGATGAACTTGAGATAGTTCATTAGTTCCGCTCGGAACGCCGGGGACTCAATGGAATAGAAACATTCGCTATGATCTCTGGAATTTTCGCGCCCAGTAGATGTACGCAAAGCCGTTCATGCCGAATTCTGGACAAGGCGAGAGTCCCCCGTCAGGTCGTCTGTTGAATTCCCGTATTGCTGCGAGTTGTCCGTAGTATGGATTTCCGTCAAATGCACAAATGTCATCAAAGTAGAACATGACACCACTCCTCAGAATTGATACGCCACGAGCATCAATTGTCGTCCAGGCGATGTTAACATATGAGCGTGAAGGTTTGCGTAACACTAACTGACGGTTTCAATAATGAACAAAGCCAATTTCGATGCAACCCATAACTACGAGTTTTGAAATCATTTTATGCGAGGCGGCGAATACGTATACTGAAAAGGTGGCTGAAACTTGCGACGTCTAACGATGTGGATCGATTGCGATGACAGAGAAGCGAAGGTTTTGGCTAGACGAGTGGTCACTTATCTTACCTCTTTGGGAGCGATGAAAGTCGAAGTCCTCAGTATTGAGGGCATTCAGCCGCCAAGATCTAACAAATAGAGGAACCAATGCATGTTAGCGGCTCGCGCGCCATTACGCATTACTCTCGGAGGCGGTGGAACGGATCTTCCATCCTACTACTCCGTCTTCGGAGGATTCACCGTCACTGCAGCTATCGACAAGTATGTGTACCTCATCGCGCATGATCGGTTCGAGCCAGGCCTAAGAATCAGCTACTCAAAGACGGAAATTGTTGAGAACATCGCTAAAGTAGAGCATCCCATAATCCGGGAAGCATTAAGTCTCCTCGGTCCATTCGACCGACTTGAGTTAATGTCCGTAGCTGACTTACCAGCTCGGACTGGTCTTGGCAGTTCAGGCGCGTTCACTGTAGCATTACTTACCTCGCTTCACGTATGGAAAGGTGAACATGTTCCTCCCAATGTATTGGCTGAAGAAGCGTGCCATATCGCTATCGAAAGACTACACGAACCTTCAGGAAAACAGGACGAATATACAGCCGCCTTTGGAGGAATCAACTCTTATGCCATCGGTACTGATGGCAAAGTGAATGTTTCACCTCTCCGAGTTTCAAGATCAACCATTGCAGAGCTAGAAAGCCAACTTCTACTCTTCTACACGGGGATCACTCGAGAAGCCCGTATAATTCTGGAGACACAGCGGAACGCAGCTGCAACTCGGACTGACGACACGATGAATGGATGGCACAAAATCAAACAGATCGGCATAGACAGCAGAAATGCCCTTGAGGATGGAAACCTCAAGGAATTTGGCAGACTCCTTAACGAACATTGGAAGACTAAGAAAACGATGACACCCAACACAACTACTCCCGAAATCGATGCTATCTACAAACGAGCGATTGACAACGGAGCAAGCGGTGGGAAGATCATGGGAGCAGGTGGCGGTGGATTTTTCATGTTTCATTGCGAAACCGATCGCCAAAAGCTTACAGAAGTTTTGGAATCTAAAGGGTTAAGGCGCATGAACTTTAAACTAGAGTTCAGCGGATCGAAAACAGTAATCGACATCTAATGCGAATCAATTAGACGGATTCCGTTGCTCAGCTGAAAGAACATGGGATTCGAATCTAAAGGTAAGACCTGGGGAGCGAATTTCGTCGCTCCGTATGATCATGATTTGCCCGGTCTTAAGATGCGTTACCTATGCGAATCTCTCGATAGAAGAAGCGGACGGCTACTTGAAATTGGCTCAAGCGCCGGCAAGCATCTGAGATCGCTAATAGAACTTGGATATGGTTTTGACTGCAACGGAACCGACATTGATCGTGATTCGATTCGTCTTGGCCATAAAACGGAACGCGCGATATCATTTGTAGTCGCCGACGGCCATCACTTGCCATACGCAGACTGCTGTTTCGATGTCCTTCTCATAATGGATTACTTAGAGCACGTTGAAAATCCGCAACAGGCAATTGATGAAACGTTAAGAATCCTTTCTGACGACGGGATGCTCTATATGTTTGTACCTTGCGAAGCGAACCCACTTTCGGCTTACGCACTATTTAACCGGCTCTTTGGTTTCAACGTGAAAAATCCATCAGGGGGCACATTCAATCCTTCAAGTCAGAAGAGATCAAACGCCTTAGACTAAGACAGCTGAAATCCCTTTCGTGCGGAATCCACATTACGCTCGTTAGAAAAATGCGCGATTAGCTACGCACATACATGCCATAGGCGGTTTAAGTATAACCCTACGCACGAGTATCCCTAGTAGACTGATGATGTACTGTTTCGTGACGTCTTAAGCGTCGCTCAAACTGTCGCAAAGTCAGCTTGAAGCTCAATGAGAGGGAACTAACTGCGAGTCCTTGTGCTCCGATCATAAATAGAAACAACGCGAGAGTCATATATCCGATATCGAAGGATTTAGCTATTACAACCTCAACGAGCACCCAACAAATAATAACGATTGCAGGAACCAAGGCCAATGCAGAAATCAGACTGAAGAGGACGACTGGGCTATAATGACGAGCTATAGAGAGCATAGCCAATAGATCTGCCATACCTTGTCTCCATGTGTGGACTTTTGAAGTTCCAAGTCTCTTCCTATAATTGATCGGAATCTCCTTGGCTCTCCCCATCGCCGTGCTCTGAGCAAGTATTTCTTGTTCAACAGTGAGTTCTCCTAAGCCAAAGTTCAGGCTCCGAGCGAAATCAGTTTCAATTAGATACATCCCTGACAATACGTCTGAGAGATGCACGCCAAACAGTAAATTGAAAGCAGCAGTCAGTACCCTGTTGCCAAATTTATGCAAACGATTCATTGCTTCAGGTTGCGGGTGCCTCACACCGATTACTTGATCGTAGTCTTCCGCGTTTTCCAGGAACGCGTCAATATCATGCGCGTCATAGGTCATGTCGGCGTCCATAAATATGCAATAGTATGAGTGGACACACCTCAAAGCGGTTAGAACTGCGTCCCGCTTCCCCTTCCCAATTTGTGTAACCACTTCAACTCCTCTTTGCTTAGCGATCTCAACTGTTCCATCAGCGGAATTCCCGTCCACTACTAAGATTTGACTATAACCGCATGACATTACCTCGTCGATAACAGGACCAATTGCCGATTCTTCATTCTTGGTAGGCAACACTACAGTGATTAGCTTACGTTGCGTCTCAGTTAATCGAGATTGATTATCCGTGAGCATGAGTTCATTAATCACCGTCAAAAGCCCGGATCTTATTAACTGAGTCTATTGATTGACGTATTAAAAGATCAAATTGATACTTGTTTGTGGCGGATGAGCTATTGAATTTTAAGGATAAGGGCGTTCCCAGGGAACGTTGGCTTCCCGATAAACTCTGGAATGAGGTTTTGAAAACTTTGCCCATCGCGTGTGTCGATCTCATTTTTGAGAGAGCGGATCAGTCCATTCTCTATGGCTGGCGTCTGATCAGGCCCTATGCAAATGTGTGGGCATTATTGGGAGGCCGAATCCTTCGTGGAGAAGATCTCTATAATTGCGCCGCTCGGATAGCTAACGAGTACCGACTTCGTTTCGGAGAATTGTACCTCAACGGAGTATTCCCATTCAGATTTACCTGTCGATCTGACATAGCCATTTCTCTCGTTGCACGCAAATTGTCAGGAGAACCTCGAGTAGATGGCGTTGAATTCTCAAAGTTCGTTTGGACCAGATTACCCCCTAAACGACTTGGTACCAACTATCTGCGTATGGTTACGCATTGGAAACGCGCGTCGAGATCAGTAAGCTTTCGTCAACTTTCCCGGCTGACGTAGGTCACGAAATGCCACCATTTCAACCACGATTGATTAAGGAAGGCACAGGTTGAGGGCAATAATCCTAGCTGGCGGTTACGCCAAGAGAATGTGGCCGCTGACGGCGAACCAACCAAAGTCACTCCTTTCAATTAATGGAAAGCCAGTAGTCGAATACATTATTGACACCATTCGTGACGCTGGAGTAAATAATATTTTGATATCCACGAATCTTAGATTTCGTGATAGTTTCCGAGCGTGGCTTTCCCAGAGCAGACTGAGCGATGTTGATATTCTCGCCGAAGCATCCACTGCCGAGGCGAATAAACTCGGCGCTGTTCGAGCGTTAGCCCGGCTGCGCAAGAGGTTACCGCAAGATGATTATCTCATCATGGCTGGAGACAACATCATAACGACCTCTCTGAGCCCCATGATTGATTTCTACAAGAGAAACGGGAAACCAATCGTCGCTGTTTTCAGACCTCGGGATTCTGCGCAATTGCAGAGTGGGTCATCTGTCTTTCTCGATCGCAATAATAGAATTAAGGCGTTTGAAGAGAAGCCAAATCGAAATAGCAGAGGAAGACTTGGCGCGCTGATCTATATTCTGCCTTATGCAACGTTCGCAAGAATTGACGAGTATCTAGCTGAAAAACAAAACGATGCCGACGCGCCGGGTTACTTCGTAGCTTGGCTTTGCATGAAAGAACCAGTGTACGGATTTACGCTGCCAGGACGTTTACTGGACATCGGAAATATGGTTGAGTTCGAAAGAGCAAGTAAAGAACTCAACAAGAATGGTTAGATGGATCCGCAACTAGATCCATTTTTCATCAAGATAGAGGTCATGTCGCCTGCTCCATGGATTCACCAATTCGACTCCTGAGGGCAGCGCATATTGCGTGATGCACGGCTACATGTAGCGCCTCAACTTGAAATGTATCATTGCAAGGCGTATTGATCCAGACATCAACCAAATTCTTCATGAGGCCTCCGTCAAAGCCTGTGAGTCCAATAGTCTTGGCTCCACTAGATTTAGCAAGTTGGATGGCTTTAATTAAATTCTGAGACCACGCGCCAGCCTTATCGCTGCCGCTGCCTCCGTGAACACTAATTGCAATTAGAACGTCATCCTTGCCAAGCCATGGTTTCAATTGTTCGGTGAAAATATTATCGAACCCATTATCATTCGTCAATGCACTGACGAGTGGAATGTTATCGTTCAAAGAAAGGGCCCGTAATCCACATTCCCCTACGTTCTTAGCCAAGTCACAGGCCAAGTGAGTTGCAGTAGACGCTGAACCTCCGTTGCCTATAACAAAGATGTTCTTCCTATCATGCCATGCAATGAAAAGCTCGCGTACAGCAGAATCAACTGCCGTTCGCGAGATTCTGTCGATTGACGATTTCGTCGATTCAAAGAAATCATCTATCAGTGAGGTAGATTGAGAGGAATCCTCTTTCATGACGAAACGATCAACAACTTCATGCTCAATGATACAACCTATTTAGCTTTGGTGAGACAATCAATTTATACGGTTGGGAGTTCAACCAATCCTGAAGTGGGCGGAAGATATGGAGTTCTTCTTAGATACGGTCAGTGCTGATGAAGTGAGAAAGACACTGCTCTGGGGAGTCAGCGGATTAACCACAAATCAAACGATCTTCCTCCAAGAAGGCGGCGTTGATTTTTTCTACGGTAAACCGCCTACATGTCATACGTCCAATAACTGATAGGATGTACGATCCGAGACTAAGGGGCCGGGTTTCACGCGTAGCTTGATTACCGGCGCAAACGGATTCATTGCCGGATACCTATCCGAGTTCTTAAAAGGAAATGATTATGAAGTTATAGGAATTCGACGCCACCGAGGAGTAAACGTAGAGAGAGACAACGAGCAGTCGCACGTATATGCGTGCGATACCAAAGACGAAAATAATCTGAAACGAATCTTAAAGGAGACATCTCCTGCTGTAATTTTCCACTTGGCCGCACAGAGCCTTCCCTCTCTTTCCTGGCAGGAACCTGAGAGAACTATCCAAGAGAATATGATCGGTACACTGAATTTACTCAAGTGTGCCAGGACGTTAGGATTAAACACGCGGATAATCATATTCGGATCATCCTCTGAATATGCACCTAGTTCTAATCCAATTTCGGAGGATGCGCCTCTGAAACCATCAAGTCCTTACGCGTTGAGCAAAATTGGGTCAACGATGCTTGCAAAATTGTATCAAGAAACCTACGGAATGGACATAGTGATAGTAAGACCCTTCTTCATAATTGGACCACGCAAGACCGCTGATGTGTGCTCAAGCTTTGCTCGTGGAATCGTCCAAGTCGAAAGAGGCATTGCAAGAACTCTTCATGTTGGGAATCTGAATTCTGTCAGAGATTTTCTTGACGTTGAAGACGCGGTTAAGGCAATTTTTGAGATACACAATAAAGCTGAATCAGGAGAAACCTATAACATATCATCCGGAATTGGTACTCCTATCTTCAAAGTTTTGGAGATTCTGAAATCTAAAGCTCAGATGGCAATATCAATAGAGGAAGTTTCGCCCCAGAATCGGCCGTTAGATATCCCCGTAGTAGTAGGCGCCAATCAGAAACTGAGAGGGCTAGGGTGGACTCCCAAAATCAAACTAGACGAATCGCTTTCACGCATACTAGACTTCTGGCGAAATGACGTTCAGCGTCCTTAGTATCACATTTTATTCGCGTGAACCCCATGACGGAGCGTGAGGTGTGTAGTTTGCACATAGCGGGAACTAAGATCTGTGTGATCGGTTTATGGCATTTGGGCTGCGTTTACGCTGCGTGTTTGGCGGAACTGGGCTATTCAGTAATCGGAGCGGATGAAAATGTGCAAGTCGTTAGCAACTTGCGAATTGGAAAGGCGCCACTCTTTGAACCTGGTCTCGATGACTTAGTTTCGAAGGGAATCGCAGCGGGTAAACTGAGTTTCATAACCGATATCAGCGCAGCAGCTGCAATTGCAGATTTCGTTGTGTTAGCTTACGACACCCCAATAGATGAGCATGATAGAGTGAATCTGTCAATAGTCTTCCACGCCGTATATCTATTGAAGTCAAACCTACATACGACACTCGTCGTAAGCAGTCAAGTTCCAGTTGGAACGTGCGATGAAATCGAAAAGCAGCTGGATTCGGCTGGAGTAGCGTACGTACCAGAGAACCTAAGGTTAGGTCAAGCGATTGAACGTTTTATGAATCCAGACATGATCGTGATCGGAGCAAACAACGCGGTAGTGGCAACTAAAGTGAAAAAACTATTCGCTCCAATTCGTTCGAAAATCATCGAAATGGATCTGCGATCTGCCGAGATGACCAAACATGCTTTGAACTCTTTCTTAGCCACATCAATTAGTTTCGCAAATGAGATAGGAAACATCTGCGATCTCGTCGGAGCCGACGGATTGAAAGTTGCTGCTGCATTAAGATCAGATTCACGTATCGGCTCAAAGGCTCTGGTTCGACCGGGTTTAGGTTTCGCAGGAGGAACATTGGCTCGAGATCTCAGAAGCTTACAGGAGACAGCCCGCAAGCATGGGTTTTCGAGTACCCTTATCGATGCTGTTCTCGACGTGAATGAGAAACAGAACTACTCAGTCATAAATAGACTTAGGCGCGTAATGGGAGTGTTTACAGGAAAAACTATAACAATTTTCGGATTGACGTACAAGCCAGGAACGGATACGTTGCGAAGATCGGCCGCATTGGAGATCATCAAACAACTCGAGAAAGAAAATGCCGTGGTCAAAGCCTATGATCCACGCGTCCAAGGATTAGTTGGTAATACCATAGCCGTAAATCTATTTCAAGATCCGTATTGCGCATGCGAAGGATCGGATGCGCTAGTGATCCTTAATGAATTACCGGAATTCACCAACATGGACTTCAAGAAGATCGGCAGAATCATGCGCACTGCTTTCGTGTTGGACACACAAAACTTGCTTGACTCATCAAAAATGATCGATAGCGGAATCAAGTACGTTGGTCTTGGACGAGGGATGGCAGTTTGAGGGTCGGCATAATCGGTGCGGGACTCCAAGGACAAAGGAGGGCATCAGTGTTCCCCTTCAGAGAGGAATCGACGCTGGAGGCTGTCGCGTGTGGTCACGATAATGATATTCGTTCAAGTCGACTACTAGCTGAAAGAACTCGCGCAGAAATCTACTCGAATTGGCGTGATCTCATTTCAAGTCAGAAGATCGACGCGGTGATCGTATGTACTCCCCCACATCTGCACGCTGAGATTTCGATCGCCGCAATGGAGCTTGGGAAGCACGTACTATGCGAGAAACCTCTTGCACGAACCATGGATGAGGCGATCAAAATGATTGCAAAGTCGCACGAGACAGGAAAGATGCTGAAGTGCGGCTTTAACCATAGACACCATCCCGCCATACTCCAGACTCGCAAGTGGGTTGACGAAGGACTGCTCGGAGAGCTGTACTTCGCCCGTTGCAATTACGGTATCTGTGGACGAGCTGGATACGAGAAGGAATGGCGCGCGGATCCCAAGATCGTTGGTGGAGGGCAACTTATGGAGCAAGGAATTCACGTTATCGATCTATTTCGTTGGTTCCTCGGTCAACCATCAGATGTGAGCGCGTTTGTAAGCACGATGTATTGGAAGATCGCTCCGCTCGAGGATAACGCCTTCGTGTTACTCAGATCGCCTGATGGAAAAAAGATCGCCGAACTGCATTCAAGTCTAACACTGTGGAAAAACTCATTCTCTTTCGACATATTTGGCGAAGATGGCTACATCTTCGTCGAAGGCCTCGGTGGTTCCTATGGTATCGAACGCGCTGCGCTCGGAAAACGCGACTTCGGCAGCCCATTCAGAGAAGAAATTATAGAGTATCGCGGACAAGACCAATCATGGAAGAACGAATGGGCACAATTTGAGGCCGCCGCCAATGGAAGTCGCGGCTCTTTGGGATCGGGCGAAGACGGACTGGAAGCAATGCGGATAGTGCAAGCCGCGTATCAGTCGAGTAGAACAAGCTCAATTGTGTCACTATAGAAGTAAGCCACCCCATTCCACAAATGTCATGAACTGCTTTAAGCAACGTACCCATTCACAAAGCGGAAGCATGTTGTTGAAAAGTCAAGGAGTACTAGTCAAATCCGTTCTCGTCAAGCAGGCGTTTTAGATAAAGCCGACGCACTATGAATGATCCATCATTCTAAGCCCAAAGCGCGTCGGCGTACTTTTCCTTGTCGAACGATCTGAGCTGGTTAAGTGGCTCTCGATTTGGAACGACCAAATTTGAAATGTCTGATTTCCGCAACGCAATACTAGCTAAATAGTTAGATCCGACAAATCCAGTGGACGTCTAGCGTTCACATAAATAGTAGAGAACGAATCACGCCTAACGAACTATGATGTCTACACAAGAACTCAAAGGGACCAACGTTTTGGTCACCGGTGGCGCTGGATTCATCGGTTCAGAAGTAACTCGCCAATTGATTCAGAACGGAGCACATGTTACTGTACTAGATAATTTCACTTCAGGCAAAGGAGAATATTTGAAGGGTCTCTCTGCCCGGATCATTAAGGCCGATATTTGTGATCGTAGGAAAGTCTCACTCTGCATTAAAGACAAGGAAATAATATACCATCTCGCGGCACTCCCTTTCATCCCTGATTCTTATCTTAATCCGCAAGAATTTTTCAGAGTTAATGTAGAAGGGACTTTGAACTTATTGTGGAGAGCAATTCACGCTGAGTCCGTCGAACGATTCGTTTACATATCTTCCTCAGAAGTGTACGGATCAGCCCAACGAATCCCTATGGATGAATCTCATCCGACCCAACCCCACTCCACTTATGCTGTTAGCAAGCTAGCTGCTGATCGAGCGGTGTTCACGTTGCATAAAGAACAGGGGTTCCCGGTGGTTGTTGTTAGACCGTTTAACAGCTATGGACCGCGAATTACACAACCATATATCATTCCAGAGATAGCAATTCAACTTCTCGAAAACAAACGTCGGCTTAAGTTAGGGAATGTGGAAAGTTCGAGAGACTTCACATTCGTCACTGATACGGCCAGAGGGATATTGCTCGCCTCGGTCAGCGGACGAGCAATAGGCGAAGTAATCAATATTGGGTCTGGCACCGAGACGAAGATACGGGAGCTTGCGATTTTGATCGCGCGCATTTGCAAAACTCAATTCGTATTGCAGTGTGATAATTCTAGAATAAGACCATACGACGTTGATAGATTGGTCTGCGACTATACAAAGGCGAAGAAGTTACTCGGTTGGAGACCCGAAGTACAACTGGAAGACGGATTAAAGCAAGCGGTTGATTGGATAAGACAAAACAGAATTAAGTTCAAAGCACCGTTTAGAGGAGCGGTGTCATGGTACAGATAGAGAGTGGATAAGCGTCTTACGAGTAATTCAAGCGCTGATCTTGTCGCGTGGTAGAGCTTGTCAACATATCTCTGACAGCTAGGGTTACTGATTGTTCGGAGTTAAATTTAGGTGAGAATCCGAGTTTACGAATTTTAGATATGTCAAGAAAGAGATATGGTACATCTCCCACCCACCCGCGGTCGCCTCCGGCATGAATGATTTTGACGTTACGAAGACCCATCTCACGAATGACGATTTCGGCGATTTGATCGACTTGAGTTGTGTCTACCGTTCCGAGGTTGAACGCTTGGGCTGTTCCGTCGGAATGATTCACCGCTGCCATCATTCCATCTACGCAATCTTCAACGTAGATAAACGATCTTGCCTGCTTCCCATCACCCAATACGTTTAGTGACTTAGGATTTTTTCGAAGTTTGATTATAAAGTCACGTATTACGCCATGAGTCCCGTTTGGTCCGACAACATTTGCAAAACGGAAGATCCACGCTTTCAGTCCGAACATATGATGAAACGCAGTCACATATGCTTCAGCACCCAGCTTGCTTGCGCCATAAAGTGATATGGGCTCTAGGGATGCATAATCTTCAGAGATTGGTCCGGAAGACTTCGGAGGTTCGCCATATACGGCTGATGATGACGTAAACGCAATCGAACTTATCCTGTGTCGACGCATACACTCCAGAATATTGTAAGTTCCGATTAGATTTGACTCTAAATCGATACGTGTATTCGCGACCCCCAGAGGTAAGTTGGCATTGGCTGCCAAGTGATACACGAAATCGTGTCCTTTGATAGACTTGTTAACTCGTGAGAAATTCGCAACATCGCCGTTAATGATCCGAACTCGAGCATTCTTCCCTGTATCACGCAAAAACTTCACGCTGCCAACGGACATATTATCGAAAACAGTCACATTATGACCATCGGCCAATAATCTACAAGCCAGAGCGCTTCCAATGAAGCCACAACCACCCGTCAGAAAAATCTTCATTTTCGTAATCTCGCAAATCAGTTACTTGATGTTGCTTTTTTGCTTGTCGCAATATCCCAGTCAATGATTTAACTTGGTCTGGATCTCCACACATAAAACGCGGAAACTAAATTCAGACTTATATAATTCGCGACAACCAATCTCAACTAATTGATCGTACTTAGCGCGCTTACTTACCATTCGAGAGTATTCTTAGACTGCCTAGATAACTCTCAAAATATATGTAAGACGGCATCATGAGTGAACCTGAGTACCATTAACAATTTGATAGATTCGGATGTAAGTGTAAGTCGAGTTTAGTTCTGCGATTTGGGAGAATGACAGACCGTCCAGGTAGAGCGGTTGCGGAAGATCGAGGGGAACTGATGCGACAAGTTTCAGATGGCCATCGGAAACTTGTGATTCGAGCGACTGGATCGCACTGGCCGTCATGTGACCCTGCAGATATCCCGTAAAATCGATCACGACGTATCCGTTGCTTGGAAGATTCGTTGGATTCGTGACCGTGAAGTTTACTTGGTAATAGAAGTAGATCACTGGTTGGCACAGACAATATACTTGCATGCCGCCAGGGAGACTGTTCAATATATTGCCCGCTTGTCGGTATCCGGCGTGAGTATCTGCCACTGCGTGATATGCAGGGTAGAGAGTCAGAGTAAGGATTAGAATTAGGATTGAGTATGATACTATTGCGTGAAGATTCGGTATAAACTTGATTTTTGCGTTTAGAATTATTTGAACGGCTCTTCCGACTCTCCTAAGGCCGATAGCTGCAAGTAACGAAAGAGGCGGCAGAAGTGGAAGTATCGCTCTCTGAAACGTCCCTGGTATGCTGGAGAATATTAGAAAAGGGGCGATAAACCAAAACACAACGTAGAATTCAGGTTCCTCTTTGATAGTTCGTCTCATTACTCCCAATAGCGCTAACAAAAGTACAGGAATCGTCACCCACATACTCAGAACTTGAACGTAGAAAGGGGCGCTGAGCAACGGAGTTAGCGCGAGTTGTCCAGAGTGAGAGGTCAACACAACTGACCTAAACTTCGAAATACCTGCGAGCAGGATCCTGGGCGAAATCAAGTGAATTAATTGATGACTGGAAAAATGTTTTGACGTCCCAGTTGGTACTCCCAAAACATAAAACCATGACAACAACCCAATTACTGTTGGAATTATCATCAGTAGCAAAGTCTTGACGGATCGTTTGAGCACCGCAAATCGCTTTCCTGATCTTTCACTTGCAGCAATAACGGGCATGTAGAAAGCAGGTATCAACCAAGCCATGAAGCCATTGTATTTTAGCCCAGTGCAAATCGCCATAAGAAGCCCTGCTAAGAGCATCTCGCGATGCTTTCCTGATCTTAACGCCGCGTAACTCGCTAAGACCGCCGCCGAGAAGAAGAAAGTTAAGGCCATGTCGGCCACCGCAAGTCTCGAATAGTATAGAAAGAACGGCATAAACGAGAGCAACAAAGGTGCAACCACACCCACTTCGACTCCAAAATACTTGAATCCCAAAATCGATATCAAAGCAACGGTAAGTACGGCGAACGATCCCGACACTGCTATCGCTACAAAGTCGTGGACACCGAACAATCTCCAGAATAGCGCGATAGCCATCGAAAAGCCTGGCGGTTCGTAGATGGCAAACCAACCGCCACTAACGCCGAGAAACCATTTCGCGGTCTCAGTGTAGTAATACTCATCCCAGTAGGTCAGGCCTAGACTCTGAACGTTCCAAAACACAAGAATAGCGGAGATTAATGTCGGAACACACAGCATGTAAAGCCAAGGTGATGAACGCCGAATTCCCAAGAGTAAATCGAGTCGGCTACTGCCTCCTTTTGACTGAAAAGACTTGTGTATGGTTCATGCCGTCATACGACGTCCCAACCACATGTGATAAAAATGTTCACGTCTTGGCGCAGAATGTGCTTGCCGCGACAGCTGGCAGGGTCGCAAGAGGATGGATGTACTGCGGTTCTGGGGGCGGGAAAGTTCTTCAATATGACTCAATTCATTTTTGACTTTGAGCGGTCAAGTCATGGTCGAGGGTGTAGCCTATTCTGAGGAAGGCCACCAAAACCTCCTTTTGGCTGAGAAGAGGGCTGGGCAGTACTACAATTGGATATACGAAGAGATCAGGCCGTTCCTTAGCGGTGACATTTTTGAAATTGGGAGCGGCATTGGAGCGTGTTCGAAACTCATAGTGTGCGACAACCCGGGCAGTAGAATAATCCTCTCAGACGGCGATCCTCGTTGCGTTACTGCCTTAAGAGAACGATTTGAGGGGCATCGAAATGTTCGCTGCCTTCTGATAGACATCACCAACAAGTCCGATCTAAGGTCTCTTGAGTACAAACCAGACTGCGCAATAGCCATAAACGTTCTTGAGCACATTAAGGATGACGTGGCCGCACTAAACAACGTATATGATGTATTAAATCGAGGTGGCCACTTCGTTCTCCTCGTCCCTGCACACAAGTTCCTCTACAACTGTCTCGACGAGGCGATCGGCCACTACCGAAGATACACCATGGAGGAACTCAAGCGTAAGGTTTCGCAAACTGAATTCAGACTCATTAAAACGTTCTACTTCAATTTCTCAAGCATCATCGTATGGTACATGAACGGTAATCTTCTTCACAAGACAGTAATGAGCGAAAGTGTCTTTAGCGCGGGCAACAATCTCATTCCTGCAGTTAAATTCTTTGAGAGATACATAATTCGTAAGAAGCTGGGGATCTCACTAATTGCAGTACTAAAAAAGGCTGAACGTTGATCGTGGTCTGCACGAAGTGACCGTTAGCTGTCTTCTTTGAAGTTGCTGACTAATCCTGATTGTTAGGCCTGAATTTACCTAAGGCACTCCGAAAACTGTCCGGCCTAGCATTGGAGGTTGTGCCAACGTGTTCCGTCGATGTGATTATTCATTGAGCTAGTTGGAGCGTTGATTCCAAGCAGGGTCTGGGCCAAGTCTTAGAAATCAGCTGGATGATTTTTGGAGGCGCATGCTTATATGCCCATTACATAAACGAGCTTTGTTTTGCGTGATCGACTCTGGGATTAAGCGGCAAGCCGGTTGCATTGGCAGGACTTACCGCGCTTACCGTGATCGAGGCTCTGACGCACATCGGTCAAATGTACCCGGACTCGGCGAGCTATATCACAGCCATGTACTATTTTGAAGGCCGAGCCATATCTGGGGCTGCATACTTCAGGCTACTGCGTCCAGTAGTTCCCTTCTGTGCTTCGTTGCTAAACCACTTCGTGGGAATTGAAGCTTCTTTTTCGGTGCTCAACTTCATTCTCTGGTGCTCGTCTTCACTCCTCATGTTTAAGCTAGCGGAGCTACTTACCGATCGAACTGACGCGGCGTTCATCTCGTCCGCGATTTTTACGGCCTCAATTCCGATGCTGCTCTACGGCGGAGCGATTCTAACCGATATGGCAGACTATTTTTTCGTATTACTTGGAACTTTTCTTGTCTTAAGATTAGATTTGCCGCGAGCTTCTTATCCTAAGGTAGTTGCTACATCTCTCATCATCGCACTAGGAGTTCTCTCTAAGGAGTTCGTGGCTAGCGTTATCATTACAGCAATGGTCTGGACACTGCTGACTAAGGGTTCGTGGCGCCGAGTTGCACTTGTCGCATTCATAGTATTCGCGGTGACATTTGTCTGGAGCACGGTAATCGGAGTTAGCTACGTTAGCTGGTTCTCGTACGCGGTTGATGTTGTCTCCAAGGTTGCACCTTTTGAATCTCAGAATGTCCCAGTCATGCTAAGGGCCTGGATTTGGATACGAACGATCCGACTGGCTTTTCGTCCTGAAATCTTATTGGCCGGAATCATTGGTTTCGTTGTTATCCTGAAACACAAAATTAAGTTGCCCGATTTCGTCGCCTCACTTTCAGGCCCTACAATCATTACCGCAGCGTTGGCGTTAGCGGGAGCTGGAACTGATTACAGGTATACCTTCATAATGTTTCCAGGGTTGCTGCCTCTTGCGGCGCTCGGCATCCTTTGTGTTACACGCGAAGTCGCAACCATGTTTGCCGGACGCGGCGGTCGTTCTGAGAAGCTGGCGACTTTGCTCTCTCTGCTTATCGTTCTCGCGTTCATAGTAGAGACTAATCTGATCACCTTAAGATACCTCTCATTGCCATGGCATCCATATATCGCACCGCAGTAAGCGTAATGATCGAAGATATATTCAGCAATAACTACATGTCGAGAGCATGTGTCCTTCGTTTGACAGAATCCTGGTAACCGGAGGAGCAGGATTTATTGGAAGTCACACTACAGATGCCCTGTTGGATGCGGGCGTTGAAACATGGGTTTTGGACGACCTTTCTAGTGGATCATTGAGCAATCTCTCGCACTGGAAAAGCGAAAAGAAATTCCATTTTGTTCGTGGAAGTGTAACGAGTTTCAGATCAGTAACCACATTGGCGAGAAAGGTTGACGGAATCATTCATCTCGCGGCGCAAGCCAGTCCTTATGTTTCCATGATGAATCCGGAGGTAACAAACGACGTCAACGTGAACGGATCATTGAACATTCTCCGAGCGGGTAAGCTTGCACATGTGCATCGGGTCGTTTACGCTTCATCATCTTCGGTTTACGGGGAACTAAGAAGAAGCAAGATGCGTGAGAACGAACCCACCACTCCGATCACGCCATATGGCGTCTCTAAACTCGCTGGAGAAAAATATTGCCAAGCGTTCTCTCGAGCATTCAATCTACCCACGATCTCATTCAGGTACTTCAACGTTTTCGGCGTACGCCAGAGCTCAAACCCGTATAGTGGCGTCATAGCCATCTTCGCGAAAGCATTGGCAGATGGAAGACGACCAGTCATTTATGGAGATGGACTGCAGACGCGCGATTTCACTCACGTATCCGACGTCGTCAAAGCCAATTTGTTGGCCCTGCAGAGCAAAAGAGGCATTGGGGGAGTATTCAATGTAGGGACACAGCGTCCAACATCAATAAACCAACTTTATAGCCTCATCGCGCGAATCTCCGGTCGACAGGATATTCGTCCGATTCACAAACCGAAGAGACCCGGAGACATCCAGAATAGCTGTGCAGACATTTCAAAAGCTCGAACACTACTCAAGTTCAAAACCACCGTCAATCTTGAGAGCGGAATAACTCAGCTACTAAGCTCATTAAATTCGTGATCCGTGAAGGATTAGGATTATCTGTGACTTCGGCTTAGGAATGACGCCTAAGGTACTTAATGATGGATTCGTTGCGAAAACGACTGCTTTCGGGCCAAAGTAAGCTCGCCGTGTGGGGTACTGGATACATTGGATATTCGACGCTCGCGAATTTTGCCTCACAAGGAGTAATGTGTACAGGCACCGATATTTCAGAATCAGTTGTCTCAACAATAAACGCCGGAAATATACCCGTACCGAACATGGAATACTGGCTCGGATTCGACACTAGATATCTCATCGATTCAGGCACGTTGAAAGCAACCACTGACTGGAAATCCATCATCACGAGCGAATATCCGGTTCACATGATCGCCATCCCAACTGAGAAGGGAGCTGAACCTTGGGACGGAGCGTTGGCAGATGTTATAACGAAAATGGCTGCCAACCTCAAAAGTACGAATGGGCCACCTCTCATCATAATTGAGTCAACATTAACTCCAAAGAAAACAGACGATCTAGTCATACCTATACTCGAAAAACAGGGCCTCAGAGTAGGGAAAGATATACACGTCGGCGTCGCTCCGCGACGAGATTGGTTCATCAGTCCCGAAAAGAATCTGCGCACAATTCCTCGAATCGTAGGCGGCACCACGCCCGAGACCACCCAACTCATGATCGACGTCCTTAGCATCGTCTGCGAAAAGCTGGTGCCTGCTCCTGATCATCGACACGCCGAGATAGTCAAGAGTGTCGAGAACGCCTTCAGACATGTAGAGATCACGCTAGCAAATCAGCTGAGCCTCGCGTATCCGAGCTTAAACATGACGGAAGTGTTACGACTAGTAGGCACGAAATGGAATGTTGGAACCTACCATCCAAGCTTTGGAACAGGCGGATACTGCATCCCCTTGAGTTCCAAGTACGTCCTTGAAGGAGCTGAAAAACCTGAACAACTTACTATTCTAAAGGACACAGTCACCACTGACACTCTTCTACCCAACATAATTGCCGATCATATTGTTGACAAAGGATTCAAGAATATCGGAATCCTCGGCCTCTCCTACAAAGGGGACCTCAAGGTATCAGTTTTAAGTCCGACCATCGGAATCGCGAAACGTCTGAAGGAACGCAAAATCCAAACAAAAATCAATGACCCATACTTCACGGATGCAGAAATTACAAAATTAACCGGGGCGGATAGCTTCTCCTTCCCCGAAGGCTTATCAGAATTTGATTGCATCTTAATCGTGGCGGGTCATCGAATCTACAAAGCAATACCCGAACCGATTCTGAAGAAGCAATTATCAAATTGCAGATTGGTGATCGACAATTTGGAGGAAACATGGAAGCATTTCGATTTGAATTCTCCTGGAATCAAATACGTAGTTGCAGGAGACAGCAATTGGTTAAACTGAAGTTTGGCTTTCTGATTTTGGTTTGAGACTTGGTACGCGTCCTCTTCCTAGCAGCGCCTTTTAAGGCGCACATGATTCAAAAAATGGCGGAACACTTCTCATCCAATGTTACCTGGGAATTGGCAACACCAGCTTATCCGTACACTCCCCTGCTTGGGAAGAGTATGACGGTGCGAGAGAAACTCGTAGGACGTATACTTCCTTCAGTAACAGATCGATCTATGAGCGAAATCATGAATGCTTTCGATCCGGATATCGTGTACTCCGACAGCCCATTGTATGGGGCACAATTCAAAGTGTACTCGTGCTTGCGTGGAAAACGGCCACCACTAATTGTCCATTTGAGAGGAGATTGGTGGCGTGAATATTTGGAGTGGTTCAGATCCGCAAATTGGAAGCAACGAGCACTCTCTTCACAAAGTTACGCATACCACTGGGCTTCAATCATTCTTGCCAAGAAAGTTACACCGATCTGTAAATGGCTAGAACGCATAGTGAAACATTATTCGCCTAGTAAGAAGACAGAAGTCGTGTATCAGGGAATAGATACAACACAATTCCAATCCGAATCCGGACTGGAGCTTCAACACCCCGCTGTTGCAATAATCCAAAATCACACAGTCTACCCCAAAGTTGCAGGTCTATTGAACTTCTCAAGAGTCATAGAAAAAGTCCCTGAAGTTCAATTCTATATTGCGGAAGGAGAAAACGTCAAACAAACCTTCTTGCCACTCGTGAAGAAACAATTTGCGTCCCTACCAAACGTTCACTATATCAAAGGAGTAGACAACGTGCGTGAGGTGTGCAGAATGTTGACAGCGGCAGACTGCTATGTCCTCGCATCAGGACTTGACTGCTGCCCAACAACCGTCCTTGAAGCCTCATTACTTCGCAAGCCAATCATAGCGAGTCGTATAGGTGGCGTTCCCGAAATTGTAGTGGAAGGGCAATCTGGTTGGACCATCGAAAATGATCGTACTGACGACTGGGTTGATAAAATCAGGCGAGTAACGACAGACAGTAAACTCAACCGGAGGCTTGGAGATTATGGGAAACGTTGGGTATCAGAGAGATTCGATTGGGAAATGATTTCGAAACAGGTTGAATCTTTACTTCACAAAGAAGCCCGTTAGGTAACAAGATGCGTCCTTAGATCAAGTGTAGTCTCTGAGTGCTTGCCTTCTTGGGCTCCCAACCATGTGACCGTCTATGAGGGCACGTAGTTTGCTCTCTACGTTTGTGATGCGTTTCTGATCTTCTTCGGTGAGTAGTTTCTGAGCTTCAAGGA
>Ga0074044_10001700_pt1 | contig 19692 bp, 18 predicted proteins | sample BogForMeECP23OM1_FD_94443 | JGI IMG/M metagenome (GOLD analysis project Ga0074044, IMG submission 94443) | Bog forest soil microbial communities from Calvert Island, British Columbia, Canada - Bog Forest MetaG ECP23OM1 | ecosystem: Environmental > Terrestrial > Soil > Wetlands ...
AAATCCGCGCTATCCGTCATGCCTCGCGTCTACGCGATGCGATTCCGGCCGTGAATCCCCCCACACCGCTTTCTATCGCCCCTGAGGCATTTTTGATTCACTTGTTCATGCAGGCTGCCTAAGCCTGGAGCTGGAACCTTCTCGGTAAGGAATACTGCTGCGCCATGCAACGCCAATCCATGCAGACTTAGCACACCGCATTGCTTCAGTTTTGCTGCGAGGCTGCTGATCAAAATCGATTCAGCATGGATGCGCGGGTCAAGCCCGCGCATGACGAGCGTTCGGCGCTTACTCGATCTTCTCGTCCGGATAAACGCCCCACAACTCGTTCTGCTCGATCCAGCCGTCGAAGCCGGTGCCGGCGATCTGGCACCAGGTTCCGGTGCAGCGTTTAATCGCTCCCAACACGCCGACCTGCAATTGCGCCGTTACCGCGCTCTGGGCATCGGGGTTCGCGTGCAGCGGCGCGAGATCGGTCTTTGACTTCATTTGCACGGCCGCCATGCGCCTTCCCGACAGCAGCGAGTGATAGACCCACCCCTCCGTCCCGTCGGAGTCACGAATGCGCCGCCAGTTCTCGAACTCGGCGGTGATTTCGACCGGCCAGCCGACCCGCGTATAGATCCAGGCGACGTCGTGGTCCTTGTCCGGGCCGCCGCGCACATTGACGCGATCCGCCTTGAGGCTGACGAAGCGCGGCACCGGCAATCCGCTCGTCGTGGCATCGCTGCCGGCCTGCACTGCGCCGATGGCGAGTGTCAGCGCCAAATGGGCCGCAATCGCGACCCGGCCCCCCCGGCCCCACCGAGCCCACCTGATCATCGGCCTCCCACGTCGCAATGTCATCGCGACATGCCCAGATCCTGTTTCGGTACGCAGTCACGCCCGGGGGAACCCCGGCGCGCTTTGTGGGAGCGCGGCCATCTGGTAGAGAGATTTCGATGAACCACCTCCGGCCGGCAGTGTCCGCGAGGGCGGTTAAGGAGACCTGAACGAGCCAATGCGGCAAACGCCCCCTCCCTACCCTCCCCCGCTCGCGGGAGGGTAGGGATGGGGCCCGGCTTGCGGGATGGCGTCTTGCAGGCGGACTTCTAGGCTCACTTGCGCAAGAGGCAGCGAATGACATCCGGCAAGAAGCCGCTGGTCGTGGTCACCCGAAGGCTGCCGGACAGCGTCGAAATGCGCATGCGCGAATTGTTCGACGCCCGTCTCAATCCCGACGACAAGCCGATGAGCCAGGCCGAACTCGTCGCCGCGGTCAAGGTCGCCGACGTCATCGTCCCGACAGTGACCGATCACATCGACCGGGCCGTGCTCAGCCAATCGGGCGAGAGATTGAAGCTGATCGCCAATTTCGGCAACGGCGTCGACAATATCGATGTGGCGACCGCCTTACAGCGCGGCATTACCGTGACCAACACGCCCGGTGTTCTCACCGAGGATACCGCCGATATGACCATGGCGCTGATCCTCGCCGTGCCGCGGCGATTGGCCGAGGGCGCCCAAGTGCTCCTCGGCGATCGGCAATGGAGCGGCTGGAGTCCGACCTGGATGCTCGGCCATCGCATCTGGGGCAAGCGGCTCGGCATCGTCGGCATGGGCCGCATCGGCCAAGCGGTAGCCCGCCGCGCCGACGCGTTCGGGTTGAAGATCCACTATCACGATCGCCGTCGCTTGGCGCCGCAAGCCGAGGCGGAACTCCACGCGACCTATTGGGAGAGCCTCGACCAGATGCTCGCCCGCATGGACATCATTTCGATCAATTGTCCGCACACGCCGGCGACTTATCACCTGCTCTCGGCGCGCCGTCTCAAGCTCATCCGCCGCGAAGCCTACATCGTCAACACCGCGCGCGGCGAAGTGATCGACGAGAACGCGCTGGCGCGCCTCATCGAGGCGGATGAGATCGCCGGCGCGGGGCTCGATGTTTTCGAGCACGAGCCGGCCGTCAGTCCCAAGCTCGTCAAGCTCGCTCGCGCCGGCAAGGTCGTGCTGCTGCCGCATCTCGCATCGGCCACGCTCGAAGGCCGCATCGACATGGGTGAAAAGGTCATCGTGAACATCAAGACCTTCATGGACGGCCATCGCCCGCCGGACCGGGTCCTGCCGTCGATGCTGTAAGCTATACAGGCCGGTTATCACCTCTAATTATCGTCATCCTGAAGGCCCGCCAAAGGCGGGCCTCGAAGAATGATCGATCAGAGAGGGCGATTCCGGCGGCAAGACTCGTTTGGTCGCGCTCGTTTGGTCGCGCTTGTCAAGACCTGCCTTAAGAGTCATATTGACTCATGGGCTCCCTCTGGGGCCCGCTTCGATTCTTGCGAGGATTGCCGTGGCTCGGCTGCACAAAGGGATGCTCGGCGCTACGCCAAAGCAGATAGACCGCGAATTGCGTACGTTTTCGCGGGCCGCCCGTTTGCTGTCCTCGGACCACTCAAGACTAATTGACCAACACCCAAAGGAATGGGTGGGCCTTTATGATGGCGAAGTTAGCGCTACGGCAAAATCTTTTCGTTCGCTTGTTAGCAAGCTTAAAAAGCGGGGCCTTTCGCCGAACGACGCGATAATCCGCTACATCGATACAAGCGGACGTATGCTAATTCTTTGATTGCTATGATTGAGGGGCGCTTCGGGAATACTTCAGGAGCCCCCTTTATTGAGGCTCGTGTTTCGTTTCCGCGCCTGAAACTCCGCGGATTGGTGTCGTTTCTGGTCGATACAGGCGCGGACGGCACTGTGTTTATGCCGGCCGATAGCAAGAAACTAGGAATAGATTTTAGGTCTCTCCACAATCCGGACACCAGCGAGGGAATCGGCGGTATTGCGCATGCATTTAAAGAGCTTGCAGTGCTGTCATTTTCCGACAGGCGTTATATTTATTCATATCTTTTGCCAATTCATATTTCCGCGCCGACAACTCACAATCATCGCTTCCCGTCCTTGTTAGGTAGAGACATCCTGAAGAGGGGACATTTCGTTATGGATATTAACAAAAAGAAAGTATCGTTCACGCCCTATGCATGGAGCCTGCGCCAAAGGATTTAGGCGGCTTGCCCGCTTTTTCACCAATCATCGCGGCCACAATTTGGTAAGCCAGAAGCGCCGTGCTCGTAATCTAATTTGCCGATGGACAAACCCTCAATCCGCAAGCTGACATCGCTCACGCTCGTCGGCGTCCTCGCGCTGCCCATCGCCGCGCTGAGCCAGGACCGTCGTCCGGACGCCGAGATCGGCCGCGCCCAAGCCGTCGTCGCCAACAACGGCATGGTGGTGGCGCAGGAGGCGCGCGCGGCGCGCATCGGCGTCGACATTTTGCAAAAGGGCGGCAATGCGGTGGATGCCGCGGTCGCGGTCGGGTTTGCTCTTGCGGTGTCCTATCCCCGCGCCGGAAACATTGGCGGCGGTGGTTTCATGCTGATCCACCGGGCTGCCGGCGGCGATACCGCAATCGACTATCGTGAGACCGCGCCGCAGGCGATAACGGACCAATCGTTCCTCGATGCGCAGGGCAACGCCGACCCGCATAAATCGCGCGACTCCGCGCTCGCCATCGGCGTGCCGGGCACGGTCGCCGGCCTGGCGCTGGCCGAGGAGAAATACGGCTCGGGCCGGTTCACGCTCGCCGATTTGATCGCGCCGGCGATGGCCTTGGCGCGCGACGGCATTGCAGTCACCGACGACACGGCGGATTCGCTGCCCAACGATCATTCGCGGCTGGCGCGCTGGCCGTCCTCGGCAAAGATCTTTCTCAAGCCCGACGGTACTGCGCTTTCCCCCGGCGATCGGCTGGTGCAGAGCGAGCTTGCAAACTGCCTTGCCGCCATCGCCCAAGGCGGGCCGCGGGCGTTCTACCAAGGTCCGATCGCGGACCAGATTGCTGCCGCCGTGCAGGCCGCAGGCGGCGTGATGACCGTCGACGACCTGAAGGACTATCATGCGGTCGAGCGCACGCCGGTGCGCGGCACCTATCGCGGCTACGACATCGTGTCGATGCCGCCGCCGTCATCCGGCGGCGTCGAGCTTATCGAGATGCTCAACATCCTCGAAGGCTATGATCTGGCGCACGAAGACGACGCCGACGCGCTCCATCTCCTGATCGAAGCCATGAAGCGGGCTTATGCCGATCGCGCCCTGTTTCTCGGCGATCCCGATACCGTAAAGCTTCCCGTCGCGCGGCTGATTTCGAAAAGCTACGCCGCCACTTGGCGCGCCACCATCGATCCGGCGCGCGCGACGCCGGCGAGCGCTATCCGCGCCGGGGACACCGTCCAGCCCGAAGGCCGCAACACCACGCACTTCTCGGTCGTCGACAAGTTCGGCAACGCCGTCGCGAACACCTATACGCTCAATTTCAACTACGGCCTTGGGCTTGTGGCCGCGGGCACCGGCATCCTGCTCAACAACGAGCTTGACGACTTCGCCGTGAAGCCCGACGCGCCGAACGCCTACGGCCTCCTCGGTTTCGCGGCCAACGCGCCGGAGCCCGGCAAGCGCCCGCTGTCATCGATGACGCCGACGATCGTCCTCAAAGACGGCAAGCCATTCCTCGTCACCGGCTCGCCGGGCGGCAGCCGCATCATCACCGCCGTGCTGCAGGTTGTCGTCGACGTGATCGATCGCGGCATGGACATCGCAAGCGCCGTATCGGCGCCGCGCGTGCACAATCAGTGGATGCCAGACCAGGTCTTCGCCGAGCCGGGGCTCTCGCCCGCTGTTGCGGCCGCGCTCGAGGCGCGCGGTGACAAGGTCGTGCCGACCCGGCCCTTCACCTCGGCCAATTCCATCATGATGACGCCGCAAGGCTTTGTCGGCGCCGCCGACCCGCGCACGCGCGGCGCGCTGGCGGCGGGGTTTTGAGCAGGCTTGCCATGCCGACGAGTGCCGTGTCGGTGAATGTCGCGAGCTTCATGGCCTGCCGCCGTTTTGTTGCTTGGCTTCGGCGTCGTGCAGCACTTGAGTCCATTTCGCCAGATCGGCGGTAATAAAGCTGCCGTATTGCGCGGGTGTCATCGGGTGCGGCTCGGCGCCGAGCTTGGCCAGCCGCTCGCGCACGTCGGCAGATTGCAGGATTTCCACGATCGCGGCGTTGAGTTTATTGACGATGGCGTCCGCCGTGTGCGCGGGCGCCAATAGACCGAACCAGCCAACCGCTTCGTATCCGGGCAGGTCGCTTTCGGAAGCGGTAGGCAGGTCCGGGAATAGCGGCGAACGGGTCTTGCCGGTTGTCGCCAGCGCCTTGAGCTGTCCGGCCTTGACCAGAGGTTCGACCGTTTGCGGCGGCGCAAACATAATATCGATGCGGCCGGCAAGCAGATCGGTCACCGCTTCGCCGGTCCCCTTGTAGGGAACGTGCAGCAGCTCGACGCCGGCTTCTTTCTGGAACAGCTCGCCTGACAGATGCGACGCAGCGCCGACGCCGGAGGAGCCGAAAGTCAGTTCGCCCTTCTTGCTGCGCGCGAGCGCGATCAGGTCGGCGACGGTCTTGACCGGCAGGTCAGGACTGACGGTCACGACGTAAGGCGGATCGGCGACCAGCGTCACCGGCGCGAAATGCGCGTTAAGATCAAAGGGGCCGTCTTTGCTGTAGAAGTCGGCGATCGACATCAGCGCCCCGGTCGATGCCATCACCAGCGTGTAGCCATCGGGCGCCGAGCGTTCGACGGTCTTGCCGCCGATGCTGCCGGAAGCCCCCGGCTGGTTTTCAACGATCACGGCCTGGCCCCATTTCTCGCCCAGCCGCTGGCCGACGATGCGCGCGAGCACGTCGGTGCCGCCGCCGGGCTCAAAGGGAACGACGATGCGGATCGCCCGCGATGGATAATCCGCCGCGGCGGCCGGGCCGCATGCGACCAGTGTCGCGGCGAGGGCAAGGATGAGCTTTTTCACGTCGGTCCTCCTTGGTCCGTTCTGCTTTTGATGGCGTGTATGAGGTTTTCCCGCGAGGCAATCTTGCGATCGGGCGCCCATCAATAGGGAGAGCCTGCGTGGGGCAAGGGAGTATTCCGGGGAGGAGGTATGCGCTAGGCCGCGCCTTGCCGACAAGCTCGGCTATCTGTCAGTGAATAACGCGCTGGCACTGCAACTCTCATTGCGATTCGCACACATGTGTGCGAATATGGTAGTATGAACGGCCATGAATTCGAGAGGAAAATCAAGAAGATTGGTCGTCAGCGCGGTGTTTTAGTCTCTTTCGATAGCGGCCACGGTAAAGGCAGCCACGGCCGCTTGTACTATGGCGAAAGGTTTACGACCTTGAAGGATCGCAGGAAGGAAATCGGGCCGGGGCTTCTCAAGGCCATGCTTGATCAGCTTGGCCTGACCAGAACGGATTTGGAGAACGGATGATGGCGTTTGGATATCGCTACAAACTGGAACGTCAACAAAACGGCTGGTGGCTTGTGCGCTTTCCGGGGATTCCGGAGGCGTTGACGGAAGGCAAAACCGAAGACGAAGCGCGCAACAGTGCGGTCGAGTGTGTCATTGCGGCACTCGAAGGTTACATGAAGGCCGGCAAGCCCCTACCCAGACAGGGGTCTGCTCACTCGGGACCCGATCGCGCGGTGCTGCCATCCCTCGTGACCGCGAAATTGGCGGTCTACGACACCATGCGGAAAAGCGGATGGTCAAAGCTGCGACTAGCCAAGGAACTCGGCATGCCGGAAAACTCGGTGCGCCGCTTGCTTGATCTGCGTCACAGTTCGCAGATGTGGGTCATCGACGAAGCGCTCGGAAAGATGAACTCTGAGCTATCGATCGACCTTCCGAAGCCGCGCCCGCGCAAGAGCGCGGCTTGACGGTGATCTGTTGTCGAAGGAGCAAATTCTCATTTCGAGTGGCGTTGTGGTATAGGAAAGCGGCTGGCCTTCGCCAGGAAGGGAATATGGTACTATGACCGGCATGACGAAGCTGCTTGAAAAGGCAATCGAGAAAGCGCGAGAGCTTCCTGCCGAGGATCAGGATGCAGTCGCGGTCGCGGTGCTCTCGATGGCGGAGGAGACGCCGGTCGTGGCGCTCGATGACGAGACGCGCGCGGCGATCCGCGAAGGGCTGGAACAGGCCCGGCGCGGCGAGTTCGTGCCGGACGAAGAAATCGAAGCGCTCTGGAAGCGGCATGGTCTATGAGAGTTCGCTACACGCCGCGCGCGCGTAGCGACCTCCAATCGATTCTCCAGTACATTGATGAGCGGAGCCCGCGCGGCGCCAGGAGCGTCAAGCGGGCGATTAAGAAGACCATTGAGCTGATCGGGGAATTCCCCGAGGGCGGTCGCCGCGCGGGGGAACAGGAAACGCGCGTGCTTCCTGCCGGCCGTTATCCGTATCTGATCTATTGGAGCGTCGAAGCGGGCGAGGTGTGGCTCGTCCATATTCGACATGCACGGCGGCGGCCGTGGACGGGGGAGCGGTAAGCCGCCATGCCACAAGGAATTTTTGGAGCGGGCGAAGGGATTCGAACCCTCGACCCCAACCTTGGCAAGGTTGTGCTCTACCCCTGAGCTACACCCGCATCCGAGAAGGGTATGGCGGCCAACCGCGCGAAACAGGGCCGCAGCCAAGCTATGCCAAAGAGCGCCTGGCTTTGCAACCGCGGCCGAGGGCGGTGGATTTGAAGTTCCTATGAGCCAGCGGCAAACTCGCATAGGAACGTCGTGACGGTCCGGATTTTGCTCCTGCGCGCAACAAAAAGCGGCCAGGACCGGAACCGCAAGGTTCGGACAAGGCCGCTCGGCTCAAGTTATCGCGGAGACGTTTTCTTCGAGCCTGACGTGATCATAAGCGCCTTAGCCCAAGTGGCCTTGATGTGGATCAAATGGTCCTGCAGCTCAAAATAGGCGCATTCCGGTCCGGCCGCATGGGGCGTTTGCGCCATAATACCGTATGAAACCGCCGATGCCTGCCTCGCCGGACGAGCTTTTCGCCTACTTGGATCGTCACGGCATCGCGCACCAGAGCGTCAGCCATCCGCCGGTATTCACGGTCGAGGAATCGCGCACGCGGCGCGGGGCGATCGCCGGCGGCCATACCAAGAACCTGTTCCTGCGCGACAAGAAGGGAACGGCGTTCCTGGTCGTGGCGCTCGAAGCTGCGGTGATCGAATTGAAATCGCTGCACCGGCTCATTGGCGCGTCCGGGCGGTTCTCCTTTGGCTCGGCCGAGCTGTTGCGCGAGTTGCTTGGCGTCGAACCGGGATCGGTGACCCCGTTCGCCGTCATCAACGACAAGGCCTGCCGCGTCACGGTTGTGCTCGATGCCGCCATGATGGCGCACGGGGTGCTCAACTTTCATCCCCTGGTGAACACCGCGACGACGACGATATCCGGCGACGGACTGCTCAAGTTCCTCGAAGCGACGGGTCACCTGCCGCGCATCGAGGCGATATCGGCCGGCCCCGGCCTGAAACCGTGATTGCATTCGCCCGTTTTCTTCCCATTTAATCAGGCGAACAGGGCAGGCTCGGCCCCCGACCCCGGGGCCCAAAAGGCAAGGCGCACCAAGGCACATGTTGCAGCAAGCTGGGACCGCAACCGCAGACGCGTTCGTCAAGGACACGACGACGCAAACCTTCGTTAAGGACGTCATCGAAGAATCCAAGCGCCAGCCGGTGCTGGTCGATTTCTGGGCGCCCTGGTGCGCCCCGTGCAAGCAGCTCGGGCCGATCCTCGAGAAGACGGTCCGCGCCGCCAAGGGCAAGGTGAAGCTCGTCAAGATGAACATTGACGAGCACCCCGCGATCCCCGGCCAGATGGGCATTCAGTCGATTCCGGCCGTGATCGCTTTCGTCAACGGGCAGCCGGCCGACGGCTTCATGGGGGCGCTGCCGGAAAACCAGGTGGTTGCGTTCCTTGAGCGCCTGACCAAGGACCGTATCGGCGGCGAGGCCAAGGATTTGCTCAAAGCCGCCGACGCGGCGCTCGCCGACGGTGATGCTGCCGGTGCGGCGGAGCTGTACGCGCAGATTCTGGCGGACGACAATTCCAACGTGCAGGCGCTCGCCGGTCTTGCGCGTTGTTACGTCGAGACCGGCGCGCTCGATCAGGCGCGGCAGACGCTGGCCCTGGTGCCGGACGGCAAGCACAATGACGCCGCGGTCGCCGCGGCGCGCGCGGCGCTCGATCTTGCCGAGCAAGCCAAAACGCTCGGGCCCATCACCGAGCTTGAACAAAAAGTCCTCGCCAATCCGCTCGACCATCAGGCACGCTTCGATCTTGCGCTCGCGCTCAACGGCAAGGGCCGTCGCATGGAGGCGCTCGAGCAGCTGATCGCTATCGTCAGGCGCGACCGCAAATGGAACGACGACGGCGCCCGCAAACAACTCGTCCAGTTCTTCGATGCCTGGGGTCCGACCGACGAGGCCACGATTGAGGGCCGCAAGCGGCTTTCCTCGATTCTTTTTGCGTAGCGTGGCGCGTTGATGCCGTCATCCTTTAGGTGCCCGCGCGCAGCGCGGGCCGCGAAGGATCGCACCTCAGGTGACGGAATACGCGAGTGGAGTGCGACATGCCGATAAATGCGATTTATCGGGGACCTGATGCTCTCCCCGGCGTGATCCCGGTGTTCCCGCTGCCGGGCGCCTTGCTGCTGCCGCGCGGCCAGATGCCGCTCAACATTTTCGAGCCGCGCTATCTGGCGATGATCGATGATGCGTTGCGCTCCGGGCAGCGCCTGATCGGCATGATCCAGCCCGATCCCGCCCATCCCGGCTCGGACGACAGCAAGCCTCGTCTGTTTCAGGTGGGCTGCGTCGGCCGGGTGACCCAGTTCGCCGAAAGCGGCGACGGCCGCTACCTCATCCAGCTCACCGGCATCGCGCGCTTCCGCATCGCGGCCGAGCTTGCCGTCGCCACGCCGTACCGGCAGTGCCAGGTGACCTATCAGCCGTTCGTCGACGACTTCACCGCGCGCAAGGGCGAGGACGAGGTCGACCGCAAGACGCTGCTGCGCGCGCTTTCGGCGTTCCTCAAGGCCAATAATCTCAAGGCCGATTGGGAGGGCATTGAGAATGCCCCCAACGAGGCGCTGGTGAATGCGCTGGCGATGATGTCGCCCTATGACAGCGCGGAGAAACAGGCCATGCTGGAGGCGCCGGACCTGAAAACCCGCGCCGAAATCCTGGTCGCCGTCACCGAGATCGAGCTTGCCAAGAGCAAGACTTCGGGCGAGACGCCGTTGCAGTGATGCAAGCGACCCTCCCCCGCGTGCGGGGAAGAATGTTAGTATGTCGAGCCGAACTGGAGCCCTTTGATGTCCACGCCTCCCGCCGACAGTGTCGATCCGAAGCTGCTCGAAATCCTGGTTTGTCCGCTGACCAAGTGTCCGCTCGAATACGACGCGGCGAAGCAGGAGTTGATCTCGCGCGCGGCCAAGCTCGCCTATCCGATCCGCGACGGCATCCCGATCATGCTGCCGGAGGAAGCGCGCCGGCTCGATTGACTACTCTGTCATCGTCCGCCAACGGGTCCGGCCTTTGGCCGGCCCGATGACAGGCTCCGGCGGACGATCCAGTAATCACTGGCATTGCATTCTGCCACGACCGCAGCGTTTACTGGATGCCCCGCCGCGCGGGGCATGACAATCCGGGTGCGAGTGAGAGGCAAAGAATGATCAAAATCTGGGGGCGGAAAACCTCGGCGAATGTGCAGAAGGTGATGTGGGCGGTCGGCGAGATCGGCCTGCCGCATGAGCGCATCGATATTGCAGGACCCTTCGGCAAGAACCGCGAGCCGGCTTATCTGGCGATGAACCCGAATGGCCTCGTACCGACGCTCGAGGAGGAAGACGGCTTCCTGCTGTGGGAATCGAACACGATCGTGCGCTATCTCGCCGCCAAGCACCGCGCGGGCGTGCTTGAGCCGGCCGACCTGCGCACGCGGGCTCACGCCAGCCAATGGATGGACTGGCAGCTCAGTGTCGCTGGGCCTGCAATCTTCCAGTGCTTCTGGGGCCTCATCCGCACGCCGCCGGAAAAACGCAATCACGCGGCGATCGAGGAATCGAAAAAGAAAACGGCGGCCGCCATGACCATCGTGGACGATCAGCTTGGCAAGACCGCCTATCTTGCCGGCGATGCGTTCTCCTACGGCGACATTCCCGTCGGCATCATCGCCTATCGCTTCCGCCAGCTGGTGCCCGAGCGCCCGCCGCTGCGCAATTTCGAGCGCTGGTACGCGGCAATCGCGGCGCGGCAGGCGTTCAAGGACCACATCGCAGCGGTGCCGCTGACGTGAATTTTCGTCGCCAACTCGCTTAATCCTGCATCGGGATGTGGGCGTCCGCCACGACGCGGGCAAATTTCGCCGTCTCCGCCTTCACGAACGCCGCGAACTCCGCCGGCGTGCTGCCGACCGGTTCATAGGCCATGGCCTTGAGGCTCGACTCGACGTCAGGAAGTTTCAGCACGGCCGCGGTCTCGCGCTGGATGCGATCGACGATCGCCGCCGGCGTTTTTGCCGGCGCAAAAAATCCCTGCCAGCTCGTCGATGCAAAACCCGGAACGCCGGCTTCCGCGATGGTCGGGACGCCGGGCAATACGGCGGCGCGTTTTGCTCCGGTCACGCCGAGCGCGAGCAACCGGCCATCGTTGATAAGTTGGACGGCGGTGGCGAGCGGCACCACGGCCGCCTGCACTTCCCCCGCCATCAATGCAGTATTGATCTGCGCATCGCTGCGGTACGCCACCGCTTGAATGTCGAGCCCGGCCGCGTGCTTGAGCATCTCCATGGTGAGGTGCAACGGATTGCCGACACCGCTTGAACCGTAGTTCATGCCGCCCGGCTTCGCCTTCGCCAGCGCGATGAAGTCGCGCAGCGATTTCACAGGCAGTTTTGGGCTCGCCACCAAAATCAGGTTCGACGCGACGAGCTGCGTCACCGGTGCGAAGTCGGTAGCCGGATTGAACGGGAGCGAGCGGTAGAGCGCTGGCGTAATCGCCTGTCCATTGGTGTTCTGCAGCAACGTGTAGCCGTCGGGCGGCGATTTGGCGACCGCGTCCGCGCCGATATTGCCGCCGGCGCCGGCGCGGTTCTCGATCACCACCGGCTGGCCGAAACGATCGGCGAGCTTGGCGCCGATGAGCCGTGCCAGCACATCGACCGCGCCGCCCGCGGCGAACGGAACGACGAGCTTGATCGGCCGCGTCGGATAATCCTGCGCGTGCGCGAGAGTGCTCGCAAGCGCGAGTGAAAGCATAGCGCAGATGGCGATGCCCCGCCGCATCACCGGCTCCCGAAAAGACGCGCTGTTGCGACCACTGCCCGCGCTGTGCGCGCGCGACGCTATTTTATTCCGCCGCCACCCGCGCTGCGCTGGAGTAGGCCGAGACGATGTAATCCATCGCCGCCTGCACGCCGCCCTTGTTGTGCGGTATGCCGGCGAGCGCGAGCGCCATTTCGGTTGCCGCCAGCGCGCCGATCATCCAGCCGTCGTTGATGTCGCCGAGATGGCCGATGCGGAAATACTTTTTGACGTACGGACCGAAGCTCGCCCCATAGGCGATGTTGAAGGAATCGAGGGCGAGGCTGCGGAAGGCGTCGGCGTCGTGACCGTCCGGCAGCAGCACCGCCGTAATGGTCGGCGAATAATATTTCGGATCGCGGCAGAGGATTTCGAGCCCCCACGCGCGTATGGCGCGCCGCGTCGCTTCGGCGAGCCGGGCGTGGCGCGCGAACACGTTGTCGAGGCCTTCCTCGTGCAGCATGTCGATCGATACGGCGAGCCCTTGCAGCATCTGCGTCGCCGGCGTGTAGGGGAAGAAGCCCACCTTGTTCATGGTGAGCATGTCGTCCCACGACCAGAACGACTTCGTCAGTTTCGACGTCTTGGCCGCATTGAGCGCCTTGTCGCTCACGGCGTTGAACGACATGCCGGGCGGCAGCATCAGGCCCTTTTGGGCGCCGCCGACGGTGACATCGACGCCCCATTCGTCGTGCCGGTAATCGGTCGAGGCGAGCGAGGAGATGGTGTCGACCATGAACAGCGCCGGGTGGCCGGCGGCGTCGATCGCCTTGCGGATCTGCTCGATGGACGACAGGCAGCCGGTCGCGGTCTCGTTGTGCAGCACGCAGACCGCCTTGATCTCATGCGCCTTGTCCTTGCGCAGGTGCTCCTCGATCACCGCGGCGTCGACGCCAGTGCGCCAGTTGCCGGGAATGAAGTCCGGCTTGAGCCCGAGCTTTTGCGCCATGGTCTTCCATTGCGCGGCGAACTGGCCGGTCTCGACCATGAGCACGCCGTCGCCGGGCGAAAGCGTGTTGACCAGCGCTGCTTCCCACGCACCGGTGCCGGTTGCGGTGTAGATGATGACTGGATTGGTGGTCTTGAAAATCGTCTTGATGCCTTCGAGGCAGCGCTTGGCAAGCTTGGCGAATTCGGGTCCGCGATGGTCGATGATGGGGGTGTCCATCGCCCGCATTACACGGTCGGGCAGCGGCGTCGGGCCCGGAATCTGCAGGAAATGACGCCCGGCGGCGCGCGAAGCATTTTGCGGCATTTTCGGCACTCCTTCGGATAATTTATTCGCCCCGGCGGCGCATGTCCGAGGGCGCTCGCGGCTTGTGGCGTTGAATAGCGGATGCGACATTCGGGTCAAGCTTCTTCTGGGCGCAGGCGTCAGGCGTCGCGATGGAGATGAGAAGTGCCGGCACGGCTGCTACCCGGGCTCGAACGGCGGCTCAAGGCGGAAGCGGTCGGCGACGTGCGCTTCGACGCCTTCACCCGCGGGCGGTATGCGACCGACGCTTCCCACTACCAGATCATGCCGCTCGGCGTGGTGACTCCGCGCACGATGGAGCAAGCCGAACGGGCCATAGGGATTTGCCGCGCCGAAGGGGTGCCGGTGACGCCGCGCGGCGGCGGAACGTCGCAGGCCGGCCAGACGGTCAACGAATCGCTGGTCATCGACTGCTCAGAGCACCTCGACCGCGTCATCGCGCTCGATGCCGTCGGCCGGCGCTGCGTGGTCGAGCCGGGCATCGTGCTCGACAAGCTCAATCGGGCGCTGAAGCCCGCGGGCCTGTGGTTTCCGGTCGATATCTCGACGGCCTCGCGCGCCACCATCGGCGGCATGGTCGGCAACAATTCCTGCGGCGCGCGTTCGCTGCGCTACGGCAACACGCGCGAGAACGTCATCGCGATCGACGCCGTGCTTGCCGACGGCACGCGCGCGCATTTCGGGCGGCTGGGCGACGGCAAGGTCGACGTGCCGCCGGCGCTCGTGCGCGACCTTCTCGCCATCGCCGCGCGCGAGGCGAACGAGATCGAGCGGCGGTTTCCGAAGGTGCAGCGCCGCGTCGGCGGCTACAATCTCGACGCGCTCGTTCCCGGCAGGAACGACATTAATCTCGCGCATCTCCTGGTCGGCTCGGAAGGCACGCTGGCGTTTTCGACCAAGATCGAACTCAAGCTGTCGCCGCTGCTTGGCCTGCGCGCGGTCGGCGCCTGCCACTTCGGCAGCTTCCACGAAGCGATGACCGCCGCCCAGCACATCGTCACGCTCGGACCGATCGCGGTCGAGTTGATCGATCGTACCATGCTCGGTCTTGCGCGCGACATCGCGATGTTCCGCCCGACCGTCGATGCGTTCCGCCGCGGCGACCCGGAGGCAATTCTTTTTGTCGAATTCGCCGAGGACGATTGGCAGGAGAATCTGCGTCGGCTGAAGCGGCTCGGTGAACTGCTTGGCGACCGCGGCCTGTCCTTCGACAACAGCGGCGCCAAATGGGGCGGCGTGGTCGAGGTGCTCGATCCGAAGCTGCAGGCCGGCATCACCGAAGTGCGCACCGCCGGCCTCAACATCATGATGTCCATGAAGGAGCAGGGCAAACCCGTCTCCTTCGTCGAGGATTGCGCGGTGCCGCTCGAGCATCTCGCCGATTACACGGCGCGCCTCACCGAAATATTTGCAAGAAACGGCACGCGCGGCACCTGGTATGCGCACGCGGCCGTCGGCTGCCTGCATGTGCGCCCGGTCCTGAACCTGCGGCTCGACAAGGACGTGCGCACGATGCGCGCCATTGCCGAGGAAGCCTTCGCCATGGTGAGGCAATACAAGGGCTCGCATTCCGGCGAGCATGGCGACGGTATCGTCCGCTCGGAATTCAGCGAAAAGATGTTCGGCACCGAGCTGGTGCACGCCTTCGAGGAAGTGAAGGATCGCTTCGATCCGCAAAACCTGCTCAATCCCGGCAAGATCGTCCGCGCGCCGAAATTCGATGACCGCAGCAACTTCCGCTACGGCCCCGATTACCACGCCGACGACGTCGCGACCGCGCTCGACTGGTCGGCCTATACGGCCGCCGGCGGCGGGTTTCAGGGCGCGGTCGAAATGTGCAACAACAACGGCGCCTGCCGCGCGCTCAAGGGCGGCGTGATGTGCCCGAGCTATCGCGTCACCCTTAACGAGCGCGACGTGACCCGCGGCCGCGCCAATACGCTGCGGCTCGCCATCACCGGCCAGCTCGGGCCGGACGCGTTCACATCGGACGAGATGGCCGAGACGCTGAAACTCTGCGTCTCCTGCAAGGCGTGCCGCCGCGAATGCCCGACCGGCGTCGACATGGCGCGCATGAAAATCGAAGTTTTGCGCGCCCGGAGCGAAAAATTCGGGCTATCGCTGCACGACCGGCTCGTCGGCTATCTGCCGCGCTATGCGCCCTCTGCGGCACGGCTGCATTGGTTCCTCAATCTGCGCGATCGTGTGCCCGGCGCGGCAAAGCTCTCCGAGGCGATCGCCGGATTCAGCGCGAGCAGGAGTCTGCCGAAGTGGCGGGCGGATTATTTCCGGGACGACGCGACCCACTTCTTCCTCCCCCGCTTGCGGGGGAGGGCGGGGAGGGGGCCTGGAGCCCCGGAATTCGAGGACGGTCCCCCTCCCGGATCGCTTCGCGATCCGACCTCCCCCGCAAGCGGGAGAGGTGAACAAAGAGAAGTCGTTCTCTTCGCCGATACCTTCAATCGCTATTTCGAGCGCGAAAATATCGATGCCGCGGTCGCGGTTCTGAGCGCGGCCGGCTATTGGGTTCGTTTCGCAATGCCGGACGATGGCGGACGACCGCTGTGTTGCGGCCGCACGTTTCTGTCCATCGGTAAGGTCGACGAAGCACGTCACGAGGCGGAGCGCACGCTTGCCGCGCTCGCGCCCTATGTGGAACGGGGCGTGCCGGTGATCGGCCTGGAGCCGAGCTGTCTGTTTGGCTTCCGTGACGAAATCCCGTCGCTGGTGAAGAGTGCTGCCGCCCGTCGCGTTGCCGACAACGCGCTCCTGTTCGAGGAATTCTTGGCGCGCGAGTCCGCGGCGGGGAAGCTCGCTCTCGAACTCGCACCGCTGAAGAAGCATGCGTTACTGCACGGCCACTGCCATCAGAAATCCTTCGATACGATGACGGCCGTCGCGGCGACGTTGCAACTTATCCCCGCTCTCGACGTCGAGACCATCGAGTCGAGCTGCTGCGGCATGGCCGGCTCTTTCGGTTACCACGCCGATACGATCGAAATATCGCGCGCAATGGGCGAGCTGTCCTTGTTGCCGGCCGTGCGCAAGGCTGACGCTGACACGATCATTGTCGCCGACGGCACGTCCTGCCGTCAGCAAATCCGCGATGGTGCCGGGCGCGAGGCGATCCACGTCGCGCGCGTGCTGGCCATGAGCCTCAAATAGTCTCAAGGACTCGGCGATGGCGCATTTGCGGCACCGCGGAACGCGCTTCGCGTCTGTTTTGCGCACGACCGATCCAGCACGCCGCTCATTTCTCGGGCAAGTTTCAGATCATGTGGTTGCTGCTGCATCATCGTAATGTGATCACCCGTCACCTGAATGATTTCCAGGCCGCTGCGGAACAGATTGGCCCAACCGAGGCTATGGTCGACGCTTGGGGAAGGACAATCCTCCTGCCGGTCTGCGCGAAAAACAACGCCGCGACTGTCAAGACGGCGCAGACGATATGATCGCAGCGAATTCGTGTACAATCGCTCTATCAGTTGCCAGGGCAGCGGCCGCCCCAGCGTGTCGAGTTTCGTGGTAAGTTTGCCTGGATTGCGCATTGCCGTCTGCAGGAAGCTGCGCTTCAAGCCTTTCCCGAGCTCTACGAGCATCCACCGGATTATCGACCATGAACTTTCCAGGCGGCAGGCAATGAATCGTGACGTTCGATCTGTCGAAGCGAGGCGGGGCGCTCGGTTCCAGACCTCCTGCAATTTCTGCCACCCAACTTGATGCCATGCTGGATACTCGGCCGGCGCATCCAGCAACATCACCATTTCCACTTTACCGCCGCTGTCATGCAGTTGATGAGCCGCCTCAAAAGCCATCGACGCATGGAAGGAATATCCCACGATCACACAGGGAGAACAGCGCGCATGGGCGCTGATTGCCGCCACGTACGGAGCGACCATTTGTTCTAAAGTCGGTGCGGCGTTGGTGTCATTTTTAGCCGCCGCGTCATGCCATTCCGACGGCCAGGGAATTTCAACCGCAAAGACCGAATGCGCCGAGGACATCAATTGCGCGATATGGAATTCAAATAGTCCCGCGCCGATAAAGTACACGGGAGTCGCAGCGCTGCCCTGCCTGAGCTGAACGACCGATGGACGTGGTGCAATCGCGAGCGGCGCTCGCTTGCCAAGGTGCTTGGCAGCGCCGAGGATTCCAGTCCAAAGCGCCGCACGCGCTGTATCCGTCGACGTGCGCGGGGGAGTTTTCATCGCAGGGTCTTGCATTTTTCCGTGCGGCTTCGCGACCGGCTCGGTCGCACGCAAATCAGCCGAAGCGTTGCGAACAATCTGCGCGTTCCAATTTAGCCCGAGAGATTCCTTTGGCTTGCAGGTTTCGAGCGCCGGCATTTATCTTTAGCCTATGGAATCTCAAGCATGGCGCTGGCGCCTGCGCGCTCGAATATATTGCTCAAACGAAACCGGCAAGTTGCTCTCGCGATTATGGTCAATGCGCCCGAGCAACCATAACCCGCGCCGAGCTTGGTCGGCGCCAACAGGTTGCGTCGCCGCGACCGGCACCCTCACCCCTCCGCCGCCAAGGCGCTTTCGTGCCAGCGGCGCAGCGCGAGATAGTTAATGAACGAGAGCAGATAAAAGATCACGATTCCGGCAACCGAAAGCAGAAAGAGCGCCGCGAACATGCGCGGGATGTTGAGGCGGTAGCCCGACTCGGCGATGCGGTAGGCAAGACCGGAACCGGCGCCCGCCGAGCCTGCGGCGATTTCGGCGACCACGGCGCCGATCAGCGACAGCCCGCCGGCAATGCGCAGACCGCCGAGCACGTAAGGCAGCGCCGAGGGCAGCTTCAGATCCCACAACACCCGGCGGCGCGACGCGCGGTAGAGCGCAAACAGGTCGGCGAGGTTGCGGTCGACCGAATTGAGGCCAAGCGTGGTGTTCGCCAGCACCGGGAAGAACGCCACGATCCAGGCGCAGGCCAGCACCGCAGCGTGCTGCGGCAGGTAGATCAACAGCAGCGGCGCGATGGCGACGATCGGCGTCACCTGCAGGATCACCGCGTAGGGATAAAGCGAATATTCGACGAGCCGCGATTGGTTGAACAGCACCGCGAGCCCCACGCCGCCGACCGCCGCAAGCAGAAAACCCTCGAACGTCGTCACCAACGTGACCCAAAGCGACTGCGACAGCAAAGCCCAGTCGTTAACCAGCGTCTGCACGATGAGACCGGGAGCGGGCAGCACGTAGGGCGGAATGCCGTCGATCCGCACCGCCAATTCCCAGATCGCAAGGCCGAGCGTCAACACGATGATCGGTAGGACGACGCGCAACACGCGGTCGCGGCGTTCGCGAGCGGAGGTGGCTACGCTCATGGCTCGCCTCCCGCCGCCATGTCTTGCGCGCTCATGTCTTGCGCGCTCATGTCTTGCGCGCTCATGGCTTGCGCGAGCGCCGTCGATGTGCGGCGGCACAACGCGGCATATTCGGCCGAGGTGCGGAAATTCTGGTCGCGCGGATAGGGCGCGTCGATCGCAACCTCGGTGAAGACGCGGCCCGGCCGCGCCGCCATCACCACGACGCGGCTCGACAGGTACACCGACTCGAATACCGAGTGGGTGACAAACACCACCGTGGGGCGCGGCGCCTGCCACACCTGCAACAGATCGTTGTTGAGCTTGAAACGCGTAATTTCGTCGAGCGCGGCGAACGGCTCGTCCATCAAGAGCAGCGCCGGCTCGGTAACGAGCGCGCGCGCGATCGAGACGCGCATGCGCATGCCGCCCGACAATTCGCGCGGATAAGCGCGGCCGAATTTTTGCAAGCCGACGCGATCGAGCGCGGCGTCGACGCGTTCGGCCGCCTGGTCCGCGGGGGTGTCCTTGAGCTTGAGCGGCAGCAGCACGTTGTTGAACACGGAAGCCCACGGCATCAGCGTCGGCTCCTGAAACACGAAACCGATCCGGCTTTCGCTCGCAGTTTCCGCAGCACTGGGGTGCCATTCGACGGCACCCTGCGTCGGTTCGCTTAAGCCCGCGATGATCCGCAAGGCGGTCGATTTGCCGCAGCCCGACGGGCCGAGCAGCGCCACGAATTCGCCCGCGCGGACGTCGAGATCGAGCGCCGCGAGCGCCTGCGTGCCGTTTGGGAACGTCTTGCCGACGCCGCGCAGCGCGACCAGGGGAGGGCCTGAATGTGTTGCAGTCGCCTGCGGCATCGGCATGCTCGGCGCAGTTTCCCCTCCCCCTTGTGGGG
>Ga0074044_10001703_pt1 | contig 19676 bp, 16 predicted proteins | sample BogForMeECP23OM1_FD_94443 | JGI IMG/M metagenome (GOLD analysis project Ga0074044, IMG submission 94443) | Bog forest soil microbial communities from Calvert Island, British Columbia, Canada - Bog Forest MetaG ECP23OM1 | ecosystem: Environmental > Terrestrial > Soil > Wetlands ...
AACCAGACCTTGGCTTCCCAGTTGGAGTACTCATCGTGCTTCTGAATGTAGCGCGAGAGCGATTCCACGTTGCGATGAGGCAGCGGATTCTTTAGCCGAGCGGTGCGGCCTTCGACGACGACATGCTCGTGAACTTCCATGTCGGCCATCGAGGAATCTTGATCCTTGAGGCGGCATTCATAACGTCCCTTGCCCCGGCGAAACAGCGACAGCTTCCAGAAGCCCGCGCCTCCGTAGCGCAGAAGGCGTCCGAGAAAATACATGCGCAGGGAGATGTAGTAGCCGTCGAGATCCGGATTGACGAGGTCGGGAGTGCCGATCGCCTGCTGGATCTCTTCCGCGAGCTCCGGCGTCAGAGCTTCGTCGGCGTCGATCAGCAGAATCCAGTCAAACGCCAGCGGCAGAGTCTCCATCGCCCACTGGCGTTTCTTGGGCCATCCACCCTGATAGTGAAACTGCACGACCTGCGCGCCATAAGAACGCGCGATCTCCACCGTCGCATCCGTGCTCTGTGAGTCGATGACATAGACCTCGCCCACGTCCCGAAGAGATTCGAGACAGTGCGGCAGATTGCGCGCTTCGTTGCGCGCAGCCACGATCGCGGTCAGCGGCAGGATCCGGGCCGAGCGCTCGGTCTGAACCTGTTTTGAGTCTTCCAGCTTGGGCATTAGGACGGTGGAGAAGCTCTCAGCATTTTACTCTGACTTGCGGGTCCCGAGCGCGATTCGCGGGCCCATCAGCCCGATAGCGACTGCAGTTCGCACCAGCGCTGCAGGACGTAGAGAGACCACGGCCGCGACCAGGAGGTCGCGCCGCGCAGAAAATCTTTCCAGACCTGCTGCACGTGGTTCGCATCCAGCAGCCCACCGAGTGGGCCGTCATTGACCCGTTTTGCTCCCAGAACCGGCTCGATCTCCGCACGAAGTTCCTCCCGCAACCAACGTTCGAACGGCAGCGTGAACCCTCGCTTGGGGCGGTGCACGATCTCGTCAGGCAACTTGCCGGCCGGAGTACGGGACAAAGCATCGACCAGGAGCTTCTTGGGAGTGCCGTTCAGCTTCCATGCGCCCGGAAGCGCCAAAACCGCCTTCGCGAGTTGGTGATCAATCAGGGGAACCCGAACCTCCAGGCCCTGGGACATGCTCATGAAATCGGTGTCGCGCAACAGCGTATTGAGCATGTAGCAGCGCGACTCCAGATAGGAAACCCGATTCACGGCGTCGAGCGGAAGCGCCCGCGCCAGACGATCACGCTGTGAGGCAGTCGCGGTTTCAGATTCCTGGGGATTGGCGCCCGGGAATAGTAGATCGCGCTGGCCGGGTGTGAACAGCATGCGACTCAGAAAATAAGGATGCAGAATCCGTCCGTTGTCACTGGCCAGCGACGTCAGTTTGCGATTCAGGTCGTTCGCAGGGGAAAGCGCGGCAAACGCGGAAGCCAGTGGACCACGCGCGGCGCCCGGCACGTGCTGCCAGAAACGGGCGAAGCGCTCCATGCGCGGAATAGTGCGGAAGCTGGAATATCCCGCGAAAACCTCATCGCCGCCTAAACCGGACAGCGCAACTTTCACTCCGGCGGCGCGAGTCTCGCGCGAGACAAAATAAGTATTGACGCCGTCCATCGTGGGCAGATCCATGGCTCGAAGAGCGTCCGGAATGGCAGCGAGGACATCTTCCTGGGAAACGGTAATCTCATGATGATCGGTGTGAAACTTCGAGGCGATAGCGCGGGAATGTTCGGCTTCGGAAAAATCCGCTTCGCGAAAAACGATGGAGAACGTGCTCGGGGTTACTCCGCCCTGGCTCAGAATGCTGACGAGCCCGCTCGAGTCGATTCCGCCGGAAAGAAATACGCCGACCGGCACGTCGCTGACCAGTTGCATGCGCACGGCCTCTTCGAGCATCGGCTGCAAACTGGAAGCTGCATGGTTCTCATCTTTATCCTCATACCCCCGAGAAGAAGACACGAGGTTCTCTCCGGAAGTTTCTTCTCCGGTCAAGTCCCAGTACGACGCTTCACGCACAGTTCCGTTTTCCCAAGTCAGAGTGTGGCCGGGAGGAAGAGAGCGAACACTTTCCAGCAGCGTGATCGGATCGTAAGCGGAGCCGAAGGTCAGGAAGTTGATGAGCCCGGCATGGTCCACGCGCCGCGGCAGAAGGCCGGTCCCGAGCAAGGTTCGGACTTCCGAGGCAAAGAGAAAAAACGCGCCCGCCTGCGCATAGTAGAGCGGCTTGATGCCCATGGGATCACGGGCGAGAAAAAGACGGTGCTGACGCGCATCCCAGAGGGCAAAGGCAAACATCCCGCGAAACTTCGTGAGGCACTTCTCTCCCCATCGTGCGTAGGCCTGCAGCAGGACTTCGGTATCAGACTGGCTGATGAAGGCTGCACCCTCCTGCTCGAGTTCTTTGCGGACGTCGCGGAAGTTGTAAATCTCGCCGTTGTAGACGATCCAGTTGCCCGTCTGGGCATCGTGCATGGGTTGATGGCCCAGCGGAGAAAGGTCGAGAATGGCGAGACGGCGGCTGCCCAAACCGATTTCCACCGGTTCCGGCACGGAATCGCGAAGAACGATCGTGCCCGAGTCGTCCGGACCCCGATGGGCAAGAGACGCGGTAGCCCGCTCCAGCACATCCGCCGGGATACGCGCGTTGTGCGCTACGATGCCAAAGATTCCGCACATAAGAATGCGATCAGGAATGTTAACATCCGCAATGGCTCAGGAGATTCGTTGAACAATTCTCGTCACACGTTGATTCGTCGTCCGGTCATAGTTCTAATCATTTTGTTTACGTTAGGTGTCTACGCCTATCCAGCACTTGAGACTTGGGCGAAGACAGGCTCCACGGACTCACCCCCCATCTTGGCGTCCGACGTTGGTCTGTACCTGCTCATGAGCAAAGTGACGACGCTCAGCCCAGGTGCGATCTTGAACCCATACTATGGCGTCGAGGTGCCCGCGAACGCCACGGCGCATCTCAGGTTCCGGCTGGCATTCGTACTCTTCGGATATCTCGACACATTACTCGGCGGGCATCTCTGGCTGGCACTGTTTCTCTGGAACTTGCTGTGGTGCGGGCTGCTTTGCTGGATTGCGGTTTGGCTCTTCGATCACTTCTTGCCCGATAACTCACCCCTGTTTATCGCCCTGGGATTAGCTTTTCTAATGTGGTCAAACTTCGGGCTGCTTAAGCCGCTAGTTATCGCTTGGATTCACTTACCGTCCTTGAAAGGTTTTGAGGACGTGGGACTTGCATACGTCCGACCTTTCTTTCCCCAACTCCCGATCCCCCTCCTGCTCATGTATCTCGGCTTACAGATAAGCTTGCTGCGCGCGGAACGCCTCCGGACTTGGGTAGTGATGGGTCTGCTTCAGTTACTGGCTTTTGCGATCTTTCCTTACACCACATTAATGATGGCCGGTATCACATTTGTCGCGACTGTTTGGCTAGTTATCACTCGCATCCAATCGGCGCCGTGGCGCACTCTCATTACCTATGGAACACTCTGCGCAGTGGCTGATTTACTCTACCTGCACTTCGGCACACTTACTAACGAACCCAGGGGGCAATCACCCGTTTTCCATATCGAGCTCACGATGTTGCCACACTGGATAGGCGGGATGTGGATAATCCTCGGACTCCTGACCATGGCAACAATCCTGCTCCGCGACCTCCCAGCAGAGGCAAAGTGGCCCCTTGTTGGCATGGGGGTGACCAATATGAGCCTTCTGCTGGGTGATGTCGTCTTTTCTGAGACTTCATTGATGATGTCGCATCACGCGGGATACTTCGTCCACCCAACCGTAGCCGTGCTCCTTACCTTTATATTGTCCGCTCTGTGTGTGCGTTTACGAGCACCGGCGCGATATTCACGATTTGCTCTGGGAGCTGTCGTTATCCTTCTCGCCGTAAATGCGATGCTGCTTGCTGAAGGAACTTATCGTGGATTCCTGCCTCTTAACCAGCAACAGGCTGAAATTGCAAGCCTGTTGAAGTCCCTCCCGGTCAGAGCCGACGACCTTTTGATTGTTCGTGCAAACACGGTCGATGATCCCTGCGAATGGGCTCCCTTGGTGTCCGGCGCCAAGGTACTGTTCTGCCGGAATGCTGCAACACTTCTTAGCCTGGATCAGAACCAGACCATTCAGCGCTTTCGCCAGGCGCTATACCTTTACTTTACCGGTGACGACAGCCGGCAACTGGAGAGGATTACGGAAGATCCGAAAGCATTTGAAGAGCAAATGCGACTCGCGTATTTCGGCGGCGTCATACCGTTTCGAAGAGAGGAGCGTGAAGAAGGTCTACGCGCAATTCGCACGGAACTGACTCCCTTGCTCGACGGTGCTGAACGCCAGGATCCGCTCGATCACGCTTTTCTTCGCCGATATTCACGCATCCTGGTGGTTGACAATCGGCAACATCCCGCTTTTGATCGTCAGCGTCTCGCTTCGTATCTGGTGATCCAGAAGGAACTCCCATGGGGAGATCTGACAGTACTTTTTTGCACTCCGAAGTGAGTTCTTTCTGAGGGACCTGGCGAGATTCAATTGTGCTGACCCCACGCGGGTTGTTACGATCTTCTGCATGAAGTTATCGGTAGTCATGCCCGTTTATAACGAGTGCTCGACGCTGCACACAATGATTGAGAGAGTGCTCGCCGTGCCGATGGAGATTGAACTGCTTTGTGTGGATGACGGTTCGGGTGACGGGTCGCGTGAGATCCTCGGCGAACTAGCGCAACAGCATGCGCAGATTCGCGTGTTCGTGCAACCGCACAACATGGGCAAGGGAGCGGCACTGCGCCGCGGCATTCAGGAGGCAATCGGTGATTTTGTCATTATCCAGGATGCAGACCTGGAATACGATCCTGCGGAATATCCACGGTTGCTTGGTCCTCTGGTCGCAGGCAAGGCAGACGTGGTCTACGGCTCGCGCTTCATGGGAGGCGGTCCACATCGAGTTCTGTATTTTTGGCACTCGGTCGGCAACTGGCTGCTCACGCTGATTTCCAACTGCTTCACCAACATCAACCTGTCGGATATGGAGACCTGCTACAAGGTGTTTCGCCGCGACGTGATTCAGGCGATCCCGATCGAGGAGAACCGATTTGGATTCGAGCCGGAAATCACGGTGAAGGTGGCGCGTCGAAATCTTCGGATTTACGAGGTCGGGATCAGTTACTCGGGCCGTACTTACGAAGAAGGTAAGAAGATCGGTTGGAAAGACGGCGTCCGCGCTTTGTATTGTCTGTTCAAGTATTCCCTGAAAGAACCACGGACAAAGGCCAAAGCTGCCGCGGTCAAGTCCGCCCCGACCCCCGGTCAATCGGCTGTTCCAAGCGATGGCAGAGAGTCACCTACGGGTTGAACCAGGGTGTGTCCCCGCGGAAGAGAACGGGCCGTGAGCAGGACCGCACAGAGCATTAGAATCGCCCAGCACTCGTGCGGAAGAATGAAGCAATTCCACAATCGGCTGCGTGTGAGGCTTTGAAGGATTTCAGATGCTCCCGAAAATTCGTGGAGCATGGTGGCGCCCGGTACGAGGAATGGGCTTGCCAGCACCAGGCATCCCGCCGCTAAACGCCGCCGCTCTCCCTCTAATTCAGTCAGAGCCCAGGCCAACGGAACGATCAGCAAACCCGCATCGGTGAAACGATGGTAGACGGGAAGAAGCGCCGCCAAGACCACGATAGCGAGGTCGAGTAGACCGAGTTGCCCATCGCGGCGCACCGCGCGGAACCAGAACGTAAGCAGGAGGATGAATACCAGCGCGGTCGCGAGCTGAGTAAGCGCTCGGTTGTGCAATATCGGAAAGAGCGCCGCCTGCAAGTTGATCAGCTGAAAGTGAAGAGGATTGGCCGTGCTGAAATCGTTAGTTGCACCGGGAGCAAACATGCGCTGGTTGTTAGCCAGGAAACTCTTCCACCAAAGAGTTCTTCCATGCTGGGGAATGATGGCTACAGATAACAGCAGGATGCCGGTCGCAATCGCAGGAACTATCACTTTAATCCGGCTTCGGCTTACGAGCGCGTAGATCACAAACGGCAGGGCGACCGTGGGTTTCAGAGCGGTGGCAAGAGTCAGCAAGACACCGGCCATTCCTGGTCGGCCGCGCGTTAGAAAGTACGTCGCAACCAAGCCAGGGCAAGAACAACCGTGACAATGTTAGCGGTGGCAATTGCGGTGTGCACAGGAGCGAGGAGCAACACTGAAGCGAAGATCGCCAGCGGCCTGCGTCCGCGAACGCCAGCAAGATGGTTGAGCGCCCAGGCGGCCACGAAGACGGCTACAACGCTCAGCAAAACCCACGCGCGGATTGCGATTCTCCAGGGCAATTCCGCAATCGGCAGAAGCAAAGGAAATGCGGCGGTCATGTAGGGAGAGGGGATGCCGCGTTTTGCAGCAAGCGTGCCATCGGCGCTCTCCGAAAGAACAAACGAGGGAGCCGGAACCACTGGCCACATGTCGCTTAAAGTCGAGGGCGCATACGGATCGCGACCGGAAAGCCACGCCCGCGTTTGCACATAAGGTGACAGAAAGTCGTTAAAATTTCGACTCGGCCCCAAGGCGCGAATCGGGCCGCGCGCCGAGAATTCCAGGACAGCCATGCAGGTTAATGAGCAGAGGACCAGCCAACGCCAGCGGCTACGCACCTGGAACAGTTGCATGGCGCATGATTGTATTGCATCGATGTCGACTTGTGGCCGATTTGAGAGCACATATTATGAGGAACCCACGAAGATCAGCCGGCCACGCGGGCGATCGCTTGGCGGTAAATGCTCGACAGGCGTTCTGCCTGATGCGATAGCGTCAGCCTTCCAAGGATCGTGTCGCGCGCCGCCGTTCCGATGCGGGAGCACATCTCGGGCGAACTCAGCAAAGCGGAGAGCCCCCGCACAAGTTCTTCGAGTCCATCCGCGGGAATGAGCCATCCATCCTTTCCATGCTCAATCACTTCGTCAATTCCCTGCCCGCGACAGCCAATCACGGGTTTGCCGCAAGACATCGCTTCCAGGTAAACGCATCCCAAGCCCTCGTTCCGGCTGGGTAATACGAATACGGAGCAGCGTCGCATGGCCGCTGCAACTTCGGAGCGGCTCTGCCGTCCGACAAACTGAACCTGCTGCTCAATGCGCAAGTCGCGCGCCAAGCTTTCAAAGTGAAAGCGGTCCGAACCTTCTCCAATGATGCGGCATCGAAGCTGGGGAAAAGAGGATCGGAGAATTCCGAGCGCTCGCAAAACTAGCTCGTGACCTTTGCTACGCAGCAAATTGCCGACCATCAGAATCTCCGGATCGATTGATCCCACCGCCGCCGGGCCTGGCGAGAAAAGACTTGGATTCACACCGTTGTAGACGACGGCGCTGCAGGTTTCCGCGGGTGTTCCGGTTTTCAGAATTTCCTGCACCTTGCGGCTGATGCATATTACAGTCCGCGCCGCACGGTAGACGTCCACCGACACTCTCCGGCGCCAAGCCGCCGGACTTCCACTCAGAAAACACGTGTTAAACACATCCAACCCATGGACAGTAACCACGAACGGAATGTCCAAGCGCCCGGAAATCAAACGAGCTGCGTGACCGCAGGGCAGAGCCGCGTGAGCGTGGATCACATCAATTCTCTTCTCTCGATGCAGCTTCTGTATTCGTCGCAGAAGACGCCCGTAGAGGAAATTCCCTGCGGTTGAGAGCCCGAGATTTCCCGGGACTTGCGGGTATCGCACCCAATCGGCCGCAGCCGTGGGACTCGGTTGTTTTCGAGGATAGTAAATGGGGGCTACGGCAATCACGCTGGAATCGACGCCGAACGGCTTAAGCTGCTCGATCGGTTCCGCGATGAAGCAACCGCTCACGTCGTTCTGGTCCGACGGAAAAAATGGGGTCAGCGTCAAGACGTGCAGCGTTGAACCCACCCCCGCGGCTTGCGACATCAATTTCGCTCACTCCCAGAACTGATCTTTGCCTGTTCATGCCAACTCGCTAACAGGAGTGCATAGCCCTCAGGCTGAAAGCTCCTGTGGCGACGCCTCTTCCTTCGCCCGAGAAGCCAGCAACGGCTCGGCTTGCTTTGCGGCGGCAAACTGGTCCTTCAATCGCAGGAATCTTTCTTCAAAATATTTCCGGGAGAGATACGCAACGCCGACGGCTGCCCCACCCGCGAGGAAAAACCTCAGCACGACCAAACCAAAGTGACCAGGGGTTGGCTGCAACCAAGGCCAAAAATTCCGACACAGCTTGTCATACATGCGAAAAACCAGTAGATGGATCAGATAAAGCCCGTAGCTGATGTAACCCAGGAATCGGAGAACGGAGTTATTCACATAGCGACGGTGAGCACTCGTTCCCAACAGCAGCACAAGCAATAAAAATCCCGCAAAAACCAGGTCGATCACCGTCTCCTGCAATGCGGCGCCCAGCACACGCTCACGGGTTAATATCCCGAATGGCCACCCAACGCCAGCCAGCATAAAACCGCCGGCCAGCAAGGTCCCACAAATGACAGCGACCATTTTGCGTGAGGTCGAGGTTCGAAGAAAAATGGCAAGCAGACTGCCGGTCGCGAGTCCATCGGCTACGAACCAGGTGTACCAGCCCAGCCCGGCAGTGTATCCCAGGCGAAAAAAAATGGCCCGGAGGACCGGTATCACCACGCACAAAGCTAGCGTGACGATCGCCAAGTGCCGTCGCGTCAGCTTGTAGATAACCGCCGGCCAGAGGATGTAGTAGTGCTCTTCGACAGCCAGGGACCAGAGCGGCCCGTAGTCGGAGGCAACGCCGAACAGGCTGGTGACGTTCGCAAGATAGATGAAACTCAGTCCCAGAAATCCCGCGGAAGCCTGATGTAGCACGGCGAGAATCATCAGCAGCAAGTAATATGCCGGCAATATTCGCAACGCTCGTCGAGTGTAGAAGCGGCGAAAGTACTGCGGTTTTTCTTTGGAATCGAGCAGAATGCCGGTGATCAGAAATCCCGAAAGAACGAAGAACAGGTTCACGCCCACCCAGCCGGGTTGAGTCGCGAGCAGAAAAAGCCGAGGCAGTCCGCTGAAGTGAAAGTCGCTGTATGACGAATAGAAAGCGTGCAACAGGATTACACCCGCGATCGCGATACCGCGCACGGAGTCCAACTCCGGCATCACTGGCCTGATCAGCGGATCGTTTTTTCCCAGCGAGGATTCCATGGGCTGAAGCTCTTCGGCACCGCGCGAATCGAGCGCTCAGAAGAGCGCGATAGTATCTGACATTTTCTTCCTTAATTTCGAAAAGGGAAAGCAGCGTACACCAGTTCTGGCCTCAGCTTCGTTTCCCCCCACAGCGCACCAATTCCAGGGCCAGAACAACCAGGCGCTGCACATGCTCGCTCCAGCTGAAATCGCAGGCGCGCCTCACGCCATTGCGCGACAGTTTTTCCGCTAGCTCCGGCGATTCCTGAATCTGCAGTACGCGGTCCGCCAGTTCCTGGGGAGAAAAACGAGGGAAATAAACCGCGGCGTCCCCGCAGACTTCGCGGTGCACCGGCAAATCCGACGCCACCACCGGCAAGCCACTCGACATCGCCTCGATCAGTGGATGAGCAAAGGATTCGGCATAAGCCGGAGTCACGTAAATGTGACAGGCACGATAAAGGTGATGAAGCGAGTGATACGGGATCGTCCCGAGCTCGACGATATTCTAGCTTACGCGAACATCGTTTGCCAGCGACGCCGCGGACTCGGCTCGATATGTCCCCGGATTCTCCTCCGACTTCAGCCGGCAGGTGAGAAAAAGTTTTACCTGCCTTCCCTTCAGACGACTGCTCAAGATAGGCATTGCACGGAAGAGAGTTTCGAAATTCCGGTAGTAATTATAGTGGCTTACAAAGAGCAGGCGGATAGCGTCTCTGCTTTGCTCTAACTGGGCCTTCGCTGCCGCCGGCAAGGACGCATCGTCGCTGGTAAAAGCATCCCGGTCAAATCCATGGTGCAGGGAGAGCACATTGCTGCCACTCCATTGGCGGAGTTCCTCGGCAAAGGCTTCGCTGGGGGCAACCGTCAGTTCGGCGCGGTTAATGGAGCGGCGCGCCAACCAACCCTTGGCCAAAGTGTCCGCCCATATCGCATAGTCTCCGCGAGCGCGGACATCGCGGAGGAAATCGCCGGAAGTATAGAGTGAGTTGCGCGACAGCAGTATCTGCGGGACGGGAGAATTCCAAAGCGCAAAATTGCCAGCGGAAATCAGAACCTGAGCGCCGCTGCGCCGAATCAGTTTCGGCAGCCTCGTCTGCTCGCGAATAAAACGCCGAAGCGCGCCGCCAGACTCCATCTCTTCGACAAAAGTTGCGTTGGGCAGATCCCCAAACTCCCGGCGCATCGCGGGATTCAACACGACCACAGTCTCCGTGTCCACTCTCCGTGAGAGATGTGGAATCACGTTGCGCAGATAGGTAAGGCCTCCGCCCGCACTCGCGGCCATCCCATTCAAAAACAACCTGATCATCGGTTGGGCACGACCGCTCCAAAAGCGGCTGGCGACGGGCGAGAAGTTCGGAAAACAACTGCGGCTGCTGGCGCCACGACAGCGTCGGGGACAAAATCCGCAAGTAAAAATGCGAAGACCCAAAAATAAACGCAGACATAATAACCGACGGCAAAAAGCCAGTCTTCGAAGTTGGCGTGGATCAGACCCGCCAACACCACCATGGCCAGCGGAATGGCGTAATTACGGGGGTCGGCGGTTCGCCTCATCCACGTGCAGACTTTCCATATGTTCCACAGCGTCAGTGCCAGCAGCGCAATAAACGGCAACCCACCCAACAGACCCACCCACTCCGCAATGGTCATGTAACTGCTGCCGTGTTCGCCAACCGTCTCGGCACTGGAAGCAACGGTTCCGAAATGCAATCCCGGATCCTCGCCCGTCGGACTCGTGCCATATCCCGTTCCGAACATCGGATGCTCTTTGATCGCCGCAATCGCCTTCTCCCACGGTGTCTTCCGCGACGCCAGAATCCCCGCTTCCTTGTGCCCCTTGTAGAGCATCGAATCCTTCAGGTCTACTAACGACTTGTTCATAGCTTCCGGAGCTAACATCCCACCGACCGCAACCACGAGCAGAATCAGCGCCGCTACCTTCACCATTAATCTGTACTGGTGCAGGCAAAAACAGAAAACAAGGGTGACAAGCACCATCGAAACCATTGCCGCGCGTGCCATGCTGAAATGGACCAGGTACGCGCACAGAAGCAAGGCAACCAACCGGCGGAACCGCACCGCGGGTCCATCCGTGTTGAGCCATGCCCATAACAGGACGGGAAACGCTCCCACACTCATCGCCAAACCCAGGGAGTTGGGATTACCCCAAATACTTTGACCCAAGCCGAAATAATAGATCGCCGAAATAAAGACTACGATCTCGCAACCCCAGACTAGTCCACGAAAAAAACGGTCCTCCCGGCCGAGCGCAGCCAGGCGAGCACCCGAAGCACAATAGGTAAAAAGAAGGAACAGGCTCAAAGCTTTTAGCGATGCCATCTGCATGTACGAAGACACGGTAGCGGACACAAACGCGGCGCAGACGCAAAAGAAAGCGATCAAATGCAATGCCCCGAAAGGCCGGCGGGGATTCTTCGTCCAAACAATGTAGCCAACGGCTGCACCCACAGCCAGTACGACCCAGCGTCCCATGATCCCGGCGCTTTGCATGGGGACACTCGCGCCCGCCCAAACAAAGGTGATAATCAGCAGAACAAGAAAACGCTCGTCATATTTCCACAGGCCGGCGATGATTACTTCCAGCAGCAAAATCCCGCCGAGAAACGACACCTCGCCGAAGTATTGCAAATGGGAATAGACAAAATACATTGCCAGGATCGAGCCCAGCCCAATGCCTGCCCAGTGCAGCGGTTTCATTGAATGCATGGAACCCTCGTTCCCGCGGAGATCGCAGCCGCGGCCAACCCATCGGCGCATGCCTCCGGTGAGTAATTTCGAATTCGTTCCAAGCTGTGCGCGCTCATCTGTTGCTTGAGGTTGAGTTGCCTGAGCAAAGAATCTATCGCCCCGCTGAGTTTCTCCAGATCCCGCGGGGGCACGACATAACCGTTCCACCCATCTTCGACCAGTTCGCCCGAACAACCCGCGACACTGCTTACGATAATCGGAAGTCCGCAGGCCATTGCTTCGTTCACCACCAAACCCCATGTGTCGCTGTGCGTCGGCAGAAGCAATGCTTCCGCGAGCGCATATAGACCCGCCAGATCTTCCCGCTGCGCGAATCCAGTGAAGCAAACTGCCCCCGGGCTGATCCGCCTCGCCCGCTGCATCAGTTCCTCTCTGGAGACGCCATCGCCTGCAAACACCAAACCCACCTCGGAACGCAGTCCGCTGTCTAGTTTGGCATAGGCTTCGAGCAGATCGAAAACACCTTTTTCCGGCACCAACCTTCCCACCATCAGAAGGAATCGTCGCGGGAGCCCGAACTTTTCTCGAAATGCAACGGGCTTGTTCTTCACTGCTTCCGCGCGCGTCGCAAAGAAAGCGTTATCGACTGCGTTGGGTGCGGTAAGAATGCTCTCTGCCGCGGCTCCCAGTAAACGCAGATACTCGAAGGCAGCCTTGCCCGGTGTCACAAACCCATCGCAGCGCTTCACAAAACGTGCTTTTAAGAATTCTATCGCCCCACGCTGGCCGCGCATGTCTCGGGCGTTACTCTCCGACCATAAAATGAACCGGACCTTCTGGCGGCGTGCCCACATCTGAGCCAGCCAGTAGGTAGAGTAATTGTATCCGCCGCAAACCATCGCTTCCGGAGCAAACTCTTTCAAAGATGCCGCCAGCCTGGCATTCAACACAAAGTGCAAACCACCGGCTCGAAACCGCCAGGAGGGCAGCACTTCATACGAAAAGCGAATCTCGTCTTTATACACGCGCCATTGTCTGAGGACCGGGTCCGTTTCGGAAAGAAAGATGACCTTCAGTTCGACTCCCTCATGCTTCGCGAGCGCGTTGAACACCGGGATGCGGTACGGAGAGATGATCTCGGTCAATATCGCGATCCGCCGTTTCATACGCGCCACTCGCACAAAGATCTGAATGTGGATGAACGCCGATCTTGCTTCATGCGATTCTTCAGACTCGCTTCCCTGGAGGCGGTTGGCAATAGCTGGCAACGATATATCAGGACTCGTCGGATTATCATTCTAGCCCAGAATCTCACACCGAAGATCGCGCAACCGAGCCCGCAGTACCATCACGGCATCCTGGCCTGTGACCGTTCGCTTCAGGTGTTCACGGGCAGCTTGCAACAGTCGTTTTCGGGCTTCGAGTGCAGGCCCGGAGACGCCAGGACGCATCTCTGCCGGGTCCGCTTCCAAGTCGTACACCTCCTCGGTCGCGCCCGGTTCCATCCGCATGACCAACTTGAAGCGGGCATCGCGAACCGCGAGGAGCCTCGGTACTCTCCGGCTTTCTGCCCGGAAGGGATTCCCACAATCGTAGCCGCACTCGATGATCGCGGGGCCAATCGCAGGGCTGAGCGCAGAGACGGTCGCGGGATCGTCCCAAGCCTGCCCTCGCTGCAGGTTTGTCCACAGACTCCGCCCCTGGAAAGCAGACGGAGCCTGCACATCCACGATCTCGAGCAGAGTGGGCGCCAGGTGCAGATGACTCATCGGAGAAGGCGGAACTTTCACCACAGTGCCTTCGGAGCCGGGAACACGGATGAAGAGCGGCACACGAACGATTTCCTCGGTCAGACGGACCGGCGCATGGAAACGCCCGCCGTGGTCAAGAAATTCCTCGCCGTGATCCGCGGTCAGAACAAACACACAATCGTCCCACAGATGCGTTTGCTTGAGACTCTCCACCAGCCGCGCTACCTGGCGGTCCACCGACCGGATGCCAGCGTCGTACAACTCGATAACCTCGTCCCGCTTTCCACGAAAGCCGGAAGGCGTCAGGTCCGAACGCTTCCAGTATTCATTCAGATAGCGGGCGCGGCCAGGCTCAATGTCTCTTCCGGTCAGCTCGCGAAACGCCTCCATCGGCGGATAGTACGGCGAATGCGGGTCCATCAGATGAAGCCAGAGAAAAAATGGACGCTCCCCGATAGACGTCAACCACGATTGCGCCTCGTCCACCAGAATGTCAGCGGCGGGAAATCTTCTCAGAGCATCGACGCTGTAAACCGGCGGTGCAATCTTCATGCAGTACTGAAAGTAGAGCTCGTTGTAGAGCCGGCTGAGTCCAACCCCTCCTGCAAAATGCTTTATCGCGTGATTCAACTGGCCGCGTAGCGAAGCGCCGGGCGGCGTTTCCGGACTGATGGTGTCGTGGGTTGGCTGCGCGTCGAAGTCCAGAAAATCGCGGAAGACCTCGAATCCCTGGTCGCAACCGAAGCGCGGCGAAATGTAGGGATTACCCGCACAAAATGCGCCCGTGGCATAACCAGATTCACGCAACACGGTTGCCAGCGTGCTTTCGCCAGGAGCAAACCCAATCACATCACGACCCAAGGCCAAAGGCATTCGCGAAGCAAGAATCGCCGGAATCGAATAATACGTAGGCGCGCCGGCAACGATGGCCTGTGGCACGACGAAAGATTCGGACGCCAGCGAATCCAGGAAAGGAGTCGTGCGCCGCGCATATCCGTGCCATCCGCAGTGGTCCGCCCGGAGGCAGTCCAGCGTGATCAACACCAGCGATCGCCTGCCCTGAGCCGAGTTCTGATTCACGCTACCCTTTCGCTCCCGCACTAGCCACGCGCACGCCCACCTTCACTCTCCCGTCGTCTCCGGCATAAGAGCCCTCCGTGGCCAGAGAAAACAGATCCGCGTCATGCAAATAGAGCAAGTCTGGCCACTTTTTTTCAATGGCCGTCAGGAATTCATCCATCAGCTGCAACGTCGGCGTCCGGAAGTCTTGAATCGTCGAATGAAAGTTGATCGCATGAATCGAGATCACCGCGGGCACGCCGGTCGCGAAACACTCCCCCACCTGCGTCACCAGTTTTTCCAAAGGGCAGCGCCCGATGGCCGGCTCCATTTCAACCGTGCGAAAGGTAACCAACATTCCACTTCCATCCAGATATGGGTCTTTGCGCCCGCCCGGACCGTTCTGCGCGACCCGCACTCCGTTTTCAAACCAGGCCGTTCTCGAATCTGCGTTGGCACGATAGCCGGGCGCACAGGCGCTGAACGGCATCGCACCGAACAACTCGCGAAATATTCTTGCCGCTCGCGTGATCGCAGCCCGCTGTTCCGTTGCAGACAAGAATCGGCGGGCGGGCCGCATCTCAGGGTCCCAATACTCATACCCGATCCAGGGCATCCGCCAGTGAATGTACGGGGTCTGCGTGCGCCACAATTTCCTGACCAGTTCAGACCGCTCCCCACCGGCCGCCAATTCTCGCGCGACCGCCCGTTCGCAAAAGTGGGTCAACCCATGCAGAGCGGGATAGAACAAGCGCTGGCGAATGCCCTGCTGATACGCCTCCAATAACCCCGGACGACGCCACTTCCCCGGCCAGCCTTCGATTAGCGGCCGCAGAGCAATTTGTTTCTGACCGGGGTTGTCGGTGCGATCGAAATCCACATTGGCCATGATGAAATTCATGACCAGCGATGGCCTGCGCCCGGTCGAGTCCCTATGTTTTCTCAGAACATCTGCGAGCGCCCGCAGGTCCTCGGCTGTCTCCAGAGTGTAGAAGTCGTACGGCTTCTCGCCCAAATTCAACCCGGCGGACTGGAGCTCTTCCCATCCCTCGCGGTCCCGCACTCCGGCGCGGCCCCAATCGTCGCTCTGGAATAAAACCAGCGGGCGGTCGAAGCGGAGAGCGGGAAGCGTCGCCGGCTTCCCGAGCGCGAGCACATTGCGCAATCGCGTGATCATTTCATTTTGCCCTCGCGCAACGGCGCCGTTTTGCATGGCTTACGGTCGCACCCGAAGAGACGTGCGTGACTCGGTCACGCTACGGCGTTCGCCACTTAGATCTAAGCTTGGTAATAAAGTCCAACATCGAACAGAGGCGCCGGTCCAAGGGATACCTGTATTCGGGAGAAAACTGGACCACGGCTTGGCAGAATCCTCGTTTGAACAATGCCGGACCCGTGTTGACTCCTTCGCGATACCCTCCGAAATCATAATCAGCGCAACCGTGCTCTTTCGCCCATCGGATCGCATGCCATTGCAACAAGTGGCCGGCGCTCAAAGGGTCATCTTTGGTGGTCGCGCCCAGAACGTACCAGCATCGGGTCGCCGCCCTGACCACCAAGGTACCGCCTAGCAACGTTGTTTCTCTGAAAGCGAGCAAAAGGGCTCCTCGATCCTTCTCATCCATGATCCAGCCCAAAACGTGCGACAAACGGCTCGGTTCAATGGCGAGGAAGTTCTTTTTCTCGGCCATCTCAAAATAAATGCGCTGGAACTCCCGAACGTCTGGCGCATCCTCTGCGAACCGGATCGAAATCCCTTGCCGCTCAGAACGTCGGATTTCGTATCGGGTTGCCTTCCGAAAACTGCGCAGTAATTCGTCATTCCCAGCGCTCAAATCCAGGCGTAGAGAGCTCCTGCGTTCCGGCAGCAATTGCCATCCCTCGCGAGACAAGGCGCTTCCGACGCTCCATTCCGGGCGCTCAACCCAGTCGGGGGAAATCTCGACGTACGCGAAGCCCAGTTCCCTGCTCTTTTCAAGAAGCTTGCCCAGTCCGTAGAGCGTCAGGTCGGCGTCATCGCAGGCCGGCCCGCGAAAGATCATCAGACTGCGAATCGGTCGCAGCCATTTTCCCGCCGGGAAAATTACTCCACAGATACCGAACCAACGGATCTTGCCATCAATCCGCACGGTGGCACAATACAGGTCTTCACTCTTATCGCTGCTTCCACTTCCCATCCAATTAGGAAATTGGAAGGGATGGGTATTGTTCTGGCTGTCCAGAAACGCTTCGATCTCCCGGTGAATGGCGGGGGCTAACTCCTGTGTCTTAAGGAATTCAAAATGCATTGGCGAAGTAGAAGTGCAGGATGATCAAGCGACGACCTCCAAGTTCTGGCGCGTTAGATGTAGCCCAGGGCTTTCAATCTTTCTTCGATGATACGCCGCTCCTGCTGTTCCAGTCTGACCGTATCCTGGCGAGTGACTTCCTCCAACAGAAACACGATCAGTTTTTCCAGGCTTGGGAATTGCTTCCCGTAGAGTTCTTCGGCCGCGGAGCAGAGGTCCTCCGGCAGACTTACTTGTCGTAACGATGTCATCGGGCTTCAAGCCTCATCATTCCGAGCATTCCCCGCAGTCGGGACCCTATGGCTGCGGCCACCAAACGATCGTCCTCATCCAAACCGACCAGCCATACCAATGCGATAAAGGCGAGGTAGCCGAGCGCCAATCCGGCCACAATGGCAAGAACGGCATGGTGAAACAAACTTGCTTCCATCCTCACCAGAGCAACCATCGCCGCGGTGGCCAACACCGGCAAAACCAGCCGGAGGTAGCTTCGATTATACGGAGTCAATCGCAGAATCGCTTTCACCTCGCGCAAGTACCAAAGGTTGATGGTGGCGTTGGTTGCCGCCGACACAACAACCGCCCCAATAATTCCCCAGATCGGTATCAGAACAAGGTTGAGGATGATATTCCCAACCGCAACCTTCACTTGCACTCTAATCAGACGGTCTTGGTGTCCCGACATAATGAGCAAAAGGCCCACGGAACCCGCCGCGCAGCTGATCACTTGTCCGAGGGTTCCGATCACCAATATTGGCCATCCGACGCGAAACTCGCTTCCAAATATCTGCATCAGGGGTGCGGCAAACACGCAGACGACAATCGCCAGCGGAAGAGTGAATCCAAGAATCCACTTGGTGAGAGTCTGGTAGAGCCGCTGCAAAACCTCCAACTCCCCGCGCGCGTGCAAATCCGCGATGGTGGGGGAAAAAATCTGGTTCACCGATTGCAGCAGGATGGGCAGGAGAGTGGTGACCGAGACCGCTACCACATAGATGCCCACTCTCCGGGCGTCGAGATAATGCCCCAGCACAATCTTGTCCAATGAAGAAAAAATGTATTCCAGTGCCTGCACGGCAAAAAGGCTGGCAGAAAACCGAATTGCTTCGCGTTGCAGGGGCGGAAGTTCGCCGGCCAGGGAGCGGTAACCCCGCGGCATGAGCTTCCAGGTTGAAACCGCCAGCAGGACGAGCGTGATCACGGCGGAGGCAATCTGCGCCAGCAAGTATCCGGTAAGGCCCAAGCCAACCAGCAGCAGACCGACGCCGAAGAGTATGTTCAGCGGACTGCCAATGAAATTGGTGATGACCGTTCTGCGAGCAACGTCCTTAAACCCTGCCAGGGACTGCCCAAAGAACAAGGTAAAGCTCCCCAGGACCATCAATGCCGCAAAAGCCCCCATGTACTTCGACAATTCGGGCGTGTGATAGAAGCGATCCGCCACCCACCCGCGTATCCAGAGCATGATGGCGGCAATCATCAAGTTTGCAACTGCGAGAACTGCAAGGCTGCGCCACAGGAATCCCTTCAGTTCGGCGTATCGTCCGGCTCCGTTGTACACCGCCACGTATCGAGCCGCGGCCTGAGGAAGCCCCAGAGCCGCGATCAATCCGAGCACGCCGCCCACCGTCATGCCTAGCGCATAAACACCCAGCGCCTCGGCTCCCAGCACTCGCGCCAGGTAGACTTTGAATAGGTATGCCGCGCCCGCGGTAAACAGGGTCCCCGCAAAGAAGACCGCGGAATGCCGCGAGATGTGTCCCATCTCGCTGCGGAATTGTGCTGCCTGATCGCTTGCGAACGCCGGCTTCGACGCCTCGACGGCTGTATCAGGGATGTTCAAAATATGCCTGTGTTTGCTTGCCTGACGAATCGTTCTTAGAGATTATCTCAAACCGGCGCGCCGAATCTCGTGTTTTGACGGGCCTTGCAGATGGATATTGCGGGGCGCCCACGGCGTCGTACAACTCCGTAGATCCTGCACTTTAATGTCTTTGGCGACTTTTACCGGCCGCCTCCACGAACACACCTTCCCAATCTCGCGCAATTTTGTCCCAGTCGAATTGCTCGGCGTGCCGAGCGGCCGCAGCCGACATCTTGAGCCGCAAGTCCTGGTCAGACAGCAGTAAATCCAGCTTATCGGAGAGTTCTTCTTCCGACTTCACCAAGTACCCCGTTTCACCGTTCACAACATAGTCCGGCCGGTATTTCTCCATGGCCACCACCGGCAGTCCGCAGGACGCCGCCTGTCCAAGAACCTGCGGATGACCTTCCACCACGCTGGGGAAGAGAAATATATCTGCGTTTCGCATTTCCTCGGCCACCCCTTGCTGGGAGAGGTGGCCAACGAAGGTCACATTGCGGCACCCCAATTCGTTCGCCAGAGACCGGCAGTTCTCCTCCTCTTCGCCCTTACCCACCAACCGGAATTCCACCGCAGGCCGGTTGGCCGCCTCGCGAATGACGATATCCACTTTCTTGTAAGCTCGGAATGAACCGGCATGAAGCACTGTGAGCTTACCTCCAGGCCGGCGACCTCCGTTCGGTGGGTAGTACAACTCCCGGGCGATTCCGTCGTGAATTGTCCCGACTTCGACTCGGAAGCGCGCTTTCACTGTCTGGGTTACAAAACGCGAATTCCCGACAACCAGATCGGCCTCGCGAATCGGTCGCGCCATCTTTGGCCCGACATCGACATC
>Ga0074044_10001706_pt1 | contig 19657 bp, 18 predicted proteins | sample BogForMeECP23OM1_FD_94443 | JGI IMG/M metagenome (GOLD analysis project Ga0074044, IMG submission 94443) | Bog forest soil microbial communities from Calvert Island, British Columbia, Canada - Bog Forest MetaG ECP23OM1 | ecosystem: Environmental > Terrestrial > Soil > Wetlands ...
GAAATCCTCATAGTAATGAAAGTAATTTCCAGTGCAGCTCTTGTCTGCTTCGCTATTCAAAAGCATTTCAGGTCCAATTTGAACACGAAATAACACTAGTTCAATTTCACTCATCTCTCTCCATATGGTTTCGACCCTCCATTGGAAATTTAGATGAAATAGAACTCAACATTTGACTGGATCAGTTTAAATTAACATGAAGGTTGAGTATCGATTCGTGATTTATCCTTGGCAGAAGCACTCGTAACAGTCGACGACATAGATTTCGACTTTGAGAATTCCCAGGTGAGGGTGGTAGTGACACGTGAGATTCCCGAAACGCCAAGGTCACCTGCAAAGTTGAAAATAGTGCGAGTAGGACAGGAAACCGAAGTTCCATACTGGGTTGCGAGAGAGCTTGTTCAACTTGGATACGCGAGATTCCGCGAGGAAGACACAATTACTTACACCTCACTTTCCAAGATGCACTGGCGGGAAACGATTCCCTCGTCCAGACAACTTCCTTCACTACCCGGCAATTACTACTGCATCATGCGACGACATCTAAGAGCTCTAAGGGAGCAGAGCAAACAGGACCAGATAAAACTACGCGAATTAGAGAAAACGGAAACGCTGGTGAGAGACATCATCAGTTGCAGAGTTAGGAAGATTGTTTCGATTGCCGCATCCCCAACTCCCTCCGAGGAGTTAATTCAAGGCTTAACGTTCGAAGAAAGGTCACTGTATCGGATGCTAAACGGTACGATTGAAGAATGGAAAGCAAAAATATTCGGTCAGGATTTGAAAGCTTGACTGCGACGCAAACGACTCAGCAAAATCCAGAGGAACGCTTTCAAGAATTTCTCCGCTCCTACACAGTCGAAGAGGAGTACAAGTACAGAAAACGGCTTGGTCATGCCGCGTTAGCTGGCTCAAGATCAATCGTAGTTGATTTTGAGGATCTCATAACTTTCGACCCGGATCTCGCACGTCCCATACTCGAGAAACCTGACGAATACCTTGAGTATCTTGATCGAAGTGCTTGGGCCCAGCTCAAGATTGAAGACCCTGAATATGCGGAGCTTGTGAAACGCCTCCGTATCAGATTCAAGAGACTTCCAGAGAAGAATCTGCTGCGTAAGATCGGTTCAGAGAGCATCGGAAAACTACTCTCTATTGACGGCATCATAGTACGATCCACGTCTGTCAAACCCTTGCTGATCAAAGCGGCCTTCCAATGCAAAAAATGTAACGCAATGAGTTACGTCGAGCAGGCAGGAAGACTCATGCGAGGACCCGGAGTCTGTGCACACTGCCGATCGAAGGTATTCGAGTTCCTGGAGAAACAATCGACATTCATGAACTCACAAGAGATTCGTATCCAGGAAAGACCTGAAGACTTGCCACCGGGTCAATTACCTCGGGCGATGGACGTGAAACTTCTCGAAGATCTCGTAGATGCCGCTAGACCAGGCGACCGAGTTGCTATAACAGGCATAGCAAGAGCTCAACAAGAGTTCGTTGGAGCAAAGGCCAGATTACGTACATTTGACCTCTTTCTTGACGCTAACTACGTTGAAGTAATGGGTAAAGAAGTAGAAGTCGTCGAGATAACACCTGACGATGAACGACAAATTCGTCAGTTAGCTAAAGACCCATTCATTCACAGAAAACTGATCGCATCACTGGCACCATCAATATACGGTTACGGAGACATGAAAGAAGCAGTCCTATACCTGCTGTTTAGTGGCGTTCAGAAGAAATTGCCAGACGGTGTTACAATCCGAAGCGAAATCAATGTGCTCCTGGTTGGTGATCCTGGAACAGCGAAAAGCCAGTTGCTTCAGTACGTTTCACGAATCGCTCCCCGAGGATTATACACCAGCGGCCGAGGAACAACAGCCGCAGGTCTTACCGCCGCGGTTGTACGCGAAAAGTCAGGCGGAATGGTCCTTGAGGCAGGAGCTTTAGTGCTCGCTGACAAAGGCGTCGCATGTATCGACGAAATCGATAAGATGCGTCCTGAAGACCGAGTTGCGATTCATGAGGCACTCGAACAACATACGGTCAGTGTTGCCAAGGGCGGAATAGTTGCAACCTTAAACGCTAGAGCAGCTGTCCTTGCCGCAGCAAATCCAAGCTTGGGCAGATACGATCCTTACAGAAACATCACAGATAACATAAACCTCCCCGTAACACTTCTCTCACGTTTTGATCTCCTCTTCATTATGAAAGATGTTCCAGAACCTGATTCAGACAGTAAAATGTCAGAACACATTCTTACGCTCCACAGATTGAAGACAACCCCCGAAGAACCACCTATGTCACCTGAAATGCTTCGCAAATACATCGCCTACGCAAAACGAATCGACCCAGAGTTGACAGAAGAGGTCGTAATAGAAATACGTCAATACTACTTGAAGATGCGTGCCATGTCAGGATCAACCGAATCACCTGTCGCAATAACTCCACGACAACTTGAAGCATTGGTCAGACTTTCAGAGGCTCGTGCCAAGAGCTTCCTACGAACCAAAGTTGAAGTGGAAGATGCACGAGCCATAATTCGGTTGATGACACTCTCACTGCAAGACGTCGGAATTGATATGGCAACCGGGAAGATGGACATCGATGTCATTATGACCGGGAAACCTAAGAGTCTACGCGACAAGATGCAAGTCGTCTTAAGCACTTTCGCTGACCTAGAGAAACAACTGGGAATCGTTGAAGATGCAACACTATACCAAGCACTTTCAAGAAAAGTAGACATAACTGACGATGAGGCAAGACGACTCGTCGACCAATTGATGAGGGAAGGAATAATTTATTCACCTAAGCCTGGCCACCTGAAACGAACCGCCGCGTAGCTGACACAATTTGGGTCTGCGTATCGACGAACTGCCTATCGCGGATTCAGTCAAGAGCGTACTTGCCCGCGCTGGATACGAGATACTCTACCCTCCACAAGAAGACGCCATCAAAGCAGGAGCGTTAGATGGAAAGAACATCGTCTTAGCGAGCCCAACCGCATCCGGCAAGACGCTTCTAGCAGAACTAGTCATCATGAAAGCTATCATGGAGAGAGGAGGGAGGGCGCTTTACCTAACGCCACTTCGAGCGCTTACTAGCGAGAAATATGAGGACTTTCAAAAATATACCTCAATAGAAAAACAGCCAGGAAATCTGGTAAGAGTTGCGGTCACAAGCGGAGATTATGATAGCTCTGATTTCTATCTATCAAATTTCGACGTTATCATTTCCACAAACGAAAAAGCAGATTCTCTGCTACGTCATCGATCCCCCTGGATCACTGAAGTCTCAGTTGTTGTCGTCGACGAAGTGCACTTGATCACCGAAGCCGATAGAGGACCCACGCTGGAGGTTGTTCTGACCAGACTACTTGAGATAAACCCGAACATACAAGTAATCGCGCTAAGCGCCACAATAAAAAATGCTGCTGAAATAGCCAAATGGTTGAACGCGAAACCAATTACAACCGAATGGAGACCAGTACCATTGCGCGAAGGCGTTTACTATAACGGTGAAGTTCAATTCAAGGATGGATCTGCACACACAATACCGCAGATTACGCAAAACCCAATCTTCGACATCGCCGTGGAAGTTGTTGAAAATAATGGCCAGGTTTTGATATTCGCTGAAACCAGACGCCTTGCAGTTGAAATGGGCAAGCGAGCATCAGCAACACTCAGGAGATACCTACCCAAACAAGACAGAAGAGGACTCGAGAATATAGCTCAACGCATCTTATCGATCGGCGAAAGAACGAAACTTGGTGAAAACCTGGCAGAGCAAACCTTGAACGGCGCCGCCTTCCACCACGCAGGATTACCAGGCGCACATAGAAAAATCATCGAAGACGCATTCAAAACAGGACGATTAAAGATACTTTCAGCAACACCAACACTGGCAGCTGGAGTGAACCTTCCGGCAAGAACCGTCATAATTAGCAGCTACGAACGCTACGAAGCAGGATACGGACGGTACCCCATCTCAGTTCTGGAATACAAGCAATTCTGCGGTAGAGCTGGGCGACCAAGGTACGACAAATACGGCGAGGCAATTCTAATTGCTAGAACCGAAGACGAGCAGGATTACCTGATCAAGAACTATGCTCTCGCCGAACCTGAAAGAATCTGGTCAAAACTTGGAGCTGAGAAAGTCCTCCGTCCGCACGTCTTAGCAACAATAGCTACACGTTTCGCGAAAAGTGAAGATTCGTTGATCAAATTCTTCTCCAAAACGTTCTACGCTTACCAATACGACGCCAAGATGATAGGGACGAAGTTACGCGATATAATGGGTTTCTTGAGTCAGGAACAAATGATTGAATTCGACGGAGACGTACTTACGGCCACAAGATTTGGTCGGCGCGTCTCCGAACTATACATAGATCCGGTTTCCGCCGTCATACTAAGAGATGGCCTCTACACTCGCGCGAAACATTTAACGGATGTCAGCTTCCTACACTTAATTTCCAGAACCCCTGACATTGCACCGAAACTCTATCCTCGGAGAGGAGAAGATGAAATGCTTGACCTTTTCGCAAGAGAACATCAAGACGAGTTCATGTGCGAAATACCAGAATATTACGGCGACATGAATGGTATTACTTACGAAGAATTCCTTTCCGAACTCAAATGCGCTAGGGTATTATATGAATGGATAAACGAGACATCAGAAGACGCAATCCTCGAGCTCCACAAAGTGGAACCCGGAGACATCCTAAGAATCGTAGAAACCGCAAAATGGCTTCTCCACGCCACCTATCAGCTTGCTGAATTATTCAGCCACAAGGACATACTGAACTTCACATACCAGCTCCAAATACGCTGCTCCAAGGGGGTCAAGCAAGAACTAGTGCCATTGGTTGAATTGGATGGAGTTGGACGCGTGAGAGCACGTGCCTTGTACAATGCAGGGTACAAATCTATCGACGACCTGAGACATACGTCGATCACAGACCTGATGAGTGTACCGCTAATCGGACCTGGTTTAGCGAAGAAGATTAAAGAACAGGTCGGCGGCGTCATCAAGGCAGATGAATGGGAGAAGCTGAAATCAAAATCCACCGAAATTACGGAACAAAGCCTGTTAACAGACTACCGCGAGGACGATTCCAGTTAAGACCCTAATCCCCTAGCATGCCTCTCCTGTACAGTCTTTTCAACGGCCAGATCCACTAATTTTCCCGACATTCCAAGGTATAAATTCGGATCCATAGCAGAGTCAATATCCGCTCTTGTCAAGAACTTAGCCACGACAGGGTCGTTCGCCAAAGCCTCAGTTAGGTCTCGTTTCGATCCGATGCTCTCAAGCACAATTTTTTGAACAACCTTGTATGCTTCCTGACGATGCGCCCCTTTTTGCACCAATGCGACCACAACGGATTCAGCCATCATGGGATCCTTGTACTTCATCAGGTTCTCCAACATGTGTTCTGTGTTGATTTGAATCCCGCCAAAAATTCGTATCATTGAGTTCAACATATGATCAAGAAGAATGAACGCTTCAGGAATAGTGAACCGTTCGACTGCAGACTGAGTAAGATCTCGTTCATGCCAGGTTACGATAGATTCGAGAGAAGGCCCGACTAGACTTCGCATTATTTTAGCAAGGCTTGATACGTTCTCACTGCGCCAAGGGTTACGTTTATGGGGCATAGCCGAACTTCCAACCTGTTTGCCAACCTGGAAAGGTTCGGCCAGTTCATCGATTTCTGGTCTTTGCAGATTTCTGATCTCTGTTGCGAATTTGTCCAATGAACTTGCGATCATCGCGAAATCGCATATTAGCTCTGCGTATCGATCCCGTTGGATAATTTGCGTACTGACCTCAGCATATCCCAGGCCAAGACGATTCATAACCAGTTCTTGGATTCGATAGGCGTTCTTTCCTAATCCGGCCATAGTGCCGACAGCTCCACTCATCTTGCCAACGACAACACGTTGACGACATTCTGCGAGGCGACATATATGCCGACTCACCTCACGGAGCCAGACACTGAACTTCAAACCCAGCGTCATTGGAATAGCGAGCTGTCCGTGAGTTCTCCCTACTATCAGTGTGTCTCGATAGTTCCTCGACAGAGTTAGAAACTTGCCTTCGAGCTCGTCCAGTTTCTGTACAATTATCACTATTCCTTCCTTGATTTGCAGGGCGGTTGCTGTATCAAGGATGTCAGCTGAAGTCGCTCCTAGATGCACGAACGCTCCTCCTTTTTCTGAAATCTCAGACAACGCTTCTACGACTGCCATGGTTTCATGTTCGACGGTCTTCTCGATCTCCTTCACGCGTTCGATTTTGACGAACTTGGTTGAGGCATGCTTCTCGATATCTTCTGCGGCCTGTGGAGGGATATCTCCAACTTCTGCTCTCGCCCAAGCGAGAGCGGCTTCGACGTCAAGCATCTTCTGGAAACGCGTGTCTTCCTCGAACACACGTCGCATCTCTTCACTGCCGTAACGGCCTGTATCGATTGGAAGTATCGGCAACACTGGTTCTGGATACAACAGGGTACGCGTTCATATAAAGAACTTAAACCGGATTCAGAATGGCCAAGATTTTTTGCGCAGAACTTATGAGTGGCTTCACAGAGGATGTTGAAACGTGCATAAAGTCAACGTTAATTCGGTACCTGATACGCAAGTGAAGGAGGACGGAGCTGCTGGCACTAGAATAAAATGGCTCATAAACGAAAACGACGGAGCTCCGACGTTTTTAATGCGCCAGTTCACACTGGAGGCGGGTGGTCATACTCCCTTTCACGACCACGATTGGGAACATGAGGTCTACATCTTAGATGGTACAGGGACAGTAAAGTATGAAGACAAAGAGGAGACGATCAGGCCTGGTGACGCGATTTTGATCCCTCCGAATAAGAAGCATCAGTTTCGAGCGAGTTCAGATAAGCAACTCAAGTTTCTTTGCATGGTTCCTAAGTGATCTCGCTCTACTTGACCTAATGCGGTCGCCGGAGAAAGGACACGGCTAGCATTGACCGCAATCGCAGGAGTCATCAGCAAAACAAAGGATTCGGACGCGTACATTAACGAAATGTTATTTGTATTGAAACACCGCGGAGCGCAAACCAGAACAAGAATCATCAAGACGCCATTGGAAGAAATTGCACTAGGATGCGCGTCAACCACTCAACCAGCCTTCAGGTTTGAATTTTCTTCAAAAGCAACGGTTGCATTAGATGGAGCGCTCTATAAAGTCCAAGAGCCCAATCAGGCAAGGTACATTCTAAAATCGCTTACGAAGCTTCAGGATTTACTGTTAGTGCCAGGCGGATATAGCGCAATATGCACTCGCAACGAACAACTCCTCGCTTTCAGAGACATCAACGGTCTGAAGCCGCTTTACTATGCTCAACGTAAGGGTCTTGTTGCTCTAGCATCTGAGCGAAAAGCTCTTTGGAAAATTGGTTTTCGCGATACGGAGCGGATTCTCCCAGGACATGTTTACACTATCTCGTCCATGAAACTTAGAAGAAAATGTGTGACGAGGTTTTCTCGACCTCTTGAACAAAGAATGAGCATAAACGAAGCGGCATCTCAACTGACGCGACATTTAATCCGGTCGATGCGCGAGATCACGAAGGGCGTAGATCGTGTTTCGGTAGGGTTCTCAGGAGGATTGGACAGTGCAATCACGGCGGGTATAGCAAAGCGTCTCTGCAAAGAAGTTGAACTCGTTAGTGTTGGACTCTCTGGATCATCCGAACTTCAAACGGTTGAAGAGTATGCGCGACAACTTGACTTACCGATCACGGTTGAAACTTTCAGCCCTGACCTGCTCGAAGAATCTGTAAAACGTGTTGTTTGGTTGATAGAAGAATCGAATTTTATGAAGGTTAGTGTCGCAATTCCGCTTCATTGGGCTGCTATGTTGGCGGCTAGACGAGGACATAGGATAATGCTCTGTGGGCAGGGGAGCGATGAGCTCTACGGGGGATACTCAAAATATGCACGGATTTTGGACCTTAGAGGCCGTAGGGCACTGGCGACTGCGCTTTATCGCAGTGTGCTGGATGCAGCCCTCGTAAACTATGAACGTGATGACCAAGCCACTTCTCCATCAGGGATTGAACTTCGAACTCCCTTCGCCGACCCCGACCTAATCAGATTTTCCTTAACTATCCCTACTGAACACAAAGTCAAGAAAGGAAATGATCTGGTCAGAAAATGGGTGCTTCGCGCTGCGGCGAAGAGACTTTCACTACCTGAAGAAATAATCTGGCGTAGAAAGAAGGCTATACAGCACGGAACCGGTGTTGAGAACGAGATCCGCAGACTAGCAAGGAAACGAGGATTCTCCATAGAGTCGTATCTTTCTGACGTTTACAGCCAAATAGCAAGGAATCCGTCAATGCCATAGTTGGAATTCGTAAGAGCAAAAATAACTAATAAGCGAACTTGAGAACACCAAGTTGGCCGGGCGAATGCAAGCAACGACACGCTGTCCGAAATGCGGTTACGTCCTAAGGTACGATGGAGCTAGCTATCGCTGCGACTTTTGCGGGTACATCGCGGCCGCTCGAAGACGCAATGGGCTAACGGAGAGGATAGATTCCCTCGAAAGAGGATTACGCCAGAGCGTTATCAGGTTTCTTGAACCTCGACAAAATAGGGACCCCGCTGATTTTCGGCGTGTCATGCCTGCAACGCGCCCCTGCATCTCCTGTGGTGCAAGCTTACCGGTCGGAGCAAATCTATGCTCGAACTGCGGAGCTTCACAAAGCCCTACACAGGTAACTCCCGACAATACTCCCGCGGACTGGAAGGTTTATGATTATATCCTCGCGCACGAAGGAACTATTTCGATGTCGCAAGCATCGAACGACCTTTCGATTTCTCAGGAAACGCTCAGCGCGACCATAGAGCGTCTGAAAGCATCGGGATTACTGAAACAGGCCTAGAGTCATTTCCATTTTATCGTGCAGCCGATAGGTTTTGTTTCCGCTAATGAAACCTTTCGCCCGCTTATCGTAGAGTCCAATGCATCTCTCAAATAGTTCTCCTTAACGCCATTTGGGTTGTCGTAATTGTCATCTATGGTTCCATGGTACTGAAGAACGAGATCAGAATCAAAAAGAAAAACCTCAGGCGTCCTTTCAGCTCCGTAAGCTAATGCGACTTTCTGGTCTTCATCATGAAGGTACGGAAAGTTGAACCTCTTCTCTCTCGCTCGTTCTTTCATCTTCGCGAAATTGTCATCTGGAAATTTGATGCCATCGTTAGAATTTATTGCGACTAATTTGACATTCTTCGGAGCATAGTCTGATTGAATTTTGATCATTCGATCTTCCCAAGCTTGAACGTACGGACAATGATTGCAGCTGAAAATAATCACAACGTGCTTACCTGAATAATCGTCGAGTGAATACTTCTCATCGTCGATTCCCCTAAGAGCGAAGCCTAGGGCCTTATCTCCCGTCTTCAATCTTGCCACTGACCTTACCTATCCTAGTTAAAATAAAAGAAGCTTTTAAGTTCCCCGAAGAGCCTTCCGGATCATAGATTCTGACGGCAAAGGGGAAATGCGACCATCCTCAAGCCGATAGGCTCTGCAGGCTAATCCGAATCCCTCGACCGAACTTGGATCAATATCCTGACCATCTATCAAAATGGTTGGAGACCCACGAAAACGGTAGGTTACGGCTTCCTCATTCGTTCTAACATTGATTGTCTCAATCTCAGCAGTGATCCCTTCTTGATCCATTATTTTGCGAAGCCGACTTAGAGCTTCAGGATGAGAGGGGCAGTCATCTGAATACAAAAATGATATTTTGCGCAAATCTCTCACGGTCAAGTAGTAGTGGATCTTCTGTTCCACCACTACTATTCAAGCGCTACCCTGATGTTCCAGGTGACGCACTCGAAAATGGAATCGGCGCTCTCCATAAATCATTTAGAGTAGGACATGCAGTTTCCTTTTGAGGTTTACTTATTGGCGAAAGTGATTGTGAAAGCAAATGAAAATGGCCCGAATTTGGTCATGGTTGACGGAACCGTAGCGACCGCCCTCTGTAGATGTGGTCACTCAGAGAACAAACCGTACTGTGACGGTGCACACCGAAAGGCTAACTTTCGTGCTCCGCCCGCAGAAGTGAAAATAACGGATTGAACATATTCGGCATCCAAGCCTTTTCCACTATTTTTGTACCTGAGACTCAAAAATTCCTATGTATCAGTGAATCATTTTAGGCAACACGTCAAGCACTGCTTGAAAGTCCACTATTTCCTCGAATTTTATTTTGTCCCTCCGACATCGCTGCGCTGACGGAGAATCCTTCATAGCGAATGCATAGTCAGCCTTTTTCAGCGCGTAATAATCGGCGTGCCCGTCCCCAATGTAAGCGACTCTGTGACCATCTCGTTGATAGTGTAACACGAGATCATCCTTGAAGGAATATGAATCGGGGTCGTGTAACTTCGGAAAGTCCAGTCGAATGCCTTCAGGACGACATTCTGCTTTAGGAGCATATACTCGGACGTAATCGTCAACCCCTTTCTTGCTCATGACATGTCTTATGAGGAAATCCAACCCACCACTCGTTATAATGAACGGTACTCGCATCTGTCTGCAGTAATTTACCATTTCAGCGAAATATGGTCTGACAACAGCTACTGCATCCATCTCCTTCACAATAGCAAGTTCCGGCGCGGCAATCATGGAGAATTGCCGTCTAAGACTTTCCTCGAACGTTATCTGCTCTAAAGTGTACTGTTTTTCAATTTTCTCCCAATCACCGGCAGCAAATTTCGAAAGCGCGGCCGATCCAGTGTCCACGTCGACAATGGTTCCATCAAAATCGCTCAGAAGAATGAGGTCGCTCATGATTTCAAATCTTGAGATCATCTCTAGTTTTCGATAATTAAGGAGTAGGGCGAAGACTGGAAATTCCTTGAAGGGCTATGGCGGAATCTGCATCATCGCAGCCAACACCAATATCATCGTCATCAAGCTCAGATTTGCAATCGAAACCAATCTGCTCATTTTTCTTATCTCCCTCAGTTCATCTAATTTTTTTTCTCTTCCGAGTCGAAGTATTTGTTTCCCGAAATAGGCATTATTCAAGTAAACTAGGAAAATTAGTACAGCGACAAGGCCCATTTTGGTGAGTAGGATAGTCCCTGGATATATGACTAGACTGGAGACTGAGGACACATACCAAGTCGCGTTGTATATTCCCGTAAGAATCAGGATAACCAGCGTGGGGTTAACGATTCTGCCAAATTTTTTAGCAATCTTGCCAACAATCTGTGTTCTCTCGGATTCGTCTTGGGTCATTAAGCGAGAAGCTGGAACAACTACGAACCACATAAAATAAGAACCACCAATGAAGATCACCGCGCTCAGAAGATGCACCCACAGCACGACAAGATTCAAGACAATGATGTCGTTCAATTTCAGTTCTCGAAGTCCCAACTAGGCGTGGCGCGCTTTCAACTTCACGGTTAAGTAATCAGGCACCATAAGCGAACTTGTTACTCATACCTATCAGAGACTCGTTTAATCGGCGATGATAACGAATATCTCGCTGATATTGGTATTATCAAGTGAGGTTGTTCCGTACGAGCACAACAATGTGTCCCGAGTGTGGTTTCCAAAATCGTCCTGAAGCTATCTTCTGTGGCCAGTGTGGGATCAAACTATCTACTCAATCAACGAACGCACAACCCACCCCATCTGACGGTTCATCTACGTCCGAGGATTACTCCATGATTCCAGAGCATTCGGCTCCGGTCATTCAACCCAATCAACTTGAAAATAAAGAAGGCCTCACGGAACAAGTAGCCTCACCACAAGACACACTTACTTTCGAATCACCAGCGATCGAAACCAATCGAACAGAACCAACGCTTGATCAACCTCAGGCTGAGGGAAATGTGACCTTCAGATACGACCATTCTGAGCTTCCGGCGTACGATTATTGGAGGTTATTCTACTGGATCAGTGGCGTCGCAGGACTCCTCATCGGAGCCTATACAGTATCCCAAGCTAGTCTCATCGGTTTCCCTACCCCTAGCGTATTGCTGGCGATCGATGGAGTGGGAGTAATGATATTCGCTGCAACGCAAATATTGGCAGGATTGCTGCGCCAGACACAATGGGTGTGGCGAAGTTTGACTGAACGAATCATCGCCAGTACGTATCTGCTTTGGGGGATCCTTGGAATCCTGATCGGTCTTCTTGCGCTGGGGCTTATGAACAAGTACTCAATAAAAATCGCTACTATAATCTATCTTTCTACTACCTGGAATATTCTCGGATGCATTGGCCTTGGATCAATCGTTCTCACGTACTGGTACTGGAATCTGCATGCTCCTCTTCAAGCCCCACTATGGAGTAGACCGCCTGGATCCCCGTATGTTCATGAAACGATTTTGCATTATCCAGGCGCATATTGCATTCGTTGCGGAATGCCGCTCAAGAGAGATGATCGGTATTGCAGTTACTGTGGCAGCCTGAAGGAGGGTTAATTGATAGTTTTCGGATAGAGATGTGCACATATAACCACTAGAATCGCGGTTCCAACCAACATAGCCGCCAAATCAAATCCCAACCCGTACACACTTGCGCTACCTTCAATCATTAAGGATCTCAAAGCATCAACCTGGTATGTGAGGGGGTTGAACTCTGAAACATACTTCAACCATTGTGGCATTATCGCGATTGGGTAGATCGCGTTACTAGCGAAGAAAAGAGGCATGGTTAGAATTTGACCGATGCCCATAAAACGTTCTCTAGTTTTGACAACGCACGCGATTATTAGCGAGAAGGTTGAGAAAAGTGCCGCTCCCAGTACGGCTATCAATAAAACGCCGAGTATTGCGAAGAAATTAGGATTAAGTCTAACGCCTAGAGCAAGCCCCAGAAAGTAGATGATGGCGCACTGGACGAGACCGCGTTCTCCAGCGGACAACGCTTTTCCTAAAACCAGAGCTGCTCTCGGAGCGGGGCTGACAAGTAGCTTATGTAGTATTCCGAGATCGCGTTCCCAGATAACTGCTATTCCGTAGAATATTGCGACGAACAGTACGCTCTGAGCCAAGATTCCGGGGACCATGAAATCAAGGTAAGGTAGGTTACCTGTAGGAATTGCTTGGGCGTGAGCTAATACTTCACCGAATATCAGTATCCATAACGCAGGTTGCACTGCACGAGTCACAAGTTCGGTGGGATCGTGATGAAGTTTTCTAGCCTCTAGCTCAGCGATTGTCATGGTCTTCGCAACGAAATCGTACACACTCCAGAGTGCGTATCTAAGTCGGAGATGTTGCACCTATCCTAACCTCTGAGCCACGCGTCTCGTTCTGGAGACATCGCGGAAGCTCCCTCCTGATTCGAGCTCATAACCAGCATAATGCACGAAAACGTCATTGAGAGTAGCGTTTGGGCCCACTGACTCCTTCAACGCTGTTGTTGTGCCTATCGCCACGACCTTTCCGAGATGCATAACTGCGACACGCGTACACAGGGCATCTGCTTCTTCCATGTAATGGGTCGTGAGTAGGATCGTTGTACCGTAGTTGTCTCGGAGTTTCTCGATATGTTCCCAAACAGTCGTGCGCGCAATAGGATCAAGTCCTACGGTCGGCTCATCCAGAAACAGTACTTTGGGACGGTGCAACATAGATTGGGCGATTTCAAGTCGACGAATCATGCCACCCGAATACGTTTTGGCAAGGTTGTCAGCCACTTCGGCTAATCCCATGAAATCCAGCGCTTCTTGAACGCGTTCCTTGCGCTCATTTCGTGGCAAGTTGTATAGTTTAGCGAAAATCAATAGGTTCTCATATCCAGTAAGGGATCCGTCAGCGGAGAGTAGCTGAGGCACGTAACCGATAACTCGCCTAACATCTGGGGCGTGATTGAGGATATCATAACCGGCAATTGATGCGTTCCCAGATGATGGAGGCAGAAGAGTGGTCAGCATCTTAATGACCGTCGACTTGCCAGCTCCATTGGGCCCTACGAGTCCGAACATCTCGCCGCCTTTGACCTGGACTGTGAAGTTGTCTACCGCGATAAGTGATCCAAACCGTCGCGTCAGACTTTGCGTTTCAAGTACCGAAGCTGGTTCACTCTCTTCGTGCCGAACCGCTCTTGCCTCGAGTGACATCAAACGGCTCGCTCCGCGAAAATTGATTTGAGAATCTGCATTCCCTTCACGAGCACAGCCAGATCGGCCGCAGGCGTGCTTTCAAGGAGCTCGCTAAGATAGGTGAGGGTTGATTCCCTAGCTTTTTGCAATGTCGTACGGCCACGTTCAGTCAGTGTTAAGGTCATTCGTCGTCGGTCTTGAGAATCTGTACGGCGCATCACTAGATTACGGGATACCAAGCCATCGATCATTGCTGACATTGACGGCAACGTTAATCCGATATGTTCGGCCGCGTCAGACAACGATGCTCCACTACGTCTGTTGATGAAAACGAGTGTGCGAAACTGAGGAATCGATATTTCTATAGCACCACTCTTTCGCAACTGTGTACGAATCGTGCGCATAGCCAGAGGTACGTCGTCAAGGATCTCTCGTGCGCATTCTTCGGACGAGGACTGAACGTTTTGTCGCAAAGTGGCTCTCACATTATAGTTCGACAATCAAATAGTTCGATATCCTAAGTATTTATTCCTTGCCTTGTACGCTTGAATCATGAGAAGCGTAGGCGCTATCGCAGCCACGCCGCTCATAACTAGAGTTTAATGGTTGCCGACTGTTCGAAGCTCAGGGCTTTATCTTGGTTGCCTGCGACATGAGGGTGGCACCATCAAATCCCAGGGACCTTAAGACACACATCCACGGCACAGATCCCAACCTATCGCTAGCTAGCGCGTCGGTTGTTCATAGGTCAATTTTTTCTGGTTTCTTCGGATTTTGAGATTGTTCCAGGAGCTCTCTGGGTACCGGTCGTTCGCCTAATCGTTTCTCATATTTCGGCTTGACAAAACTGTACCACTGTTCTTTGGTATTGAAGAATACCCTGGCGCCGCCTAGTTCGTGTTGGATTTGCGGATAAGGTTTTTGGAACTGCGCAAGTCCTAGCCCCCAATACCGAATTCCAGTATAGCTTTCATAAGTGGCCCACCACTCTTCCATACCTAAGTTCTCAAATGCGTGTTCCATTTTGGCAAGATACATGAGAGCACCAATTCCAGCTCCTCGCTTGAAAGTCATTGTGTGGAGACTGATGGCGACCTTATCGTCCCAAAGACGAGCATTAGCTATCGCGGCTAACTCACCATCGAGCACACCGATGAGGCAATAGTGGTCCTTAACTCGTTTTCTAAGCCAGGATAGAATCTCTGCGTATACTCGTGAGGCTACCAAGTCATAGAAATCCTTTTCCTCGCCCATAATCGATTTTGTTGTTTCTAGAATTACAGGAATATCTTCTTCGGCAGCTCTCCTCACAATCATTCGTTTCCCATCTGGAAGTTTCAGTAAACGTGGTTCATAGTGCCGAGTTAGGAGAGGCGACTCGGGAGGCCTTAGAATTGGCTCGAGGTCTTCAACGCGTATTTTGACTTCTTGAAGTGAAACTGGACACGGAGGCGAATAGCTCATATAACCACAACTTGCGAACAGTTAACGATATTCACTTTTAGGTTTTGTTTTCAAAATTCAGATAGCCGTTGAATTACGTTAGTTTCCACTTTACGAAATCGGTCGATTAGGTCTTATAGTTCGTTGGCGTATAATTTTCGAGGCGCGTACGGTGGGCACTAATAAACCGCCCGTGTTCGCTCGAGAGGCTACTGGCCTCGTAAAGAATGTCACTTTCTGGGACGCGATCACGCTAAACGTGGCCAACATGTCGGCTGGATCAGCCCTTGCTTTGATCGGTTACACTATGGTCCTCTTGCCGACTGTTTCCGGCGTAAACTTGGTTTACGGATCTATGATAGCGTTCGTCATGTCGATTCCTCAAATAATCGTGTACTCGATGATGAGCAGACGAATGCCGCGGACTGGTGGTGACTACGTTTGGCTTACGCGAAGCATTGGCGGATTTCTCGGAGGCCCACTATCGCTATTCGGCTATGCTCTTGGGAACTTACCGTATCTTGCCCTGACCGTTCTTTCAGCTGTGTTCGCGATAGGATCTGTTGGAGTAGCCCTCGGCAACATGGGTTACCTAGGCCTAGCATTGCCAGGTAATTTGGCTGGTGCGCAACCGGCGTATCAGTTCCTAATCGGAGCTGTGATTTACGCGGCCATAGTGGGAGCGAACTTGATGAAACCGAAAGTAGGCTACAAGCTCGTTGCCGTCCTAACGACTTTGGGCCTTGCCGCATGGATCCTCTCCATCGTCGTATTGCTCTCGGCGGGAACAACGGGGGTTCAGAACTACATTAACGGTCTCAACATAGCTAACACAACGTACACTTCAGTCGCATCTTCGTACGCGGGACCGAGCTTCGATTTCGGCAACACCGTCGGTCTTCTGATTCCATTCTTCGCATTCTTCACGTATCCTTGGCTCAACGCGGCGCCTGCAGTTGGCTCGGAGCTGAGAGGGAAACAAACCTTAAGGTGGAATGTCGCTATCTCGGGACTAATCTCATTTCTCGTCGTAACGATTTCATTTGGCGCGATGTACTATGCAGGCGGTTTTGCTTTCATAACGGGTGCCCTGGCAAATTCCAACCTGGTGTACAATTACTCTTTCAACTTTTGGACACTCGCCATGGGAGTAGCGCCTAACGCTATAGTGGCCACGTTTATCGGAATCGGATGGATCGTGTGGGTTCTTGCCATAGTTGCTTATCTGGTGATAGTTGAGGCAAGATACCTACTGGCGTTGGGTTTCGACAGGTTCCTACCGACTATAATTTCGAGGGTAGATGACAAACGAGGATCGCCAGATATCGCGCTGCTGGTTGACCTCGCCATCTCGATAGTGCTGATGGCTGGCGCAGCCTTTCTATACGGAACCCTAGTTTCATTGTATGGCACAATTGTTGCGCCAATGATCTATTTCATGTTTATTGGAATCGGCGCTGCAGTCTATGCGATCAAGAGGGAGAAGGGCGGATCGAAAATCGTTCTGGCGGTGTCCGGCCTTCTTATGGCAATCGTCTTCGCCTACTTCACTTACCAATTTCTCGCTTATCCAGCGATCTGGGGAGGAAACAATCTGGCATACGGCTACGTAGCTTTCACATTCGTGTTAGGAATCGTGATCTACGTAGCCTCAAAATCATACTACTCAAAGAAAGGAATCGACATCGGCCTAGCCTTCAAAGAAATACCTCCAGAATAGAGTCTTGCGATAGTTCATATCGCTCGATCTTTGTGTGCACAGGTTGCATACCAGTTCTGAGAATAGGATAGAACATCAAAATAGGCCTTCGATCTTCGCAACTCGTTCTTACGGAAGCGTCTACTCATGGCGGAGATTCCAGGGTATGCTGGTAAGATTCTAAGGGTAAATCTGTCGACCAAAAAAGTTGTTGTCCAGGAGCTCCGAAAGGATCTTGCCTACAACTTTCTTGGCGGAAGCGGATTTGGAACTAAAGTCTTATGGGATGAGGTCGGGCCCGGAGTCGAGCCCTTCTCCGCAGATAACAGGCTGATCTTTGCGATAGGCCCTCTAACAGGAACCATTTACCCAACGGCCGGACGATTCGAAGTAATTGGAAAATCCCCGCTCACTGGAATTTATGGTGACGCCAATGCTGGAGGCCATTTCGCGCCTAAACTTAAACAGGCAGGGTTCGACGCAGTAATATTCCAAGGAAGATCGAGCAAACCAGTCTATCTTCTTCTAAACAACGGTAGGGCCGACCTCCGAGACGCCAGAAAACTTTGGAATCATGGAACCGAAGACACTGAAAAAATTCTAAAGGAAGAGGTTGGAGATTCACAATTACAATCGGCATGCATAGGACAGGCCGGCGAGAACCTAGTCAGATATGCGGCGATCATGAATAACGGATGCGCCGCTGCGAGATCAGGCTTGGGAGCACTAATGGGGTTCATGCGGCTGAAAGCTATAGTCGCTCAAGGAGACGCCAGAACGACTGCAACAAAATCTAAAGACTTCATCAAAGACGCACTATTAGCACAGAAAGAAATCCTCGACAACCCCTTCACACCCGGATTATCCAAGTACGGGACCGCTCAACTTTGCGTTCCGATGAGCACAGTCGGACGTTTCCCTACAAAAAATTTCCAGCAAGGAGATTTCGAATTTGTTGAAGACATCGGTGCCGACGCCATTGAAGGCAAATATTTCGTGCGTAGAATTGCGTGTTCTGCCTGCCCAATCGGATGCCACCACGTCGTGCAAGTGAAAGATGGAAAATATGCCGGATCACCAAATCGAGTCATCGAATACGAGTCAGTCAACGCGTTCGGAGCCAGGGTCTGGAACAGAAACCTCCCCTCAATAATCGAAGCGGATAGAATGTGTGATGATTACGGATTGGACACGATCTCGACAGGAGCTTCGATAGCCTTCGCCATGGAGCTATGGGAGAAAGGGATACTGACCGATGGTGACATTGATCTGGACCTGAGCTGGGGAAACCCAGATGTAGTTCTCGAAATGATCAGGAGAATTACATTCAGAAAGGAACTAGGCGATATCCTCGCCGAAGGAGTTAGGCGAGCTTCCGAAAAAATTGGTAAAGGTTCGGATTACTACGCGATGCATATCAAAGGCCAAGAGATCCCATCTCAGGATCCAAGATCGCAACAATCGATGGGTCTAGCACAAGCTACTTCGAGTCGAGGCGCAGATCACCTGAAGGGCTTCCCGACGATAGATGAAACAGGATATCCGACGGAAGCCGTGAAGCGTTACGGAGAACAATACTTACCTGAAATCGTCGACGGCATACAGACCAAGTACAAGGCAATGGTTGTGAAGGATGGAGAGGAGTTTGGGACTATAATCGATTCGATTGGTATATGCAAATTCGGAACATTCTTCCCACCAGCTCTGTATTGGGACCGAATTGCAACTGCTCTATCTCTCATAACCGGGTTCGATCTAGACGTCACTAAACTGAAGTTAATTGGTGAAAGAATCGTTAACCTGCAACGAATGTTCAACGTCAGAGAAGGAATAACTAGAAAGGACGACACACAACCACGTCGCTTGTTAGAAGAAAAATCGCCTTCTCCAGGGCGGGCCAAAGGGCACGTGGTCTACCTTAAACAGATGCTTGACGATTACTACATACTTAGAAACTGGAACAACGAATCAGGCATTCCGACAAATGAAAAACTAAAAGAATTATCTCTAGAATACACTATACCCACAGCTGAACGCATGCAAACGAACAACGACAAAATCTCAAGCTGAGGGAATTTAATGCTGATCCTTGCACAAACGTCAGAATTTATCGGAACAATCACGCTCAATCAACCAGCTAAAAGGAACGCACTGAGCGAACCCTTGGTAGAAGAATTGCTCTCGGCGCTGGCTAGTTTTGAGAAAAACAGCGTCAGAGCAGTGGTGATCCGAGCAGCTGCTGATGCCAAAGTTTGGTCGGCAGGCCATGATATTTCAGAACTACCCCAAGGAACGGACCCGCTACCATATTCTGATTCATTGGAACGCCTGTTACGCGCCGTAAAACGTTTCCCTGCTCCGATAATTGCTATGGTGCATGGCACCGTATGGGGAGGAGCGACAGA
>Ga0074044_10001707_pt1 | contig 19639 bp, 20 predicted proteins | sample BogForMeECP23OM1_FD_94443 | JGI IMG/M metagenome (GOLD analysis project Ga0074044, IMG submission 94443) | Bog forest soil microbial communities from Calvert Island, British Columbia, Canada - Bog Forest MetaG ECP23OM1 | ecosystem: Environmental > Terrestrial > Soil > Wetlands ...
CGAAAATCAGCACGTGCTTGTAAGTGTTCGAGAGGTGGTCCTGGCCGCGGATGATGTGGCTGATCTTGAGATCCATGTCATCGGCACATGATGCGAGGTGATACATCGGCATGCCGTCGCTGCGGAGGAGCGCGAAGTCTTCGATGTCATCGGCGGATTTGATTTGCTCGCCATAGACGGCGTCGGTGAAACGGACTTGTTCTCCAAGACCGCGGGGGACGCGGAAGCGAAGGGCGAAGGACTCTCCGGCGGCGGCGCGGCGGTCGCTTTCGGCGCGGGAAAGTTCGCGCATGCCGGGGTTGAAGAGCCAGGTTTGATTGGCGGCGGATTTTTCGCTGTCGTTTGTTTGGAAACCGGGGGCGTGAGCTGGGGTAAAATCGCGGTACGCCAAGCCCTTCTGAAAGATGGCGTCGGCGATCTGGCGGTGCAGGGCCAGGCGTTCGGATTGCTTGTATTCCTCGTCCCACCCGAGGTCGAGCCAGCGCAGACCATCGAAGATGGAGTTGACCGAGGCATCGGTATTGCGCTCGACATCTGTGTCATCGAGGCGGAGGATCATGGTTCCTCCGTTATGACGGGCGTAGAGCCAGTTGAAGATGAAGGTGCGGGCACTGCCAACGTGCAGAAAACCGGTGGGGGACGGCGCAAATCGAACACGAAGCATAACTTTTGAGTATAGCGGGATTGGGGTTTGGGCTCTAGGAGGCGGCGGTGTTGAGATTGTAGACACGGGGATGGTTCCATCTTGCTGCCGGAGACGCGGCAAGCCGCGTCTCTACGGGAAAGCAGATTGGTTACCAACGGGTTACGTAAGTAATTCTGGGGAGAAGATCGACAAAGCGGCATTGCATCTTAAGTAGGAAGATAGTTTTAAGAACGCCGTGCCCAGGGCGGGACCTGCCGACACCTGTTGTTTCGATCTGCCGGTTATGACAGGATTAGGGCATCCAGAGTTCCATCCGGGCCCTGATCACGGTTAATGAGGACGTTGAATCCATGCATAGCATTGCCACAGGTCAGGTGTTGATTCCTGGGGCCGTAGCCCTCCTGGTGCTGCTGGTCTTCACCTACCTGTACGAGCAGAACCGGCACAGCTATTTTCGCGCCTGGCAACTGGCCTGGGTGGCGTACACGCTGCACTACGTGTCGCAGGCGGCATTCTTCCGGGGTCCTTCCGCATTATTGTATTGTTTGAGCTCGCTGCTCCTGCTGGGCATGGCGGTTTGCATTTTCGTCTCGACCCGGTTGATGAAGGAACCGTTCCAGCTGCGGTGGTATGACGGGGCGCTGGCGGTGGTCGGGGTTGTGCTGACCTATGTAGGTTTGCGGGCGCAAATGGCGAGCGGAGTATTCGGCGAAAAACCAACTCCAGTGCCACTCTATTTGCGGCTGGAGGTGGTGCTGGCGGCGATCCTCCTGTATTGCTCGTTCCATTTTTACCGTTACGCCTTTCGCAGGAATTCCGTCGCGTTCCGGATGCTGGCATTTGCCCTGGCGTTGTGGGCGGCGCTGATGGGCGCGGGACAGGTCCGTCAACCATTCCTGCAAGTTGTTGGCCCGTTCGGAGGTTTCCTGGGGCCGGTCCCGCAGATGCTGCTGGCCATCGCCATGGTGATGGTGCTGTTTGAAAATGAGCGCAATGCCGTGCAGGAAAACGCCTTGGCGTTCTCGACCCTGGGCGTGGACCCGCGCCGATTGTTCTCGGCCGCCGACCTGGTTCCGAGCTTGCAGAGTTTTGTCGAGCGGTTAGTGGCGCCCTTGCCTTCGCATCGGGCCGTGTTTTTTGTTTCCCAGCAATGGCGCGGCACAGTGCCCTCGGTGCAAAAGGGTTTTTCCGCGGACTTCCTGGAAAAGCTGCAAAAGACGCAGGCCGGGGATTACATCGCCGAGCTTGCCTACCGGCGCGGCGGAGTGGTCACGTTCCATAACCTCGCGGAAGTGGAAGAGCCTTTGCCGGCGCTTTCGGGAGGGAAGTTCGGGGTGTGCAAGCAACTGCTGCTGGCCGAGGGAATCCGCGATCTGATGGCGGTGAGCTTGCAGACGCGGGAGCATAACTTCGGCGTCATTATGTTTCCGCACGCCGAACGGCGCATGTTTGGCTCTTCGAATTTGCGGTTGCTCATCGGACTGGCACTGCAGATTGCGCTGACGCTGGAAAACTATGTCGTTATGCATGAAGCGCAGCGGCGGACCAAGGAATACGAGCTCCTCAACGAGATCGGGCAGGCTATCAGCTCTCATCTCAACCAGGACGAAGTGCTGCGCACGGTGCAGGTGGAACTGGGTCAGATTTTCGACACCAGCGATTTCTACATCGCGTTTCAGGAGGAAGACGAGATTCGCTTCGAGCTAGAGATCGAAGGTAACTCCATTCTTCCCAAGCGCTCACGCCCGCTCAGCAATGGATTGACTGAGTACATCATCAGGACAGGGCAGCCGCTGCTGATCGAGTCCGATCTGGAACAGATGCGATCGAAACTGGGAGTCGATTTCGTGCCTCAGCGGCCGGCCCGGTCGTTGTGTGCCGTGCCTATTTTCCTCGGCGGCAAGGCCGCGGGAGTGATGGCGGCGCGGAGTACGGAGCGGGAATCGCAGTTCGTGGCCAGGGACCTCGAGGTCATGCAAACCGTAGCCGGTCAACTGGGCGTGGCGGTCGAGAATGCGCGCTTGTTTACCGAGGAGCAACGCCGCGCCAAGCATCTCGCGTTTCTTAACAATATTTCCAAGATGGCGATTTCGAGCGAAGACGCCGAGCAGATGATGGCCGACATCGTGCGCGAGATCCAGAAGAACTTTCGCTACGATCACATCGGCATCGGCATCATGGACTATGCCACCAAGGAGATCGAGATCAAAGCCGAAGCGGGAACGACATCGCAGACCCTGGGCCGCCGGATCACGGTGGGCAGCGGAGTTCTGGGAAAGGTGGCGCGCACTGGAGTGAGCGCGCTGGTGCAAAACGCCGGTCCGGGACAACTTGCCGGCGTGCTGCCGGAATCGCGGGCGGTGCTGTGCCTGCCAATCAGCTACGGCGAACAACTGCTGGGCGTGCTCAACGTGGAGAGCCGGGACGAGAATGCGTTCGCGCCGCAGGATGTTCTGATCCTGAATACGCTGGGCGATCTTCTGGCGACGGCGTTGCACAACTCGTTTGTCTTCCAGAAGCTGCAGCAACAATCGATCACCGACGGATTGACCGGCATCAAGACGAGACGATTTTTCTGGGAGGCACTGACTTCGGAGTGGAAGCGCGCGTCCCGTTCGGGCCGCCCATTCTCAGTGGTGCTGGTGGACTTGGATAAATTCAAAGAAGTCAACGATTCTCTCGGTCACCTGGAAGGGGATCTGGTGCTGGCTCGGGTTGGCCGGCTGCTGGAACAGAAGTGCCGTCAGTCGAATGTGGTAGCCCGCTACGGTGGAGACGAATTCGTGATTCTCATGCCTGAGACCGGGATGGAGCAGGCGCAGGTGTTGGCGGAGAGATTGCGGCTGTGGCTGGCCACCGATCCGATGCTGGAAGAGCACCGTATCACCGGCAGTTTTGGCGTTGCCAGTTTCCCTGTGCATGGATTTTCCATGGAGGATCTGATTCGCATCGCGGATGCGGGGATGTACGTGGCCAAGCACGCGGGCGGGAACCAGGTCTCCACCGCCGATGCGTTCGGCGAAGGCTCGGCCGTGCAGCGGCATCTCGTGTCCGGGTATATCGAAGGATTTCTGCAGCGCGAGCATAGCGGCCCGGAGCACCTCGAAGAACTGGTGGGCACGCTGCGCAAGCTATGCGGAGGCGAGGGAGACACGGATCCGCAGCCGCTCAAGCAGGCCATCGAAGCCTTGGCGCGCGCGGCCGAACTGAGGGAACAATACGCGGCCGGGCATGGCGAACAATGCGGACGTTATGCCGGGATGATCGCGCGCGGACTCAACCTCTCTGCCGAGGAAGTGGAAGAAATCACCTTCGCGGGGCGGGTGCATGACCTGGGCAAGCTGTTTGTCGAAAATCGAATCCTGAACAAGCCGGGCACACTTACGGAAGATGAATACGCGATGATCAAGACTCACGCGCAGATAGGCGCGCAAGTGCTACGCGCGATTCCGGAAGTCGAGCGCATAGCCCAGGCCGTCGAGTCCCATCACGAAGCCTTCGACGGCAGCGGCTATCCTCTCGGGCTGAAGGGCGAGAATATACCGCTGTATGGCCGAATCATTGCCGTTGCCGACACCTATGTGAACATGACGAGCGAGCGCTCTTTCGCTCTTCCGAAAACCGATGAGCAAGCGATCACGGAACTGGGAAAACTGAGCGGGACCCGATTTGATGGCATGATCGTTCGTTTACTGGCCCGCCTGCTCAGGATGGAAAAAGCTTCCAGTCTGGGCGGCTCAAACTAGAGCTTGTCTCATAAATTGCTTTCAGAGCAAGCGCGAGGCCCTCAGGGGCTAAAGCCCTAGTGTTTTGGGGCAGATATCGGCACGGCTGAAGCCGTGCCCTTCCCAAAACCATTTATGAGATGACTTCTAGCTCAGGGTGAGCACCAGGGTTGCATCCTTCGGCAGATAACTCTTGCGGCGAAACCAGTCTTCCATCGCGTCCCGGAGTTGATCGAGCGGGACATGCGTTCCAACTTCCAGGCAGCCGTCGGCCACCGGCAGCGTGTCGTCAAAAACGGACGCGTTGGTGAAGTTGCGCATGCTGAAATTGTCGAGCCATTTCAAGGGACAGGGTTGAAGCCGCCCCTCGTGCTCGTATTGCACGCGGAGTTTACGGGCGAACATACTGGGATTTGAGCACAGACCGGCCCCAAGCGTCCTTATTCATCTTCATCGTGGGGCACAGCTTCCGACCTCTTGCCGAGCCGGCTCACTCTGCCAAATCTGCTGATCTTTCCAACTCGGCTGATGCTTGTCCGCAGCCGCTTGTCCAGATCGTCGAGCTCGCGATTTAAGGCCTCGGGCATGTGAGTGCCGAACTTGTCGAAGTATTCGCGGATGAGCGGAATCTCAGCCAGCCACCCCTCCACATCCACGTTGAGCAACTGGCCCAGGGTGGCGTCCGGGATGCTTAAGCCGCCGGTATCGAGATCGGAAGGCCGCGGAAGGCGTCCAATCGGCGTATCCACAGCATGAGCCGTGCCATCGCAACGCTCGAAAATCCATTTCAGCACGCGGCAGTTCTCGCCGTACCCGGGCCAGAGGAATTTTCCCTCTTCATCGGTGCGGAACCAGTTCACGTAATAGACATTGGGGAGCTTCGCGCCGGGATGAGCGCCGATCTTGAGATAGTGGGAGAAGTAATCGCCCATGTTGTAGCCGAGGAACGGGAGCATGGCCATCGGGTCACGGCGAAGTTCGCCGACTTTGCCGGCCGCCGCTGCGGTGGTTTCGCTGCTGGCAGCCGCCCCCAGAAACGTTCCGTGCTGCCAACTGAAGGCCTCCATCACCAGCGGCACCACGCCGCCCCGGCGGCCACCGAACAGAATGGCGTCGATCGGCACACCTTTTGGGTCCTCCCACTCTGGAGCAATCACCGGGCACTGCTTGGCCGGAGTTGTAAAGCGCGCATTGGGATGCGCCGCCTTTCGAGCGGAAGCTGGAGTCCACGGCCGCCGCAGCCAGTCGACCAACTCCGCCGGCTTTTGCGCGGTCATCTGCTCCCACCATATGTCTCCATCCGCCGTCATCGCGCAATTGGTGAAGATGGAATTCTTGGTCACGGTCAGCATGGCATTGGGGTTCGACTTCATGCTGGTACCGGGAGCCACGCCGAAGAACCCGGCCTCCGGATTGATGGCGTACAGGCGGCCATCGGCCCCGAACTTCATCCAGGCGATGTCGTCGCCGATGGCTTCGACTTTCCACCCCGGTATGGTCGGGATCATCATGGAAAGGTTCGTCTTGCCGCAGGCCGAGGGGAACGCACCCGTGAAGAACTTGGCGCGGCCCAAGGGGTTGGTGATCTTCAGGATGAGCATGTGCTCCGCCATCCAACCTTCATCACGGGCCTGCACCGAAGCAATGCGCAGGGCGTGACACTTCTTGCCGAGCAGGGCGTTGCCGCCGTATCCGGAACCGTAGGACCAGATCTCGCGCGTGTCCGGAAAATGGCAAATATATTTTTCCTTGGGGTTGTTCGGCCAGGTTGAATCCGCCTGGTTCGCAGCCAGCGGCTCGCCCACGGAGTGCAGGCCGCGCACGAAATCACCGTCGCTTCCGAGAACATCGAGCACGCGATTGCCGACCCGGGCCATGATGTGCATGCTCGCCACAACGTAAGGCGAGTCCGTGATCTCGACGCCGATATTGGCAATGGGCGATCCGATGGGGCCCATGCTGTACGGGATCACATACATGGTCCGCCCCGTCATTGCGCCGGCAAACAACTCCCCCAGCTTCTGCTTCATCTTCGCCGGATCTTCCCAGTTATTGGTGGGGCCAGCTTCCTCTTGCGTTGATGAACAAATGAACGTCCGGTCTTCGACGCGAGCCACATCCGCCGGACTCGACCGGACCAGGATGCTGTTCGGCCGCTTGTTATCCTCCAGCCAGATGGCCGTGCCGGTCAGTACCATCAATTGCAGCATGGCCCGATATTCCTCGTCTGAGCCATCGCACCACTGCACTCGATCCGGCTTGCAGAGCTGGGCCACTTCTTCCACCCAAGCAGCCAGGCGCTGATGCTGCGTTCCGGTCCTTCTTCCGGGTGTGGTTTCGAGATCGGATGTAACGCCGGACATAAGAACACTCTCCTGATGAGGCAAACCGCCCGACCTTTGCTGGTCTATCTAAGATCTTGGCGGACGGAGCTAGCGGGCGGCAGCAACCTGGGGTTCAACCTGCGCCACGACGGCTTCCAGGTGCTTCAACGTCTCAGCCACGGTAAGGGAATACATTTCACGGCCTAAGCCTTCGCCCGATTCCAGCGCAGTTTTCAGAAAATGGCCGGCGATTTCCTTGGCCAGGGAGTCGGTGATCAGCTTTCCGGTGCGCTGCTTGTACTCGACCCACGCCGGGTGTGGCAGAGCCACCCAGACCGGGCGCCCATCGACCAGAAACTTAATGTCCACGGCATCGGCGTGGCGGGTGGCGATGGCTACCATCAAGGCTTGGTAGAGGCAGTGAACTTGTTTCTTGGTCCAGCGGTCGGTGGCGGTGAAGTCAGTGAACATCAAGGCCTCGAAAAGCAGCCTCTAACTATATCGCCGGGCGGGGGTGGGGAGCAAACGGATGGGTGGGCTGGGATAGCCCCGGAGGGGTGTTTGACAATAGCCCGGCGCTTTAGCGCCGGGACGGTGGTCTGCAATCAACCCCAAACGTAGGTTGGGTCGTATTCGATCCCGTGTTTCTTAAGAAAGGCGAGGAATTCCTCTTCAAATTCACGCTTGTGATGATGTTCGGCTTGAGACCGAAAGTAGGAAATCGTCCCGCTCTGTTGCGAGATCCCTACGGAAAATGCGCCGTATCCTTCCTGCCACGCAAATGAGTTCGCCCCCGAATCATTCATCCATTTTGAGGAGCCGCCCTTGAGCAGTTGCATCGCCTTCGCAACCGGCATAGTTGCCGGCAAGGAAAGAAGCAGGTGCACGTGATTATCGGTACCACCCGCCGCCAGCGCCTTGAAACCATTCTTGCGAGCGATTCCTCCGAAGTACGCCCAGAGGTCGGGCTGCTTTGTGGGTGGGATCAAACCGCAGCGTCCCTTGGTGGAGAACACGCAGTGTAGCAGTACGGAAACGTAGGTATGAGACATGCGGTTCAGTCGCCCCTCCGGGGCTTGCTCCTTTTCGCTTCCTGACCCGGCGCTGAAGCGCCGGGCTATTTCCAATCGTCCCTCCGGGACGGGGTGTTCAACGATTTCGTCGACGTTCGGGGTTCGTTCACCGTTTTGACACAAACCAAGCCGATGATGCTGTGACCGGTGAACATTAGTTTTGTGGCGAAAACTCGCTCGCGAGCAAACGATCCCATATATCGCCGGGCGGGGGTGGGGAGCAAACGGTCGTGCCGCCTCTGGCAGGATTAAAATTGGTGGAGTTGCCGGTTACGAACGTAGAGGTTCTTTCATGACGACCTCGGCGGAAGGCAAACGCGATCCTATGGGGGACGGCGCGAGTCGGCGCGATCGCAGTCAAGCCGATCGGAGCCAGCTCGATTTGATCCAGGCCACACTGCCCGAACACATCGAACAAGCTCGCTGCCTGTTCCTCGAATATGGCAGGTCTCTGGGCTTCAGCCTGTGCTTTCAGAGTTTCGAGGAAGAGTTGAAAACCCTTCCCGGCGCCTACGGCCCGCCCAGCGGAAGATTGCTGCTTGCCCGATCAGCGGACCATGCCGCCGGATGCATCGCGTTGCGCAAACTTGAATCCGGTATCTGCGAGATGAAGAGGCTTTACGTGCGTCCCGAAGATCGCGGCCGGGGCCTGGGCAGGATGCTGGTGGAACGCCTGATCGTCGAGGCGTGCGCCGCCGGCTACGAGCGCATGCGTCTGGATACGGTGGAATCGGCAATGAAGGATGCGGTTGCACTCTATCGCCGGATTGGATTCCGGGAGATCGCGCCGTACTCCGCGATTCCCATCGAAAGCGCGCTGTGGATGGAATTACGGCTGTAGGGTGTGGCCGAGCACGATGATATCGACGCGACGATTTGAGGAGCGGCCCTGGGCCGTGCGATTGGACGCGACCGGGTGAAACTCGGCGAATCCCCCAGCGCTCAGACGATCGGGACTGAAGCCGTCCCGGACGATGAGGAGCCGCACAATTTCGGTAGCGCGGGCGGTGGAGAGCTCCCAGTTTGAGGGGAACTGGGCGCTGTGAATGGGGACGTTATCGGTGTGGCCCTCGATGCGCAAGCGATAGTCGCGCTGGCGAAGCATGCCGGCGATGCGGTCGAAGGCGGCTTCGGAAGTGGACTTCATATGGGCGGCGCCGCTGTCGAAAAATCCAACTTCTCGCAGACTAATCACCAGACCGTCGGGCTCGCGGCGCATGGCGATTTCCTTACGCTTGATTTCCGAAGCCAGCGCGGTTTCCAGTTCAGCCTGCAACTCGGCCAGATCGCCGTTTTCTATACCTGTGCTGGTGTCGAGCGCGCCCTCGGGATGAGACGCGATCCGGCCCAGGCTTGCGGTGCGCTCCGTGTTTTCGATGGCTTGCACGGTGCTGAATGGCATCGGGTCGGCGACATCGATCGGCACCTCGGTGGTCGAAGCCTGAAAGACGCCCATCTCCTGGAAGGCGACCTGAATGGCCAAAGCGAGCTTTCCAACTTTTCTTTTGTCGACTTGAGACGAGGCATAGAGCACGACGAAGAAGGCAAACAAAAGGGTGATGAAATCGGCGTAGGAGACCAACCAGCGGTCGCGATTGGCGGGGCTCTTGGGTCGATTGCGGCGACTCATGGAGTGGATACCTCTGGAGCCTCGGCGGGTTCGTGGGCCGCGGTGAGGAACCCCAGCAGTTTCTCTTCGAGCATGTGCGGGTTCATCCCTTCGAGAATGGAAACTACTCCCTCCAGTGTCATTTCGCGGATGATCTGTTCGTCGCGGATGCGAATTTTCAGTTTTCCAGCCACCGGCAGCAAAAGGAGGTTGGCGGCGCCAACTCCGTAAAGGGTGGCCACGAAAGCGACGGCAATCCCTTTTCCAACTTCGTCGATTTTGTCCAGGTGCTGCATAACCTGGATCAAACCGAGCACGGCTCCAATGATGCCGATGGTGGGAGAAAATCCGCCGGCCGATTCGAAGAGCTGAGGAATTTTCTCTTCCTGTTCTTCTTTATTATCCAGTTCGAGCTCCATGATTTGGCGGAGTTCCTGCGAATCGGTACCGTCCACAGCCAACATGAGGGCGCGGCGCAGGAAGGGTTCGCGGATGCCCGGGAGTTCCTTGTCGAGCGAGATGATGCCTTCCCGCCGCGCCTGATTGGCGTAATTGACCAGGAGCTCAATGGTCGATTGCGCAGTCTGTGCGGGCTCGACGAACACCTGCGCCAAGCGCCGGAACGCACTCCACGCCACGGGCAAGGGATACTGAATGAGGATCGCGCCCAGCGTGCCGCCAAAAACAATCATGGCGGCGGTGGGTTGAAGCACCTGGCCGATGTTGCCGCCCTCCAGCATCAAGCCGAGCAGAATGCCGCCGATTGCCAGCACCAGGCCGCCAAAGGTTGCCTTATCCACGAGGCATCCTATTTCTCGCCGGCGGACTGGCCCTTGCTTTCAAGGACAGGCGGAAGGGCGGAACGGTTATCCCACCACAGCATGATGCCTTGCAGCACCGAGCGGCGGAACTGTACCACCCGTTCGAGGACATCCTGAGCACTTTCGCGAACGACAATTTTTTCGCCATTCACCAGGGTGATGACGGTATCGGGGGCCTGCTCGACGAATTTGATCAGGTCGGAATTGACCGCCAGCGGGTGATTGTTGAGGCGGGTGAGTTGGATCATGAATGGCTCCTGATGTTCAAGCGCTGGACGGCCGAAGGCCCGCCACTTATAAGGCTTCATCAATAAGCATCGGCAGAAACGGCTTGGGCGGGGAGAAAGGACCCGAAAGGGGGCAGGTTACCTAAGAGATATGCCGGCCGGTACCTGTGGAAATAAAGCCCGGAAACGGCAAGCCGATGATGCCAGTGAAGGGTAATTGGGTTCCGCAGGACAAACGGAACGAGCTCCGGGAAGGTTTCGGGGACGGATCCCAAATCGGAACCAACTAAGGAGCGATTCAATGGCACTTACCATCCTAAATAACATTGCTGCGATTGCTGCGGAAAACCAGTTGAACATCACCAGCAACAATCTTCAGTCAACACTAGAGCAGTTGTCGTCAGGGTCGCGCATCAATAGCGGCGCTGACGATCCGGCAGGACTGGCCATCGCCAACGGCTTATCGGCGAACATTGCCGCCCTCACCCAATCGTCGAGCAACGCCACTGGCGGAATCGGCGAACTGCAGGTAGCAGACGGCGCTCTGTCTCAGGTCACCACGTTGCTTAACCGCGCGGTTACGCTGGCCACCGAATCCGCCACCGGCACGGTATCCAATCCGCAGCGCCTGGCGCTGGACAACGAATATCAATCCATCAAAACGGAGATCAACAGTATCGGTTCCACCACCAACTACAACGGCGGGCAAGTATTCACCGCGAACACCCTCGAAGTCTTCTTGGGAGACGGTAGCGCCACCGGCAGCAGCACCATCGGGGTGACAACCGGACTGTTGTCCGCCGACGGTCTTAACCTAGGTGGAGCGGTCGCCGCCACCGGCACTCTGGCCCAAGCGGCAGGCACGGCTGCCGTTGCTGCCACCGACACACTGACCGGCGCCAACTTTACGGAAGCCACTGCCGCCACTACTACGCTAACCATCGCTGCCGGGAACGCCACTGCCGGCGACCAAGTAACGATTGGTAGCCAGCAGTACACATTCGTGGGTACCGTCGGCGCCCTTACGTCCGCAGGCGACGTTCTCATCGGGGCGGCTAGCCAAAATACCCTTCAGAACCTGGCCAATGCCATCAACGGCGGGGCTGGCGCGGGTCTTACCTACGCGGCCGGCACAACCCCCAATGCTGCAGTCACGGCGGGAACGGCTGCGGCAAACACGCTCGCCATCACTGCGACCGTCAATGGAAACGCGGCCGGCGCCGCCGCTACGACAGTTCAAACTGGCACCACCGAAACCTTCTCTGGACTGACGGTGAATGCCGGCACCGCTGGCGTCAACGGGGCCACGGTAACGGTGGGCGGCCAAACCTACACCTTCGTGACTGCCCTCAGCCATACTCTGACGGCGAATGAGGTGGTCGCCAGCAGCGAAGGCACCGCCCTGTCGAATCTAAAGGCTGCGGTCAACGACCTGGGCGGGGTTGGCTATAGCAGCAATACCGCGCAAAATGCCAATGCCACGGCGGGGGCACTTACGGGAACCAGTCCCAACTACACCGCGCTCGCCTTCTCAGCGAACGTTGCGGGCCTCGCCGGCAACAATATCGTTACTGCGGCAACGGGCACAGTGACCGGCAGTTGGGGCTCAACCTATTTCGCTAACGGCGCCAATGCCGGCGCCCCTCCACTCTCCCAGGCGGGCGACACGGTTTCGGTGGGTGGGACAACCTACACTTTTGTGAACGCCCTCAGCACCACTCCCACGGCAAATCAGGTATTGCTGGAGAGCACAGAAGCTGGCGCGCTTACCAACCTGGCGAATGCAGTCAACGGCGGGACCGGCTTGGGCGCTACTTACTCAACCGGCACAGTCGCCAACCCTAACGTCACGGCAGCGGCTGGCCCAACCTCAGTCGTATTTACCGCGGTAACCAAGGGTCTCGCCGGCAACAGTATCGCAACCACGGCAACGGGAACGGCCAACACCTTCGCTGGTACGGTCCTGACCGGGGGCGCGGCTGGATCGGTAAACGACCTGTTAACCCAATCCGACGCTCAAACTGCCCTGTCGCTCATCGACAACGCGGTTGCTGCTGTTGCCGCGCTGCGCGGCAATATTGGCGCAACCGTCAACCGCTTGCAAAGCGCTTCCAACGTCATCAACAACCAGGTGCAGAACCTCACGTCGGCGGAAAACACCGTCACGGCAGCGGACATTCCGACCGCCGTGGCTAACCTAACTCAATTCTCAATTCTGGAGCAGACCGGTATTTCCGCTCTGGCCCAGGCCAACCAGCAACAGCAACTTGTTTTGAAACTGTTGGGATAAGCGGTCGTGGCAAACTTAAGGAGGCGGGCAACCGCCTCCTTTTCGCTGTTTCGGATTAGTGCGTGCGCTACATCCCGTTTCGGGAACTCTGCCAATACAAGAAAATGCCGGCGGGAGAAATGTCCCCTCAACCTACAAACTGCCGCCGGATGTGGTCGAAGTGCTTCAGGATCCTGAGACTAAGGACCTGATAATTATTCAGGCCAAGCAGCCGCCGGAAGCGAAGGGAAAAAGATCATGGGGATCAGCTTTAACACCGCAAGCCTGCTGAATGGAAACGGCATCGATGTGAATGCCGTTGTTTCCGAGATCCAGGCTGCCCAGAGCGGGCAATTGACAGTGTGGCAGGAAGACGTGACCAACCTGCAGACCCAAGCCACTGCCCTGTCCAGCATCAATACCGATCTGTCCAATCTGGCGAGCGCCATGCAGGGGCTTTCGAGTGAAGCGCTGGCGGCGGTGACGGCCACCTCCTCGGAGTCGGCGATTGTGAGCGCCACGGCGCAGACTGGGGCCACGGCGGCCAACTACACCGTGGTGGTAACCGGGTTGGCGTCAACCGGGACGCTGTACACGGACTCGATCGCGAGCGCGACCACTTCGATTCTGCCCACCGGCCAATCCACCGAGACCTTGAGTTACAGATCGGAGGATCGGGCGGCACGACGGCAGACGTTCCCATCACCGCGGGCACCAATGACACGTTGGCAACGCTTGCCACCTCGATCAATGCCCTGAGCGCGACCAACAAGTGGGGTATCACGGCCAGCGTGGTGACCGACGCCAGCGGCGCGCGCCTGGCGATTTATAGCCAGTCGAGTGGCAGTCCGGGGGCGCTGGCCATCGCCAACAACACCACGAGTTTGACGTTTGAGCCGCCGGTAGGCGGTACCGACGCTGAAATCTCAATTAACGGCATCCCCTACGCGAGCACAACCAACACGGTGACCGGTGCGATCCCGGACGTAACCCTGACCCTGACGAGCGCCGATCCGGCCACCCCTGTAACGCTGACGGTCGGCCCAAACACAAACTCAATCCTTAACTCCATCAACAATTTTGTTGTGGAATACAATACCGTCGTTGGCGACATCAACACCCAGTTCACCGTCAATCCCGCCACCAACACCGAAGGGCCCCTCGGTTCGGACTCCGCTTTACGCATCCTGCAGTCAAGCCTGGCTGCGGCCACAACCTACACCACCACCGACCCGACTTCCATAAGTAGTGGCCTATCGAACTTGGCAGCGCTGGGCATTACCCTGAACAACGACGGGACCTTGACCGTCGACACCTCCACGCTGACCAGCGCGCTGAGCGCAAATCCCTCTGGGGTGCAGAATTTCTTCACGAATTCCAACGCGACCGGGTTCGCCGACAATTTCAACTCCGCCCTCACCAACTTAACGGATCCGTCGACCGGCATCTTGAACTCGGACCTGGCCGAGAACCAGGGTGAACAGACCGCATTTACCACCGATATAACCAACTTTCAGACTCAGTTAGCGGCCCAAAAGATCCAACTGGATGCAGAGTTCAGCCAGGTCAACGCAAGTCTTGAACAGTACCCCTTCACGCTGCAGGAAATCACTGCGGAGCTGGGATCGATGTCGTCGACAGGTTCGACCACGGGCACGACCCCGAGCACGAACACGACCCCAACTTCCGGAGAAAGCACGAGCGGTACAAGCGGCTAAACGAGAGGTTGACGGTCATGAATACGCAACAGTCGTATCGAGAGGGGACGGTTCGGGGCGCGAGCCCGGTAGGACTCGTGGTGCGGCTTTATGAGCAGATCATCGAGGATCTGCGGCAAGCGGCCATGGCCATCGAGAACAACGACATTATGCTGCGGACCAAGCGCATCCAGCATGCGATTCTGGTGATCGGCCATCTGCAATCGCCGCTGGACTTTGCCAGCGGAGGCAAAGTCGCCGAGGATCTCGATCATTTCTATAACGTCCTGCGACAGAATCTAGTTCAGGTGCAGTTCTATCCTTCGAAGCGGGCGCTTTGCCAGCAAATCACAGACTTGCTGGCGCTGCGAGGAGCCTGGATCGAAGTTGAGCGGGCGGAGAAGCCCCCGATCACCACGGCGGCCGGCATCGGTCCCTCCCGTGCCGCGGATCTCGAGACGGAGTCCGACCACGGGCATGGGGACTGGCAGGGATGACGTCGACGTCGATGCCGATGCCGCCGGACGCGCTCGAAGCCTTGCGGCAGGTGAATGACAAGCTACGATCCGCGTTGCTTAATTTCCGTCCAGAACGAAAACATTGCTCGGCCATCAAGCCGCAGGACTTTTCTGACCTGCTCAGCCAGCTTCTGCGGGCAGCCGAATGTCTGCGGCGGCCATTGCTACATTCCGACGCGGTGGCGGCGGTGGAAAAAGAAGCCCTCGAATACCGCAGGAACCTGGAAAAGCTGAAACATTTTCTGCCCGACGTACAAGGGCGCCTGTTGGCCGAGAAGTCGCGGCTGGAAACCGCAAGAACCCACGTAGCGTCCGCCATGGCCTGGGCCCGAGCTCGCAGGAAGACGCTGTGAACATGGAGTGATTGCGATCAATCACTCAACGATTGAATGACTCAATCTCAGTTCCCCCCTACGTCAAGTAATCAAAAAGATTGTTTTGCGACATCTTGCCAATGGCGGCCAGCGTGGCTTGGGTATCGGTCTGGGCTTGGGCGAGATTGTTGGCGGTCGCAGCCATGTCCACGCCGCCAAGCGTGTTCTGCTGCTGGCTAATCTGCAACTGGGCGGCATTGAGGTAGCTGGTCTCGGACTGCGTCTGGTCCGTCGCGTTGCCGTAGAACACGGTCTGTGCCGAAAGATAGCTGGAAGCTGCGCTTACCGAGTTGACAGCGGCGCCGATGCCGGTATTGGTTTGCACCGCCTGAATGAGGTTGTTGATGGCCAGAAAGACGCTATTGCCGGCAGCGAGAAAAAGTTGCGATCCGGGCACGTTGACGGCGAGCTTGTATCCACTGCCGATCGATACTTCATTGACGTCCGTGTTGCCGACATAGCTGACGCCAGAACCGTCAGGGGCGGTGGCATCGACCACGAACGGCGCCGCATTCGTTTTGGCGCCGGCGAACACATAGTTGCCCTGGTACGTAGTGTTGGCCAGGGACACAAGCTGGCTCTGAATGCCTTGCAGCTGAACGGCAATTGCGGCGCGGTCGCTATCGGAGAGCGTGCCATCGCCCGCCTCGACGCCGAGGCTGAGGGCCTGTTGCAGCGCGGTTGTCACCGAACTGAGTGTCGAATCGGCGGTCGAGAGCTGTCCCTGTACCGCGCTGATACTCTGCAGATAACCGCTGTTGAAGGTAGCCTCATCGTTGTTCTCGACCAACTGGGCGGCGGCGGCCGGATTGTCGGAAGGCTCGTTCACGCTTCGGCCGGTCGCAATCTCCATCGAGGCCTGCTGCGTTTCCAGTTGTGACTGGTTAAGCGCGGCCAGCAGATCGGGCATGGGATTCGGATTCACACGCATAGATCATTCCCTCCAAATTCCTACTCCTCGGCCGCGTCCATGCCAAGGTTTACGGCATCAAGCAGCAAGAGGTTGACGGTAGAGACGACGTGGGCCGCCGCCTGATAAGCGTTCTGATACTGAATCAGGTTGGACGCTTCTTCGTCGAGCGATACGCCGGAAATGCTCCCACGCTGGTCCTGCAGTTGTTGCAGGATCAGGTTCGAGGAGTCGGCATCGGCGGAGGTGTTGGAAGTGTCATTGCCCACTTGAAACACGATGCTGGAATAGGAATCGATCGGCGTCTGCCCATTGGCCAGAGGGGTGTCGGCAACCGCGGAGAGATTGGCCAGATTTCCGTTGCTGCCTACCGTGCCGTCGGAACTCGCGGCGATCAGCGAGGGGTCGGTCATAGTGACGGTCAGCGTAGCCGCTGCGCCCACTCCGCCCGCCGGCGGAGTCGCAAAGATGTTGCCGCCCAGCACGGGCGGGACTTCCAGATCAAAGCCCTGGGCATTGGCGTTGTTGAGATTGGTAGCGAGACCGGCTGCCAGCTGATCGAGACTGCTGCTAAGGCTCGGAATTTCCTGGTCGCGAATCTGAATCAGTCCAGCCAGGCTTCCGCCTGTCAGCGTATTGGTGATGTCCTGGCTCCCGGAAAAAATGTGCTGCACGCCGTCGCTGCCGACCTGGGTGGTAAGCGCGAAACTCTGCGATCCGGAGACCAGCGTCGTTCCATTCGAAGTCGCCAGCGTGATGCCATGATCGGTTGGAATGACGGCGACATCCACCAATCCGGAGAGCTGCCGGATGAGATTGGTCTGCGTGTCCACCAGCGTGCCGGGGTTCTGGTTTGCATTCTGGAGATTGCTGATTTGCTGGTCGATACTGGCGATCTGCGCGGTCAGCGTATTTACCTGACTGACCGACTGAACGACGTTCTGGTCAAGATTGCTGCGCTGGGTCTGAAGGTTGTTCGCGGTGGTGTTGAAGTCGGTGGCCAGCTTGCCGGCCGCGGTCAGCACGCTTTGCCGCAATTCCAGATTCGACGGATCGGGGGAGAGCTGTTGCAGACTGTTAAAGAAACTGCTGATGTCAGCGCCGATGCCGGAAGTGGAACTCGCGAACTGGGTTTGAAGCTGCTGCAATTGCCCCAGCGAGGTGTTGAGCTGGCTTTGCTGCTGCGTTTCCTGGTTGAGTTGGATTTCGAGGATGGGATCCCGCAGGCTCTCGATTTTTTGCAGGACCACTCCCGTGCCATAGCTGTTCGATCCCACTGTGATCGGGTCGCCCGCAGCTACGTCGGCAACCTCGCGAGAGTATCCGGTGGTGTTCGCGTTGGCCACATTGTTGGAAGTGGTTGCCATCTCCTGCTGGCTGACCGAAAGCGAGCTCAGGGCAATCGAAAGAGACGCGAACAGACCCGACATGGTTATTCCCCGCTATTCTCCGGCCCGCAGCCGGACTTCCGTTCTAAGCACGCTGGTCTTGAGCAAATTGGGATCGGGCGTGTAGGTGGGCGCGCAACTGTCAACCACGCGATTCAGCACGGCCAGGCTCCGTTGCAGGTGCCGCAACAGTGACCAGTGCACGCGCGTGAGATAACGGATCCGAGCTCCGAGCGCCTCCCATTCCGCTTGCAGCTGCGCGGAGTGCCCGGTTTCGGGGGAATTGCCGGATGCGCCAGCCGATGGCGACGTCGAACGGCGCCTGGCCTTTCGACGAAGCTGGTCTTCGAGACAGCTCCATTGCCGGCAGAGCTCGGCTTGGTGCGCCGCACCGCGCGCAATCGCCTCCGCGTCGTTGCGTGCCAACGCCAGGCTGCTCGACTCCAGACTCTCCGCCAGGCTGCGCAACAGCGCGAGCCGCTGCTCGATCAGTTTGCTGAGTTCGGGAAGCGAGGTGTCGTGATTGTCCATAGAGGGACTTCGTCCGTGAAAGTTAGAAACCCTTTCGTTGGTCGTTCGGAAAGTTTGCCAACGACTGACGACTACCGGCCCAGAGTTCATGCCAAGTCATCCAGCGTGTGCTTTGGAGTGTCGGTCTCGTCCTCGTCCTTATTTTCTTCAAGCGGCTTCTCGGGCACAGCCGGACGCTTGCGCCGGGGCGCCGAGTCGCGCGCATCACCCCGCTTTTCCACCACACGCAGCAGCGCCGGGTCGATCCCGTTCGTGATCAACGGATCCATACTTTGCTCCATAGCCCACTGGAGAGTTCACTCCACTAGCCCTGAGCTCCACCCAACTCGCCGAGCAGCGCATCGGCAATCTGGCTGGGGGGAACCGAATATTCGCCATTGCCAATCGCCTGCTGCAGCGCCTGCACCCTGGCCGTGCGAATTTCAGGCTGTGCCAGAACCTGAGCTTGGAGCGACTGCACCCGCGCCTGATCGAACGAAAAGCGGGTTTGGTCAACGCCCGTCGTGCTGGCCAACGTGCCGCTCGCCCCGGTTCCAGCGGCTCCGGTCTGCCCGGTGCGACCGGTCGTTCCTTTCTCCGGCGGCTCCAATCCAAACGTGTTTAAGTCGACTCTCATAAGCTTCTCCCATCCCCTACTACCCTTTTGTATCGGCAGATTCTTAACAAGTCTTAATGTCGCCGCGGCTCGTCCACAGACGCATCCCGGCTCAAATCTAAGATCGGCAGAGTTTCGAAAAACTTTAGCGCCTGAATTGAAACCCCGGTTCAGCTCCCACCCGATACCTTTGGTGGCTGCAAATGGCGCAGGACGAGCTGCGCGATGCCAATCCCACCCCGAGCTGCAATCGACTGCGCCAGCGCCTGGGTCGCCATCAGGCGATAATCGCTTGCCCCCGGGGTCTTGGCGTCTTCGGAATCGCCCGCAAACGTCTTCTGCAAAGAATCGAGCACGGGTGTAAGCAGCATGGCTTCAAAGTCGCGCGCCGCCTTTTCATTTTTCCCGATCGCCTTCGCGGACGGAGGGTTGGCCGTGGTCGGTCGGATAGAAGTCGAAGCAAGTGTAATGTTCATGAGATTGTCTCCAGTAGTCGCTGGTCGTCGGTCGGTAGTCGTTGGCGGTTCGTTCATGATCCGAAATGGTTCTGCCAACCGCGAAAAGCGAACCGAACCCGCGAACGACTAGCGACCAACGACCAACGACTAAAATCAGATCACCTCCAGGTCGGCATCGAGCGCTCCAGCCGCTTTGATCGCTTGCACAATCGAGATCACGTCGCGCGCGGTCGCACCCATGTTGTGCAATCCGCTGACCAACTCGTCGATGCTGGCGCCTTCGCCGATTTCGAGGCGCTTCGCAGGACTGTCCTTGGCCTGCACTTCGGTCTGGCCTATGACCTTCCCATTCGAGAGCGGCGCCGGCTGGGAAACGGAATACTCAGTCGAAATCTGCACTGAGAATCCGCCGTGCAGAATGGACACGGCTCCGAGACGCACATCTTTTCCCATCACGATGGTTCCCGTACGTTC
>Ga0074044_10001708_pt1 | contig 19639 bp, 19 predicted proteins | sample BogForMeECP23OM1_FD_94443 | JGI IMG/M metagenome (GOLD analysis project Ga0074044, IMG submission 94443) | Bog forest soil microbial communities from Calvert Island, British Columbia, Canada - Bog Forest MetaG ECP23OM1 | ecosystem: Environmental > Terrestrial > Soil > Wetlands ...
GCTGGTCGCTTCCTCCAAGCCGGGTTTTGCCATGAAGGGCACGGACCGCCGCCGCATGCTGGGCGCCGTGGTCGGCAAGGCGATGGAGTCATTGCAGTCGAACACCGGCGTCATCGAGGTGCTAGTGAGTCTGCAGTAACTTAGGACGATTGTTTATGCAAGGCGTGGCCGGCGAGATCGGGGATCGCGACTTAATGATCCTCGGGTGCGCGTGCTACGCCTTGTACCTTCTCTTTCACTATTTCCTCAACTTCGTCACGTTCGACGACACCAAGACCAACGCCGGACGCCGGAGCATCCCACTCGATTCCTTCTGTTGGGAAGCCGCCTACTTCTCGACAATTTCCTAAGTTCTTTATTAGATATGGTCGGGGAGAGAGGATTTGAACCTCCGACCCCCTGGTCCCGAACCAGATTCTGGCGGATGTTGAAATCTACTGAATTCTGCAGATTACAAGCGATTGCTGCGAAATGAGTTGCGGGCTACTGGGACCTGCCTGACGACCTGTGTTGAACGCAGATGCTTCGACCGCTACAGAAACGTCTACATCGTATTTTCCCAAGTTCGGCATATAGCGAGCGGGGACCGCAAACCGGCCAGTTTGTTATCCCTCCGTGTTTCAGACACTACGCCGTTGCGATCCCTACGAGAGACATGGGACACGCTGGCGGAGTTGACGGAAATCTTCGCACACGGAGCATCCGTGGTAAGGACTCTGTCTGTGCCATGCGGTTCGGTCTTCGTGTTCCGTTCGCTTCAAATTGCCAAACCATCGAAGCGCTAGTGCACCTTGAACCAACAGTGCTGATCTAGCGGAAAGCCATAATGTGGGGCAGTATCACTTTTCGTCGGGAAGTTAAGCACATTCACAATTTTTTCATTTGACATCCGCCCTACGCGCCTGTAAATTTCCCCAACTAGCCAGTTGGATTCCCAAGCGGGCGATGACTTTTATATTTCGCCAGCAGGTTCCTTCGAGCTACTTCCTCTGATGTTAAGAACACACTGTGATGGCGCGTAGCCACTCGCAAGTTTGCGTCCATCCGAGCCGACGATTTTCGGGCCCAGGCTGTTCATTTCTTTCAAGAGGAACCGACCATGTTTCTAGCCCCTTCTCGCAGTCACTCCGCCCTTAGCTCTCCCGCTTTCATCGTGTTAGCTGCTCTGCTTTCGTTCGCGGGACTTGGGTGGGGTCAAAATAACGCCGGCACACCCTCATGGTCGGCTTATGACGGCGGCCAGTACGACACGATAAATTTGCAGAACTTGAATGTGTCACTGAATATTCCGGTGATGTCTAAGTCCGGAGCATTCCCGCTGACAGCATCGCTTATCAGCGGTGGTGCTTCTATCGTTAATTACAACACCAGCACGGGACAAATCACTCCAGGAATAGTCTCGCTTCCACTCATCCAAAGCATTAACGGTCTGATCTCACCATCGGGGTATGCCGTGGCTTTGCCTGGATCAAGTATCCCTGACCTGCTATGTCCAAATGGTAACGGCACAACCGCGACACAATACGATAATTGGTATATCCAGTTTCCGGACGGAACTCGACATGGGTTTCCGGGCACAGATGTAGTCTACGGAGGACCATCATGCAGCACTTCGTTTACAGACGTAGTTGGTGACAGCTCGGGCTGGACTGCCACAATTAACGGAGGGAGTTATTACACCTACGGTTATGGCAATGCTACCTATGTTTTTACGGCAAACAATGGCATGTCTTTGAATTTGACGACCAGCCAGCCGACTATCATCGATTCCAACTCAAACACGATCATCTATGAACCGCCGAATCAAGAAGTAATAGATACGATGGGCATGGCGGCGTTGTACATCGATCCAAATGCGGCAAACCAATTGGAGTGGTTTGAAACAAACGGTACCACCACGCCCGAAGAAACGCAAACCACAATCGACGCTACTATCCAAACATCCTACGGGTGCGCTGGCAAGACCGACTACCCTGCAACTGGAGGAAACTACCTAACCACTTCGATAGCATTTTCTCCCGATAGTACGTCAGTCGGGCTTGGTTGGGAGAACAATGAAGTTAACGGTGCCTACTATACAGGCCGGTTGAGCTCAATTACTCTGCGTGGCGGAGGCACAATTAACTATAACTGGAATCCCAGCGGGAGCGGGGCTCCCTATAATCTCAATTGCACATATATGGTGCCCAAGTCGATGACTCGTACTACGGCGGACGGCACCCGAACTTACGCAACATCGTTTTCCACTTCGTCGCCTTACACCGAAACTGTCACGGAGGTTACCGAGAACGGCAATAAGATTGTCTATAAGTTTACAGGCTTCACCGCAAGCGGAAATTCAGGCTTACAAGCGCTGACCGAGAAGCAATCATATACTAATACTGGTACAATTAGCTCTCCTTCTTATTCGAGTACTCCTGATTCACAAATCATTTACTGTTATAATAATGCTACACCGACTGTAGGATCATGTCCGACAGCAATAGTTACAGAGCCCGTACGCGAAGTAGATACTTATACTTATCTTGGTGGTGCAAGTGGTTTACTAACTCCATCGCGCTCTCAGGTACAGTATGACGGCGGCCCGTCCAGTACGTCACCTGCTTATGGCAACGTTACCTATTCTGCACTGTACGATTTTGGTTCTTCATCCTTATCACGATCTGTAACCAATCTCTATGGATCGTATAATAATTCTGCATGTATTCCATTCACTACGGGCATCCACAATAAAGTTTGTCAGACTTACACATCAGATGGCACCAACTATTTAACCAGCACTTATTTCGAGTACGACGGGTATGGCAATCTGGCAAAGACGTGGACATGGAACGGAACCTCATCGATCAACAATCTGTCCACGTATCTGACCAATCCGCATAACAACACCTACAATTCGAATGGCACTCCATCGGTGATGTATGATTTTGCTGGGAATGCTACGACGTACAAATATATGAGCACTGGGTACTCGGGAGGATGTCCAAACGGCGGCAATCTCCCATTTGCAACTTCCATCACCAAAGGCCTGCTGACTACAAGTGCGACTTACAACTGCTATGGTGCGGTCAAGCTCTCTGATACGGACGCGAATGGCCAAAACACGCTATACACCTACAGTGATACTTGGAACCGTATTGGGTCGATCCAAGACCCGCTAGGGTTTACGGTTAATAAGTACTATTCCGCTACCAGCCTTTCCAGTCTTTTCACCTTTGGATCGTCGGCAATTAACAACTACATTACCCTAGATAGCTACGGCCGCAACATTCTCAGCCAAACACAGCAGAGTTCGAACGCATTTGACACAGTATCCACATCGTATGGGACGGCGAATGTGCCGAGAACTGTGACCACTGGACTACCCTGCACATCTACAAAGGAAGGGTCTCCGTGTGGGGCTGGCGATGGCGTGGTGACCAAATTCGTTGACGTATTAGGTAGAACAGTATCGGTCCAAGATCTTAACGGGTACGCTGACGCGATGTCATACAACGGCAAGGATACCCTGTCTTCAATCCAACCAAAGTCGCCAGGCGAAAACTACAAGCAGGTTCAGACTGAATCTGACGGCCTAGGCAGGACCGTATCCACATGTGCAATCTCAACGACGGTATCAGGAAATGTGGGCTGTGCCCAATACAATGGATCATATTCGGGAGTGCTGACGAATGTGCAATATAGTTCTACTACCGGATCACAAACCGCTAAGGCAACACGCGGCGCGCAATCACACACCAAGGTTGTGGATGCACTCGGTCGAGTGACATCTACGACAACGCCAGAGGCAGGTACAACAACCTACACCTACGACGGCACGGCGTGCGGCAGTTCAACTAGTTATCCCGGTAAGCTTACATTAATTACCTTTGCCAACGGCACTACGGAGTGCTTCGAGTACAACGATGCTAATGGTCGCATGACAGATTCCGAAGGAAGTTCAGCGAACGGTGCGTATTGCAAACGCTTCCGATTCGACAGCAGCGGGAATAGCGTGGTCGCTGCCCCAACTGGATATCCAGCGACTGCATACGCAGCAGGTAGATTAGTTGAAGCCGAAACTGACACCTGTTCTGGAAGCTGGCCCTCGTCGGTGATCACTGACGAGTGGTTCGCTTACGATAAAGACGGTCATCTCACGGACACATGGGAATTAACACCTCACTCTACACAGTACTACCACGCAACCGCTACATTTAACGGTAATGGCACTGTCGCCAGCGTTGCGCTCGCAAGCCCAAGCATCGTTACTGCAAATTGGGTACTTGACAGCGAAGGGCGACTGAGCGTCCTCAGCCTTACCCCTTCAGGGTTGGGTACACACACAATCGTGAATGGTGTGACGTACAACGCTGCAAGCCAGCCGAAAACGATTTTGCTTGGCACAAGTACAGATCAAGACCAGTATGTTTACGATCCTAATTCCGGTCGAATGACTAATTGGACATTTACAGTCGGGTCTTCTTCTGAGACAGGTGCTCTGACGTGGAATCCAAACGGGACGCTCAACGAGCTTGCTATTGTTGATGGCTTTAATAGCGGCGGTACGCAAACATGTGTGTTCAAGGAAGCGAACGGCACAGGGTATGACGATTTGGGCCGTCTGACCGGAATTGACTGTGGCTCTAATGGTTGGGGGCAGACGTTCAGTTATGATCAATACAATAATCTCACCAAGGCTGTGATTACCGGGCGCACCGGAACAGCATTCAATCCAGGCTATAACACAGCAAATAACGAGTATTCATCGAGTTTTGGTGCATCTTACGATCTTGCAGGCAATCTCACAAATGACACATTCAACACCTACACGTGGGATGGCTACAACAAGATTCAGTCAGTCAATTCGTCCGCGTGCGGGACAAACGGTAAGTGTTCCACTTACGATGCTCTTGGAAGATTAGTCGAGACCAGCAACGGTTCGGCTTATCTGGTGAACTGGTACACCCAGGCAGGCCTGACGGTCATGTCAGGAACCACGTTCAAGTACGCCTATTGGCCAGCTCCAGGCGGCGGGACCGCGTTTGAGTACGGGCCTGGGAGTGGTCAGTTTGATTACATGCATAAAGACTGGCTTGGGAGCGCGCGAATCTCGTCGGTAATTGGCGCACAATCGATCGCTGCCGATATGGCGTATTCGCCCCTTGGCGAGGTCTATGACTCCTTCCAAGGATCGGGCATCTATCGGATGTTTACCGGTGACTTGGGGCAGCTTGACCCCGAAGGCCTCTGGGATACCTCAAACCGCGAACTGCCGGTGCAGAGCCGATGGTTATCACCGGACCCGGCCGGCTCGGGATGGAATCAGTACGCGTATGCGACGAATGCCAATAGCGGCATCGATCCCAGCGGTTTACAGGTGCAGTTTTACGAGCCGAACGGTTCAGGGGACAACTGGATGCAGGCTACCGCATTCGATCAGACGTTCTTTGGTGGATCACCGTTCTGGGGGCCGCCCCCCTACGGCAGTGTAGGAGCGGACAGCTGCCCCTGCCCGCTCACATTTCAACAAGCCACGGGAGGATGGTCTCCAGGAGGTACGGGATATTTAGGCGGGAGCGATCTAGCTGCTCCCGGTGATCCGCTGATGAATTATTTACCGCCGACGACAGTTGATAATGCCCTCACATTAGCTTATATACTGGCTCCTTTGGGTCCTCTGGTACCCGGGATAGCCAGTTCCCTGAGCACAAGCACGGTGATGGTTGCGGGACTGTACAGTAGCGTTGGCGCAGCTACACTCGAAGAGTTAGCGGATGGCGGGGGTCCAACAATCCAGGTCTTCACCAGCCTCAATAGTGCGCCCGCAGCCGGGCAAGCGCTGTCGGTTTGGGTTGGTGAGGGCGCTGAAGCGGCTGCGGGCGCCGTAGGTGGCTCAACAACCTATGCCGCGCAAATCCCGGCGGCCCTGATTAGCACAATGCAGAGCGCCGGTCTGGCTTTCCAAAGCACAACATCGATGAATGGCGTAACAGCAACCGAAGTAATGTTCCAGCCGAATGCGACATTATTTATAGTTAACTTCTTCAACCCTGTTATTCAGTAGCTTCGTGAAGGGAAAAATTATGAAGTGGTGTTGCCAAGTATTCCGGGGATGGTTCGAGGAGGCCGGTCACAGAGGCCTTGGTGTTTTCGTTTCAACAGAGAAGGACCCTAGCCCGTCGTTCATTTTGCAATTCCGCGCTCTGGGGCCTGGTGAGCCGATACCTCTCACTCAGTCCCCGTTGTCGTCTGTTTTGGACGTGTGCGTACATTTTTGCCCATGGTGCGGAGCGAATTTGGACAAATTCTATCGTAAGACGTTTTACGAACTGAACAGGCCTGGGCTGCGCGTTCCGATGATTTGAGGGGCGGAATCCTCGGTTTTCCTTCCGCTGTCTACTGGTCTGCCCTCCCGAAATGGTTCAGGTAAGAATACGACAAGCTTCCAGTTGTCCCATCTCCGGTTGGAGCGGGAATGGGGGTCTGGGGGATGGCGTTTCAGAGTGTTACGAAACACTATGCAGCCGACACAAAGAATTGCAAGATGCCCTCAGAGTGAGGGCATCTCTAATTATGGGATCAGAATGACGGAGGACTTGGGCTCAGCGTGGGAACTACTCCGAAGTCTCAAAGTACTGGATTTCATGCACAGCCGAAAGTTGCCGCCCGATGCCATCGCATCGATTGACAGCGTGATTGACGCCTTTCTAGTTGGCGACGCGGAGGAGAAAAAGCAAATAAATCGTGAGGTCGATAAGGCGTTCTCCTTCGCATTCTTTATGTACGCCCTAATGGCGGCAGTGGACTCCGTCCGACAGAACCAACCGGTTCTGCTGAGGCGTGGCCTGCTTGCGGTTGCAGTTGAGAACCTCGCATTCGACTGGCGCGATTCACTTCCGCAAGTAGCCAAGCTCTATCACAGTGCCCGAAAGTTTCCTCAGATTGATGCTGACGGGCTGTTTAGAAACGTCGCGGATATTTCTAATGAGCCGTTCAACGAATTGCTTTCCAGCTTCATTCGACGCCCTGAAGAGTCTAAATCATTGGCGTGTTTTGGACTGATAGAATCAATTCCGCCAGCGCCATTCGACTATGAGGCGCGACTGCGGAAAAGCCCTTCCAGATTTCAGTTGTACCTCCGGCCCTTATTAAGGTGCTGGTTAGCAATCTTTCCGACCACGTACGCGCTCGTATTCGCTGTGGCCCTGTTCCCTTTTGTTCTTGGTGCCCAGTCGGACCAGAAAGGCCCTAGTTCCCTGACAATATACACAAGCGATGCTCTTGGGTTCTCCTACAGCTATCCCGTGCAACTGGTCCCGAATACCGGAGAGTTTCGCCGCAAATTGAACGCACCCAATTTCTCGGCATTTGAGACACCGACCCCTGGGAAGGCCCGTGAAGGTGTCGTGATTACATCTGAGGATGCCGCACAGTACGGGCCCATCTGGAATGCAAAACGCTGCCTGCACAAAACTAGCATGATACTGTCCCAACAAGGCTGGACAGTCTTGCGAACGAACACACCTACTGCACTCGACAGTCAGACCTTTCTCAGGGCGGACTACCAGCATGCGGACCCTCTGGTCTTCCAATCGGCAGTTTGTACGATTTGGAAGGGGTCTGTGTTGGAGTTCGTGCTCTCTGCTGGCAGCGAAGAAGAGATCAATGAGCTTTTTCGATCCCTCGAAACGATTCATTTTCGCGAGCCAGTGCGAAAGACCGTTACACCCTGAAGCCGGGAAAGGAGGGTCGGCCAGTGTGTCTCATTGCGCCTCTTTTCAGGCGCAAAGCTTTCCCGGAGCCACGGTTTTGACTCTCGCCTGGTGACCTCCCCGTTTTAAGTCCGAGTATGATTTCGTCGAAGGAAAGGGGAAAGAAGGCGGGTGGCCCGGGCTTCTGGTCTCGCCAGCATTTGACAACGCGGTGGGTGCCCCGTCATTCGCGCACTTTGCGAAGGGCGGGAGTCAGGATGCCTGCGCAACTGGATTGATCAGGCCGCCCGACCCGAAACGAAATCTCCGTCCAGCGAACATCGAATAGCATCGGCTCCGGGCCTCTTCGAAGAGATAGAAGCGACAAACTGCTCCAGCGACCCGCCATTATTTCTGCAAGTCTGGTGGATCGCGCAGGACCGAAAAGCAACGCAAGTCAGCCCCAGCGGCCAGAAAGTACTCGCTCCAGAATTGCCGCAGGCTTTCCCAATATCTGAGATTCTTCCCCGATCCATCAACCGCCAACGCGTACACGTGGACTCGCTGCAGATCAGCAGGTATAATGTACGTTCTCTTTCTGACATAAGCGAAGGTCGGTACTATTGAAGGCGATTCAAGATTCAGGTCCGGCATGCTTTGGCGCATATCAGACAATAGAACCAGGACTTTCTTGTCTCTGTCATTCTGTTGTTTGAATATCTGACCCGTGAGCAAAAGAGATCCAATAACGTCCGTGCGACGAAACTCCGGCTTCAGTTGCACGCTGCGGGATTTCCAGGCACGTACGAATTGATGCTGCGCCGCTTTCAGACGTTCGCCGAAATATCCTGGGTCATCTGGAATCGTTGCCGACAGCAAGATGTCAGGCTGGGCAAAGCTCTTATCGGTGATGCCGATAATCGTTACGGATGTACCGGCAGGAACCTGCGCAAGCAGTTTGGCAGAGGCCTCAATGTTCTTCTGGAAGTCAGTCTTGTGGTCCGGCCCGGCCACGGCGACGGATTGGGTAAGGTCGATGGCGATGACCAGATTGAGATGTTCTTGCCCAATTGCGTGCCCGTGGGCGATGAGAAGGATGGCAAGGACTGCTGCCGGGAGCTTTGTCATCGCGCTCCGGACACTTTGCGTGAGCATGGCGCGATAGAAATTTCGCCAGAAGCGGGCGGCAAAGACGTCGGCTTCGTTCTCCAGCATCTTGATTTCAAAACTGATCGCAACCATGCGCTCGCGCACTTCGCGCTGACGGGTACGAAGCCTCTCCCAGTCCTCAGAGGAGTTGGAACCGATCCGCCAGGCCGCATGAAGCGCCAGCCCCGTACCCAGTTCCATCGCAACCGCGAGAAGCGCCATCACCATACGGAGAAGTGCCACCGCTGCGTCATAGAAATTGTTGTTCTGGGGCTGTGTTTGTGGCTGGGCGTCGTCCAAGATAATCACCGGAGCCGTGTTCTTCATCTGCTCTGCAAACAGGTCGCCCCGGATGACTGCGAGCAGCACAAGGCTCGTGAGGGCGGCCGCGCATGCAATCGTAGCCACTCCCTTAAACACCCTCTCGCCATTCCAGTGTTCAAGGACCTGTTCCAGCAAGAACGGCGTTACGAGTGCGATTCCCAAGCAGTAGAGATAGCTCTTCCAGCCCACGCGGAAGGGATCGAAGGCAAGGAGCGAGAAGACGAATGCGGCAAGGGTAAGGACGATTGTGATTCCCGAGTAGTAAGCGGCTCTTCGCCGGCGGCTTCGGAGATCGCCCGGCGGCGCAGCGTGCCGGAGACGTTCCGTGAGGTTCCTTTCCTCTTCGAGGAGGAGCGATCCTTCCTGCCGAAGCGCCCCAATGCGGGGCTGGTTCACGAGCTCGATCCGCTGCTCTTCGCACGCGCAGTAGGCCTCGACCTTAGTCACCACACTGCCCACGCCATCAATGCCGAGTTGCTCCCCGATGCTTTCCGCGTCCAGTTCACGTTGCGTCACGGTATTTCCTCCTTGGTCGTTCTCGGTGCCGAATAAAAAGGAGCTTGCGCGTGGCAAACTCCTTGGTACAAAGAGCTATGTGGCTTCGAGGACCTTCTTGGCCTCCTCGAGCTTTTGCAGTTGTCGTTTCGCCTGCTTGAGTTCTTCCTCTTTTGCGAGAACGTCGTCGCGCAGGCGGTTGATCTGATCAAGAACGACTTCGACCGGGGTTTTCTTTTTCCACGGCTTCCTCGTCGCTTGGGTGGTCGTTACTGCTGTCGTTGCGGTTGAAGACCGGGCCGGAGCCTGGTCCGCGCGCTTCTGTGCTGTCATTCGTGCCTCCTTTTAGGCGTGGGTTTGGGTTGCACGTGGGACATACGTTCCACGTCTCGGCTGCACGCCCGGCAGTTGTCCGGGTCGGCGGCCGAATGCTTTGTCTGCTGATCGACGACGAAGAGTCCGAAGAGTCTCGCCGAGACTTCCCGCACAACCTGATCTACTTCATCGAGTGTGAGATTGTGCCGGAAGACGGTGTACTCGTTGGAGCCAGCGTCGTATCGCGTTACGAGTTTTAGGGTTCGTCGCACGGTTGCGTTGTTCTCCTTTCTGAATTCCGCCGAGCTAGTCGCTCAGATCAATCGGGGTTTCGCCCACGGTGAGTCTCGCGATACGCGTGAGAAACACCTTGAGGCAGGCAATGTCCTCATCGAGTCCGACGAACGATCCGAGGGCTGCCGAGATGGTTCTCATCGCCCAGGCATTCGATCACTTCGGTGAGCTTCGTCTGGGCCGTCTGCGCTTGCCGCAGACAATCCGAGCGAATCACCGTGATCAGGTTTTCCTCCGTCGGTTGGTCTTGGTCCGTCATGCGTTTCTCCTTGGGTTTCTGACTGCTGTTTTCGCTGGGCTTCCACCCAGGCTTCGAGTTTCCGGATGGCTTCGCGCTTCACCGGCAACTCGACATGGGTATAGAGCGAGTTGATTTCCTCGCCGGAAGAGTGGCCCATGAGGGCCTTCCTCACGTCCTGCACAATGCCCGCTTCCATAAGCCGGGTGTTGAAGGTGTGGCGAAGATCGTGAAAGCGGAAGTAGCGGATGCCCGCCCGCCGGACGGCCGCCTTCCAGGCGGTTTTGATCCGATGGATCGGACGATCTTTGAAGGTGAATATCAGCTCTTCCGGTTTATGGCAGGCGGAGAGGAGTGCCGCAAGTCTCGCCGAAAGCGGGATCTCGCGGGCCTCCCCGCCTGCGGTTTTCGAGTGGGTGACGAGGAGCACATGGCGATTGAAGTCGATGTGCTCCCGCCGCTGGCTCAAGAGTTCTCCCCGCCGCATGCCGGTATCGAGCGCCGCGATGATGATCGGGCCGAGATGGGGAGCGGCCGCCGCGATGAGCTTGGTTTCTTCCGAGAGGCTCATCACGGGCCGGGGTTGCCGCCGCCCGCGCACCAAGCGGATGCGGGCGAGCGGGTTTACGGTCAGGAAGCCTTCGTCAACCGCCCAATAAAGGAGATGGCGAAGGACTTCCACGTCGCGGTTCACGGTAGTTTCCGTGAGCCGCTTCTCCGCGTGCCGCTCTTTGCGATAGTCGCGCACGAGCGGTTTCGAGATACGGCCGATGGGACACTCGCCGAAATGGGGCAGCAATACCTTGAGCCGGTCGAGATGGTAGGGACGCGGTGAGCCGTCAGCGAGAAACCGCGCTGCCAAGTCCGCAAAGGTCATGTCAGGCGAGGCTTCGCAAATCTGGTGCCGCCGCCGGTTCAGATCTTCCCTGAACTCTCGCTCGATCGTCTCCGCTTCGCGGCGGTTCGTGGTTCCTGTGGATTTAAGGTGCCGGACGCCATCGACCCATATCGAGATCGAATACTTCCGGCCCCGCTTGTACAGACTCACCGAGGTTGCCCTCCTTTCTGTTTTTGTCGTTTGAGAATCCAGCCGATGACCTGCTCACGGAAGAAGACGAGCTTTCCTGAGGCGCAAGCCCGAAGATGAGGGAGGCCTTGGGGCAAGTACCGCTGGCGGACCGTCCAGACCGAGCATCCGAGAAGCGCCGCCACTTGGCCGATATCCATCGGCTCGCCAAGCGATCCGGGAGAATTGGCCGCTTGCAGGACTTCAGCAGACTGCGGGTACTGCTGCGGGCAGCTCTGCCCTACCCGGACACTCGAAAAGTCCAAGCTTTCCGCGCCTTTGTCGTTCCCCTGGAAACCCGACTTGCGCTCCTCTTCCGTCATCATTCTGATTGCTCCCGCATCGCCCTTATTTCCCATTGCCCCAGTGCCCATTGTTCCGATCCTTCCGCTTCAGAGACCGATGGATCAGCTTCCGAAACCAATCGGGAAGCAGGCTCCACAGCCACCAAAGAGCGATAACAAGAATTCCCAAAATCACGAGTCCGCCCTGCACTTCGGGCCTCGGAAGAAGTTCGCGAAGCACTGCGACGAGAACCGCCAGAGAGACATTGGCGAGGAACACGCCGAAGAAGATCCGTACCAAGAGTTCCAGGACTCGCCACCAGACGGAGACCCTAGGTTGCGGCGTCGAGAATTCCCGGCTGCCGCATTGGGAGCAGACCTCGGCACTCCGGGGGTTCACGTGACTTCTGGGGCAGAGCTTCACGTCGTAGCTCCGCCCGCAGAAATTGCAGTAGAGCGGCTCTCCCGCCGTGATCCGTCCGCATTGGTAGCAATACTTCATGGTGTTTCTTGTATGAGCGACAGCCGCTCGTCTCCTTTAGGACGAAGCCACACGGGAGCAAAGAAGCCGTCGCGGTTAATGGACTCAAGATTGGCGAACCAGAAAATCTTGTCGGTTGACTCCGAGATAACTTTGCGGATCGAGAGCAGCCGCCGCTCGGAATTCGCGAGGACCAGGACGCGGAAGCGGCCCTGACCGAACTGACGCTCGCATTCGCCCGAGAGGGCAAACTGGAGGTAGTTCCGAACTTTCTCTTTCCAAACCGTGAGACTCTCGTTTCCGAGATCGACTTCGAGGAACATCGCGACGATCCCCGAAGTGGGCGCGAGTTCGACGTAGCCGTCCGGGATAAGGCGAAGGCCGGACGTGAGCGGCTGATGGAAGGCGATCCAGCGACGGAAGGTCACTCCCGCCGGGATTGCCCGGTACTTCAGAGCGCAATAGATTTGGTTGACGATGAGCTGGTGCTGCACGAAGAAATCGGTGGCGAGCGATTCGTCTTTCCGCCGCCGGGGTCCACGTTCCGGCACATCGACCAGATGCGCGCCCTTGGCCGACAACGCGTAAAGGGCCTTTTTCCCTCCGCCAGAAGTTCCCACGAAGAATCGCCGCAGCAGTCCCGCGCGCGTGAGCGAGAGCAACCGGACATTCGCACGCGTGGTCGAGCCGAAGCCGGCAACGGTCTTCGCCTGTTCGCGGTCGATGACACGCATGACGGCCAACTCCCGAAGAAGATGCCGGTCCCGTTCCTGGATGACCATGCCGTGATGTTCATTCCCAGTCATGAAGTACCTCGTCCGTACTACAGCTCATTGCCGCCTGGCGCTTCGTGATGTCGCGGTCGATGTGGGCGCGCACCCGTCCTCTCGTATAGCGGGATCGATTCAGGAGGTCGGTGTAATCGACCTCCGGCTCGCGGATCGTGGGAACGCGAATCTCTACCGGGCGCTCCGCGCCGCTTTTCACAACGCAGTGTCGCTGGGAGAGATTCTTGAGGCGCTCGGCCAAGGGTTTACCGCCATCGAGCGCCTGGGCAACTTGCACGGCATCAACACTCGAAAGCTGGAAAAAGACGTGGGTGCCAACGGCGAGGATCGCAGCGCGCATCTCTGCCGGATACTGATCAAGAAACTGGTTAGCCGAGACCACGGCAACGCCGAACTTGCGGGCCTCGGAAAGGATCCTCTCGATGCCGCTGTCGTAGGCGACCAGGTTCTGGATTTCATCGCAGTAGAGGGTAAAGAGCGACCTTTTCGTGCGGGTGAAGAGCGCATTCTTCAAGGCCGTGAGAATCAGGCTTCCCAAGGTAAGTGCCTGTTCTCCGAGGCGTCCCTTTTCGAGGTTGACAATGATCCAGTGGCCCTTGTCCATCGCTTCGCGGCTTGAGAACGTCGAATGCTCCTGCCCCACGATGTGCCGGAAATGAGGATCGGCAGTGAAGGCCGAGGTCTTGTTAAGGATCGGCTCGCGCATCGTGGCCCGCATCGCTTCGCTTGTTTGGTCGTAGCGCAGTTCGAAGTACTGCCGGATTTCGAAATTCTCCACGCGCTTGAGGCAGGCCGCACGGAATCCCGCATGGGTCAGGAACGGCCCGACTTCGACGAGCGTGAGCCCGTTCGCCGCGAGCACGTAGAGCGCGTTCCGCAGAAGCTCGTCCGTCCGTGCCCCAAAATGATCGAGATGCCAGCGCTGTTTGAGGACCTGAGCGAACTCTGCGATGCGCACGAAGTCCGGCGATTCCGCTTCGAGTGGGTTCAGTCCCACGGAGACAATCGGATCGGCGGGCTCGATGAGAATGAGCTTGTCGGTCAGATGCTTGCGCAGCCGCCGTTCCTTGGCGTTGATCGTCCGCATGAGGAGCGGTGTCGCATCGCCGTGAAGGTCGAAATACACGAATCCGCGTCCGGCCTCGATGTCCTGCTCGGCGAGATAGCGCAGGAATGAACTCTTGCCGCTCCCGGTCTTTCCGAGCACCGCCATATGCATCGCGCGGCGCGTGTTGCTGAGCGACAAATGATGCCGCGTCACTTGTCCGTCCGAGACCCGGAATCCAAGATCAAGACTTCCGCCCTCGTGCCGTGCTTCGCGCCGCCGGCCGCGAAGGCGGTTCCAAATACCTGCAACGAGTTGTTCGAGGAGGTTCGTCATCTCGATTGAATTGTGGGGGGTGCTGTGACAGGAACGGTAACAACGGGGCGGAAAGGGAAAGACCCAGGGGCTCGACCATATAGGCGAGCGCCCTGGGAACCGGATAGGACCGACAGGCTTCGGTTTACCTGCTACCGTTTGAAGTTCGTGATGAGAACCTCTCGGTAGCGTCGTCCGGCATGCTTTTGGGAGGTGTAGTGGAGCTCCACCTCTTCTATATAGAAGCGATGAAACAGAGCGCGCACTTCGGGAACGTCATTCAATGAGAACACGAACTTGCCGCGCACCTTTCCCAGTCGGTCCGCAAGCTTCTCGAAGTCCGCGCCATCGAAGTTATGGCGGTAGAGCTTCCGGCCCCAATACGGAGGATCGAGATAGAAAAGCGTTGTTGGCCGATCGAAGCGCGTGAGGACCTCGTCATACGATGCGCATTCGATCTGCACCCGTTCCAATCGCTGATGAGCATTTTCAATGAGCTTGTGGAGGCGCTCCAGGTTGAAACTCGGTGGCTGGACCACATTCCGGTGGTAGACCGGATTCCGCACGAGGCTCGCAAAGCAGTTCTTCAAGAGATACAGATACCTAGCAGCCCGTTGAATGTCCGTAAGGGTTGCGGGATCAGTCGCTTTGAGAAGATCGAACCACGTGCGGCTCACTACGACGAAGCGGAAATAGCGGAGCAGTTCCTCGTGGTGCTGCTGGCACACGCGATAGAAATTGACGATCTCGCCATCGAGATCATTCAGCACTTCCACCTTCGACGGTTTCTTGCGGAAAAACACCTGCGCACCGCCCGCGAACGCTTCTACATAGGTCGTGTGCTTTGGGAATATCTCAATTATCCGCTTTGCTAGACGGTTCTTCCCACCTATGTACGATAGCGGTCCAGCCATGCCTCCTTAATGTTTTGGGCCTTGCACGATTAGTTTGTACTTCGACTCAGGCCCAGATCGAAGCGTGGATTTCAGTTTAACGGGTGGTCGGAGAAATAAAAGGTGGGCAAACTTGCTCGCCAGGCATAGTGTAGTCCATCAAAAATAAGGACCGACGAAAGTCGGTCCTAAATTCTCGGGTCAGGCGGGCGATGCTATACGCTGCTCGGCTAGACCGAGAACATGCTCCAGTGTAGACGGGTCAGTCAGAAACGTAGTCCAGGTGTCTCTATCTACGGCTGTCGGAGGCAAACGATCCAATAAACGAGAGGCAGCCTGGGGTGAAAGAGGTAAGAGATCCACAATGCTGTAGTCAGGGATGCGAATCAACAAAGAGTCGTTCTCTCTTGCGATCTCTATCAGATGCACTCGATCACCAGCGCATAGCTGAAGAGCAAGTGTGTCGAGTCGAACGCAGTCTGCGGCAGGTCGGCTCATATTCCTCGTTAAGTCCTTTCTAGAAGATCGCTTCGCTTCAACGACCTTCTTCAAACACTCAAGAGGACTCGCTAACTATGCTTTGCTGTTGGACGAATGTCAAGAAGGAAAGCCGCAAGAGTAATTCCCTTCACACGGGGTCCTTTTTCGACTTCAAAGTTCCTAAAAGAGAACTACTAGCGGCTAAATGAACTACCCGGTGCTCGTCGGTCCTTGCGCAGTATCACCTGCCGAACGATCGCTTCGTGTGTCCATCTTGCCTGCCTTGCAAGGTTGGCGTTTGAACTCTTGCGCAATTCCTCAATTCTCGGGAACACTCGAGCTCTCACCTCAGGGGCATTGAACTGAGCAATCTTTTGAAGACCAGCGATAACGGCGTCCTCGTCTTCTTCGCCAGAGAGCACTTGCCGAGCGGCCTCCTCTAAAGTTGTCTCCACCCATTCGAGATTTTTCGCGATTGCCGCCACCGAGACTATCGCACGTACCCCAGCAATTCCGCACGTTACGCCCAGAACAATCACTGCGGCAGCGACGATGTACGATGTGACTTCAGATGACATTCGTCCCTTCCTAGGTTGTTAGAATTGTCCAGCGCTTTTGCAATTCGTGCTCGCAGTGCTTGATGCAAGCAAACACCGCAGTAGCTACTGTCGTGGTCGCAACAGCCACATTAAACACCGCGTACGCATATAGCTTACCGTCCGCGTTGGGATTTACCGCTCCGCCAACACCTTGACCGCTGAGCGTGAGAACGTCATAGCTCAAGAAACCAAACAAGCAAATAATGAACAAGGCAATGAATCGCAGGAATGGTAAAACTCCATCAAACCAGATTTCGAACGGTTGGTTCTGCGTCGAGCGTAACTCTTCGCCCTCAAACGAGACTTCGATCAAAAGTACTGCTGCGAAAACCAATAACTCGCCATGTGCAAACGCAGCCGAAAAAGGAGCGCTCATGCCATTTCTCAGCGAATAAGCAGGCCAAATCACTAGTAGGAATCCATACGGCGCAAGCACCTTCCAGAGAAACCAGTTGTAGTAGTGTCTGTAGACGCTAGATGAATGCGACCTATCATTCACGTTACTTGATCTCCTTTCCAATACCGAGCACTCGGTTCACATGCGCAACAAACTTTTCCGTATCCCGAAGGTCCAACTTGGTTGCAAACGCATCCTTCGGTAACTGTGCCGTGATGAACTCGTCTCTCACATTCTGGTCCAGCCTTACAGTCAAAACCATGGTCCTCGTTCCATTCTTACTCAGCCGATCTGACCATTGCTTCCACACGGCCAGACCAGTTACCATGCCTCGTTGTGTAACATCTGGCGGATATTTCTCTTCTTCGGTCTCATTCTTCGTTGGAACCATTACATCAAGAATCAGCAGATCGAAGTGCGACGCCACGGTATTATCTTCTAACCCACGCTCACATTCAGAAACAGACTTGACCACAGTCACCTCGTAACCATTTCTCGCTAGCGCACCTACGTAGGGCTTAGTTTCAGCGAGATCGTTATCTAGCCATAGTATGCGGCGCATTTGGCAATCACCTTTCTCATATTTCCACGACAAAGATTGATAGGCGCGGCGTCGAGGGTGCCAACTCGACCCGAATTGTGCCGCCGACGTCACTCATTAACTGCCTAGCTACCCATAACCCCAGGCCAACACCGCTGTGGTGCCTGCCTGTACGCTGAATAACGCTCCCTCTTTCATACTTAGCGAAAATCCTCTCTGTCTCAGATGCTTGAATCGGCTCCCCCAGTGTTTTTACCTTCAAAGCTGACCGCCCAGTAGTCCGCTCGCGGCTGCACTCCAGCACTACGACCGTGTGCTCGTCAGCGTATTTCGTTGCGTTATGAAGGAGGCTGTAAAAGACGCTCGTAAACACCTTCCGATCCATCTTAATGATGCCGAATCCGACTTCCATATTGAACTCGAACGACAGGTCCTTTCGGGCACTGGTTTTCTTCAATCGATGTGCCATGAGTTCTAGCTCGCGTGGAGCATCGATCTCATCTTCCGAAAATGACGTGGCCCTACCAGCGTCTTCGGCAAATGTCGTGACGATTCCGTAGCATAAGACGATTCCGTCTTCAATGATCTCCCTGACGTCCTCCAGGCCATCTTGAATTGGGCCCCATTCTCTGGCCGACGCGGAATACTTCAGCTCCGATAAGGTACCTACCACGGATGCAAGTGGACCTTGCAGTTGGTGTGTAATGACCATGATGTCATCTTGCCGCTGGCGAGCCGCACTCTCAGCTTTTTTCTGCGCGACTTCGGTACGCTGAAGGTGCAACTGGATCTCCTTTTTCGCGGTCTGAATCTCGTCCAGGTGAAGACTGCGTTCGATGATCGCTTCAAGCTGCTTGGCCAACTCAAGTGCAAGTAATTCATCTTCTTGAGTAAACCAACCGATTCGCGAATTGCTATTAATTACCTTTATTGCGCCACGCATTGAACCTTGAGTTCCTAGCGGGATCGCCATCCATGACCGCACTTTCTGCGATAAGTTCTTTTCGAGCTGCCCCAATAGGTGAGGATTGAAGTCACTTCGATGAAGGTCTACGTCGTCGTATCGAATAGGTTTCGTCTCGGCTGCACAGCGCGCGGTTTGGCTGTCCGGGCCCACATAGGCCTGGGGGAAAGTAGCACTCTTGAATCCGTCATTTCCAACCACGCTCATCTCGCTGCTTTCACGATTTCGCGCGAAGACGATCATGCACGCTTCGGCGAACAGGCAGTCCCGCAGGGTCATGGCCGCCTTTTTGAATAGTTCGTCCAGCGAGCCACAAGAGTATAACGTGCTAATTCTCGCCTGAGCGTACAATCTAAAAGCGGCATTCTGCTGGTGAATAGATTTTGCAAGTATCTTCCCGATAGAATGGAGGAATGCCCGTTCCTGCGATGGTCCCGCTAGCCGATCGCCAGAACCGTATAGCGCGAGAAAACCTCGTGTTTGATCGTCAACCTCCAGAGGTACAACCGCCTGTCCATCACCGCCATGTGAGAGTGGAAGCGCTCGGTCAATGATCGGTTCTTTAGTCGGCTCGGCAGGGAATCCTGTGTATCGCAGCAATGTTCCGCTTTGCCTTATCCGCCCAACCAGGTCTTCATTCACAATGTTGCCAGCTCGCGGCATGTTAGCCTGAGCATACGGCACGAACACGTTCCCCATGTCTTTGTGTGCGTGAAGCAGCCACAGCTGTCCGGAGCTGTACCACAAATGATTCTTCCGACTGCACAGATCCAACATAACTGCACGAACGCGACGACGGAACTCTCCCTCGTAGGATCTGGCGTCTTGCATCTCCTGCTTTCCTGGTGTAAACGGGATGCTGTCCGTTAGGGTGCTTCCGTACCTTCCCAGAAGGTCCAGGTGCTGTTTCGTCACCGCGTGCTCCAGCGTCCTTAGCCATGAGATCATCGACGCTGACAGCAGGGTTGCAAACATTAGCACAATTACGGGGGCGAGAGACAGGGTGGCGCTGAAGAGGGCTGAACCCACCGTGGATGTTCGAGGCCTAGGTAATATCAGAAGGCCAGCGGCCACCGCAGCCATCGCTAATGCCTTAGCAATAGTCGCTTGGTGACGGCGCGTGTCGCCAACATACGTGCAATACAACACCAGATTGGCGAAAAGCACAAAAGCAAGGTGCTCAATACCCAAATTGAGTAACCGGCCTATGGCGATCAATAAAAGTAGCAGTATCGAATCGAATAAGAAGTAAGTGTCGTAAACCGCAGGCAACTCTTCCGGTGTGGCGCTTTCCCCCC
>Ga0074044_10001709_pt1 | contig 19632 bp, 12 predicted proteins | sample BogForMeECP23OM1_FD_94443 | JGI IMG/M metagenome (GOLD analysis project Ga0074044, IMG submission 94443) | Bog forest soil microbial communities from Calvert Island, British Columbia, Canada - Bog Forest MetaG ECP23OM1 | ecosystem: Environmental > Terrestrial > Soil > Wetlands ...
ATAAGCGGCCAGGTTCGGTCCCACGGACACGTCGTACCACGCCATGAACCACAGTCCCGGAATGTTGATCTTGCGATTGTCGTGCCACAATCCGCCGCGATACCACGCCGGGTCGTTCGGCGTTCGCTCGATCATCGCGCCGCCGGTAGCCACCGGCATTTTGTCGGCAAAGATTCCGTGCGGCGCGTCCACGGCCTTCAGTATGTCCAACTCGGGAAGATGGCGGAGGGCCTTCGCCCAATCCACGCGCGGGAGTTGCTGCGCCAGATCGAACGCCTTCGACTCGCGGATCAGATCTTCCTGCGAAGTGTCCGGAGGGAACATCGGCCTCACCTGGTTTTGCTCCCCGTATAGCCAGGAGATGAAAAGCATCTGCACGGCGCCGCCGCGGTACCAGTTCCCTTGCTCGTAATAGGGCCCCACGCGGCCCACGCCGGCCCCGAAGCTCTCCGGGATCATGGTCGTATAGGCCTTATTTCCCAGGGCGGCGACTCCCAATTGCCATTCCGCCGTCGAGGAGCATCCGATGGTGCCCACCTTGCCATTCGACCAGGGCTGATCGGCGATCCACGAAAAAGCGTCATCGCCGTCGGAGAGCGGCGGCCCCAGGATGTCGTAGTTCCCCTCGGAGAAGAAATGCCCGCGCTCGTTCATCTCCACATAGGCATAGCCGCGTTTCACGGCCTCCAACTCGGCGCTCATGTCGCGCGGCACGCCGTTCGCCACGTCCCAATAATTGAAGTTGTAAGGGGTGCGGACAAATATCGCGGGATACTTTTTCGACGTGTCCTGGGGACGATAGACGTCGGTGGCCATGCGTTTTCCGTCGCGCATGGGCACCATCACTTTGCGATCGATGATGGCGATGGATTCCAGCTCCTGCTCGGTCGCATTCCGCTTGGCAATCGCAGCTTCATCCAGGCCACCGGGCCGCTGTTGCGCCGGCGTGATGCCGGCAGCCCCCGCGATGCCCGCCAACAGCAAAAAAATGGGACGGACAATCTTTGTTCGCACGCGTGTCCTCCAAGATGAGCGGCAACAGGTGAACCAGATGCTTTGAATCGGATGTCAGCATCTCGAAAACTGCAGCGGCGTCCGAAACTGAGATTTCCCCCTCAGCTTTTGTCGAAACGAGAGAATAGCCGCGTGGATCGGGCGTCCCGCCTCTTTCTCGGTGCGCGTCGGAACGCCTCTACACTCTTAGGGCCGCGGGCCGCGGCGCTCGCCTCCCTCTGACTCCGTGGAGATATAGGGGATTCCCGCCTCGTTCATCATTTTGTTGAGGGCGGGAAGCTGCTCCCCCGCGATTTTCTTGACTCCGTCGTGGTGCTTGGCGACCAGCGTGGCGATGGTGTCCAGCTCTTCGGCCTGTTGCGAGGTCGGAGCGGCGGTATAGCCCTCGATGGCCCCCATCAGACGCCCCACGCGCTGGGGGAGCGGCGGCGGGGTGTAGACGAGCGGAGGACCAGCGTTGCCCAGGCCCTGCTCCGGGGCCACATAGTTGGCGTCCATTTCTCCGACCTGCTTGGCCAGGGCTTCGGCAGCTTTCTGGACGTCTTCCGGAATTTTTGGCGCGCCCGGTTTTTTCCAGGCTTCCATGGCCGCGGTGAGGTTGGACTTCAGGCTGGTGATGGTCCGGCGATCGCGGTCGGCGGTTTTCGCGAGGCCGTAGAGTTTCATGACGGCCTCGTGGCGCGCGGCGCGCTCCGTGGAGGAAACCGTGATGCGCGGATCGTCGTTCACCTGGACCGTCTGCGTCACTTCATTTTTTCCGGCCGTTATTTTGATGGTGTACTCGCCGGGCTCCACGAGCGGCCCGCGCGGGCCGAAGCCAAAACCCGCCGCCATGCCCTGGAGCTGCTGTGGAGTGGGCTCGGCGGAGGGCGAGTAGCGCAGGTCCCAATTCGTGCGGTTGACGCCGGCCTTGGCTTCGCAAGGAATGGCGCCAAACCGGCGCGGCGGCGCCGGAGCAGCGGCATCGTCCTTGTGGGCAGAGCACTGGATGTCGCGAATCGTATTCCCGTCCTTGTCCTGGATGGTGATCTTCACCGGCTCCTTTTCCTCCGGCTTGCTCTTCACGTAGAAACTGATGAGCGCGCCGTAGGGAGGATTGGGCGCCATAAACCATTTGCTGCCGGTGTTTCCTTTGTTCCCATACATGCGCCACAGGTAAGCGGGGCGAACGTCGAAGGAATGCAGCTCTGACGCGAGCACCTTTTCGTCGAGCTGTTCGAGCGGCCTCATGTCGTCGAGCACCCAAATGGAGCGGCCGTGCGTGCCCAAGACCAGATCGTTCTCGCGCGGATGGATCTGAATGTCGTCCACAGGCACGGAGGGAAGATTCAATTTGAGCGAGGACCAATTGGCGCCGCGGTCAAAGGAGACGAAGACTCCATACTCGGTGCCGGCGAAAAGCAGGTTGGGGTCGCGCGGGTCCTCGCGGATGACGTGCAGCGTGCCGTTGTTGGCCGGCAATCCTTTGGAGATGGACTGCCAGGTTTCGCCGTAGTCGGTGGTCAGGAAAACGTAAACGTTGAAATCATTGGAGCGGTGGCCGTCGAAAGTCACGAAGGCGGTTCCCTCTGCGGATCGGGAGGCCACCACGCGGCTCACGTAGGTTCCTTGAGGAACGCCGGGGACGCGGCTAGCCACATTTTTCCAGCTCTGCCCGCCGTCGCGGGTCACCTGGAGGTTGCCATCGTCGGTGCCCACCCAGAGCACGGAGGGCGTGAGGGGCGACTCGCTGATGGTAGTGATGGTGGGGTACTCCTGCACCCCATCGTTCCGCGACAGAGTGTCCTTGTCCGGAACCTTACCCAGGATGGGAAGCTTCCCACGCTCCACGCCTGTGGTCAGGTCGCCGCCCAATTTGGTCCAGGTGTCGCCGCGGTCCGTGGATTTGAACAGGAAATTCCCGCCATAGTAGATGGTGTGATGGTCGTGGGAGGAAATGACGACTGGGGAATTCCACTGGAACCGGTACTGCGGGTCGCCTTCCTTGGAGAGGGGGCGGATGAAGCGTGCTTCGGTAGTGCGCGTATCGCGGCGCGACAAATTGCCGTCCTGCGATTCGGTGTAGACCGTGGCCGGATCGTCCGGATCCACGGCGGCGTAGAATCCATCGCCGCCGTCCACGCGGAACCAATCGTCGTTGGTAATGCCCGCGGTGTAAGTTGTGGCGCTGGGCCCGCACCAGCTTCCGTTGTCCTGCAAACCGCCGCAGATCCAGTAGGGCGTGCGCATGTCCAGACCCAGTTCGTAGAACTGTCCGAGGGCCACCGTATTCACGTAATCCCAACTGCGTCCCGCGTCGTAGCTCCAATGGATGCCGCCGTCGGTGCCCGCGATCATATGGTTCGAATTGGCGGGATCAATCCACATGGCGTGGTAATCGCCGTGGATGCGAAAACCGCGGGTGGTGACGAAGGTCTTGCCGCCGTCCTCGGAATGGTAGACGGGAGCGCCGAGCACCCAGATGCGCAGGTCGTTGTTGGGATCGATGCGGATTTGGCTGTAGTAGGAGGGCCGCGGGTCGGTATCGCCCATGCGCGTCCAATTCTCACCTTTGTCGTCGCTGCGAAAGATTCCGCTCTTGGCCTGCTGGATGAGGGCACAAACGATGTTGGGATTGCGGAGGTAGATGGCCAGGCCGATGCGTCCCACGTCGCCGCCGTTGGCATAGGGAAGCCCTTTGGTCAATTTCTTCCAAGTGGCGCCGCCGTCGATGGTCTTGTAAATGCCTCCGCCGGGGCCGCCGCCGTTGAAACCGAATGCGGTGCGGCGGCGCTCGTAGGCCGCGGCGTAGAGGGTGTCCGGGCTCTGCGGGTCCATGGCGATGTCGGAAACGCCTGTGTCCTCGTTGATGAACAGGGTTTGCGTCCAGGTCTTGCCGCCGTCCGTGGTCTTGTAAACTCCGCGCTCCTTGTTCGCACCCCAGAGATGCCCGAGGGCGGCCACGTAGACGACGTCCGGGTTGCTGGGATGAATCACGATGCGGCCGATATGTTGCGTATCGGCCAGCCCCAGGTGCGTCCAGGTCTTGCCGGCGTCCATGGATTTGTAGACGCCGTCGCCCCAGGAAGAACTCTGCCGGTTGTTGGCCTCGCCCGTGCCCACCCAAAGGATGGAAGGATCCGACGGCGCCACGGTCACCGCGCCGATGGTGGAAACGGTCTCTTTATCGAAAACGGGCTCCCAAGTGGTGCCGTCGTTCGTGGTTTTCCAGACGCCTCCGGTGGCCGCCCCCACGTAAACGATTTTGGGATTGCTCTCGACCACGGCGAAGTCGTCAATGCGCCCGCCCATGATCGCCGGGCCGAGTTGGCGCCATTCCAGGTTCTTCAGCGCGGACACGTAATCAGGCTTCTGCTCGGCCGGGGCTGCAGCGGCGGCCTCCGGCGTGGCCTTGTGAGATTTGCCCTTACGGGCCGGCTTCTCCTGGGCAAAGGTTGCCGTGGGAGCAAAAGCCAGTGCGAGAAGTGCGGAGACACAGAGAGTTCTGCGCGCGAGTTTCCAGGCGGATTTCATGTTGTTTTCCCTCACAGAATCGATAAATCTGGAAGAATTTAGGAATTTGCCGCGCCTCACCACGCGGTTTGGCGACCGGGGCGGATACTATCGCTCGTAACAGGGATTTGCAATACGGGCGGCCCGCGCCATCCGGCGAGGCCACCTGCCGGAGTGTGGGGACATGGCCCACGGAAAAGGACCGTGGCTACTGGAAGGCCTGCGACTCATTCGCCGGGTGGTATCCCGGGCCGCGCAGGACTTTTCCCGGGAGCGCGTTGGTCATCTTGCCGGCAGCAATCACGGGCACGCCGTTGATGAGCACGTACTCCATGCCCTCGGAAAGTTGGTTCGGGTTTTCGAACGTGGCGCGGTCGGTAATTTTTTCCGGGTCGAATACCACGATATCGGCCCACATGCCGGTCTTCAGCACGCCGCGATCGGTAAGGCGCATGCGCTGTGCGGGCAGCGCCGACATTTTTCTCACTGCCTCTTCAAACCGCAGGAGCTTCTCCTCGCGCACGTATTTTCGGAGGATGCGCGGAAAGGTGCCGTAGGCGCGAGGGTGCGGGTGCTCCTCGCCCAGCAGGCCATCGGGAGCAGTGCCCGAAGAATCGTTGTCGAAGGAAACCCACGGCTGCTCGACGGCCAGGCGGATGTCGCGTTCGTCCATGCCGAAGACGGCGACTTCCGTGAACGCGTTGTCCTGGATGAGCAGGTCGAAGATCGTGTCGAATGGGTCTTTGCCCCACAGTTTGGCGATCTCGGCGATGGTCTTACCCTGGAGCGGGCGCAGCGCCGGGTTCTGTACCACGCATACAACGATTTTTTCCGCGTCGCCGACCTCATCCCACTCGTTGTTCCAATCCTTCGAGGGCGTCTGCATCTCCTTCCGCATGCGGGCGCGCAATGCGGGGTCTTTGAGCCGTTCGACGAGCTTGGCGCCGCCGCCGTCGTGCGCCCACGGGGGAATGAATGCGGAAAAGCTGTTAAACCAGGCGGGATAGGCGTACGTGTCGGCGCCCACGTCCACGCCCTCGGCGCGCGCCCGCTCGATGCGCGCCACGATTTCCGGCATGCGGCCCCAATTGCTCCTGCCCGCAGCCTTCAGGTGCCAGATTTCGACCGGAATGTGCGCTTCGCGGCCAATGCGGAAGGTTTCGTCCAGCGCTTCGTCGATTGCGTCGCCCTCGCTGCGCATGTGCGTGGCGTAGATGCCGCCGAAGGGCGCGGCCTCCGAGGCGAGAGCGATCAGTTCCTCCGTTTTTGCGTAGGGGGCGGGCGCGTATTGGAGGGCGGTGGAAACACCCACGGCGCCCTCGCGCATGGCCTGGCGCACCAGCGCGCGCATGCGTTCGAGCTCGGCGGGCGTGGGCTGGCGGTCTGCATCGCCGAGCACCATGCGGCGCACCTGGGTGGCGCCCACGTAGGAGGCAAGATTGATCCCCATACCCTGCTTTTCGAGCCGCGCGAAATATTGCGCAAACGTGTGCCAGTCCGGAGTGATGTGATAGTGCGCGTAGGTATCGCGGTCAGCCTTCAGCATCGCGTCGTTAAGCGGAGCCACGCTGTCGCCTTCGCCGGTGATTTCCGTGGTGATGCCCTGGTAGATTTTGGACGGCAGATGCGGATTCACCAGAATGGTCATCTCGGACTGGCCCAGCATGTCGATGAATCCTGGGGCCACGATACGGCCCGCGGCATCAATCGTTCCTGTGGCGGGGCAGGAAGAATCCGGCGCGCCGAGAGGACAGAGCACGCCGATGGCGGCAATGCGGCCCTTGCGGATGCCCACGTCGCCGGAATACCAGGGCGAGCCGGTACCGTCTACCACGTGGCCATTGCGAATGATGATGTCGTAGCGTGAGAGCGAGCCCTTCGGCGCCGAAGCAGCAGCCTTCGCGGGCCGTGGCCATTTTGCCGGAGACTGGGCCGAAGCCGGGGCCGCGCTCAGAGCGAGCGATGCGATCGCGGTGAGTGAAATGTTCAATCGCATGGATGATCCCGTGGAAGCCTCGGCTAAACGCAGATAAGAGCCGCCTCGAAGGAGCACTGCATGATACGCCGCGCGGGTAGCCACGGTCAGTGCTTTCCTGACCGTGGGATCTTTCACCAGGGAGCCTGGCAACTGCCCCGCGAGAGCGGGACCGTGCCTACCTGGCCGCGCGAGCCGCACCGCGCGCAATTGACGTACAATCTCGGCCACGATGGCGGAAACGCTTCTGCTGACCGGCTGCAAACAATTGGTGACGCTCGCGGGCCCTGGGCCACGGCGCGGGCGGGCGCTGCGCGAGATCGGGCTGGTGGAGGACGGCGCGGTGCTGATCCGCGAGGGGCGCATCCTTTCGGCCGGGCCGCGCACCAGGGTGGAAAAACATGCTGCGGCGCGGCGCGCGCGGAAGATGGACCTCGGCGGCCGCGTGGTCACGCCCGGCCTGGTGGACGCGCACACGCACCTGGTGTTCGCCGCGAGCCGCGCTGCGGAATACGAGCAGCGCATCGCCGGCGCCAGCTACGAAAAGATTGCAAAGGCCGGGGGCGGAATCCTGTCCAGCGTGCGCGCGCTCAGGGCCGCCTCCGACGACGAACTGCTCCGCACAGCTCGAGCGCGCCTGGCGCGCATGGCCGCGCACGGCACCACCACCGTCGAAGCGAAGACCGGCTACGGCCTCGATTTCGAAAACGAACTACGCACGCTGAAACTGCTCCGGAGGCTGGGCAACTTGCAGCCCGTGGAAATCGTCCCGACGCTGCTCGCCGCGCACGTGGTGCCTCCCGAATATCACCGTCCGGGCGGCGCGGATGAATACGTGGACCGCATCGTGCGGCTGATTCTGCCGGCCGCGGCGCTCGAAGGGCTGGCGGAATACTGCGACGTGTTCGTGGAGCGCGGCGCGTTCACTGTGGCACAGGCGCGGCGTATCATGGCCGCGGCGCGCGCGCTGGGCCTGAAGCCGCGCCTCCACGCCGAGCAACTGGCGCGCACGGGAGGCGCCCGGCTGGCCGTCGAGGTGGAAGCCGCGAGCGTTGACCATCTCGATTTCGTGAATTCCGCCGACATCCGCGCGCTGGCCCGCTCCGACGTGGCCTGCATCCTGCTGCCCGGCTGCAGTTTTCATCTGGGCCTCGCGCGCTACGCCCCCGCGCGGAGATTGATTGAGGCGGGAGCGATCGTGGCGCTGGCCACGGACTGCAATCCCGGCACCAGCCCCACGCTCAGCCTGCCTATGGCCATGTCGCTGGCGTGCACGCAAATGCGGCTGACGCCAGCGGAAGCGCTCGCGGCATGCACCATCAACGCCGCGTATTCGCTGGGGCGGCACGCGCGCATCGGCTCCATCGAGCCGGGCAAAGACGCCGACTTGGCGGTCTTCGACGTGGAAGATTACCGGGAGATTCCTTACTATTTCGGCGTGAATTATTGCTCGATGACGCTGAAGTGCGGGAAAACGGTTCCGCGGGTGTAGCGCCGGGTTTACCCCGCCATCCCGGGATTTTAGCCTGCCACGCCGAGACGAGATAACCGCATGAAGCCGCCGCTACAGCGATTCGCGCTCCGTGGCGTTGCCCGTTCTGATGGCTGGGAAGCGCACGAACCGGATTGTCAGTGCTACCCCACGGCACTCTGAATGCCGTATCATTTCCTCGCGGGTTTCGACGAACGAGGGCGGATGAAGCAGCTCATCGAATGCGTGCCGAATTTCTCGGAAGGGCGTGACGCGGCGAAGGTGGATGCGCTGGTCGCGGCCATGTCTGCGGTGGACGGGGTCGCCGTGCTGGACCGCGAAATGGACGCGGACCACAACCGCTGCGTGATCACTCTGGCGGGCGAGCCGGACAGCGTAGCGGAGGCGGCGCTGCGCGGCGTGGGTAAAGCGCTGGAGCTCATTGATCTCACCAAACATTCGGGGGCGCATCCGCGCGTGGGCGCCACGGACGTGGTGCCCTTCATCCCCGTGGACGGCGTGACCATCGAAGATTGCGTGGCGCTGGCCCGGCGCGTGGGCCGCGAAATCTGGCAGCGCTACCGCGTGCCCGTCTATTTCTACGAGGCCGCGGCCCTGCGCCCGCACTGCGCCAACCTGGAGAACGTGCGCAAAGGCCAGTTCGAGGGCCTGCGCGAAGAGGCGCCGCGAAATCCCGACCGCGCGCCGGACGTGGGCGGTCCCGCGCTGCATCCCACGGCGGGCGCGACCGTGGTGGGCGCGCGGAAATTCCTGATCGCCTACAACATCAACCTGAACACGCCCGACGTGGAGATTGCGAAGAAGATCGCGAAAGCCATACGCTTTTCCTCCGGCGGCCTGCGCTACGCGAAGGCCATGGCCGTGGACCTGCGCGCCCGGGACGTGGCGCAGGTGTCCATCAACATGACGGACTTCGAGCAGACGCCGCTCCACCGCGTGTTCGAAATGGTGGAGCGCGAGGCCAAGCGCTACGGCGTGCTGATCGTAGGCAGCGAAATCGTTGGCCTGGTGCCGCAGAAGGCGCTGGATATGGCCGCGGACTTCTACCTCCAGCTCGAAAACTTTTCCGCCGCGCAGGTGTTAGAGAACCGACTGGCCGCCGCGCGCGAAGGCCGGCCGCTGGAGACGAAGGGCGGGCTGTCGACGCTGGCCCGTCCGCTGCTGGACGCGGTGGCAGCGCCCACGCCGGCCCCGGGCGGCGGCTCGGTGGCGGCGCTGGCGGGCGCGCTGGCCGCCTGTCTGGGCCAGATGGTGGCGCAACTTTCGCGGCAGAAGAAATCCCAGGCCCAGTTTGCGGAGCAGCTCTCCACCGCTCTGGCGGAGCTGCGCCGCGCAGCCGATTCGCTGGCGCGCGCCATTGATGAAGACGCCGTGGCGTACGAGGCCGTGATGGCCGCCTTCCGCCTGCCCAAAGGATTGCCGGAGGAACAGCAGAAACGGACGGAGGCCGTGCAGCATGCCACGCGCGGCGCCGCGGAGGTGCCGCTGGGCGTTGCCGAAACCGCGGCCGGGCTGCTCGCCCGCCTCGGACAACTCGAACCGCTCATCAGCCCATCCATGATTTCGGACCTGCGCGTGGGACGGCTGATGGCGGCGGCAGCGGTGCGCGGCGCGCTGGAAAACGTGGCCATCAATCTCGAATCCATCACCGACGCCGCGTACGTGAAGGCCATGAGGGCCCGTATGGCGGAAATCGAGGAGCGCCTCGCGGCCACCCAGGAGGTTGCGGGATAATGCGCCGCGTCGCCGCAGTTCCTTACTTGAGCGCTCGGGACCGGAGGGGCGCATGATCGCTTGCCGGCAGCGGTTCGTCCCCGTCGCCGCGGCGCTCTGCCTCGCGCTGGGACTGGCGGGAGTGGCCCGCGTGGCCCGCGCGGGATCGATCTCCAGCTCGGTCCTGGGCATGCTTCCGAAAGACGTGGGCGAGGTCGGCTACGCTGATTTGAAGACCGCTCGCCAGGCCTCCTGGTTCGCCCAATTCGAGGGGCAGGTGCTCCCCACGCGCTTCAGCCACTTCGAGCGTTTCCTCACTTCCGCAGGAGTCGACCTGAATAAGCAGGTGGACGAAGTTGTCTGGGCCGTGGCCAGTCCCTCCTCGCAGCCATCGGGCGAGGGCGCGGCGTCCTCCGCGAGCGATGCCGCGGCACGCCTGCAAAAATTCGGAGGCGAGCAGGTGGTGGGGGTCGCGCTCGGCAATTTTTCGCCCGATGTGGCCGACCAGTTTTTCAAAAAACAGAAACTCCCGTCCATCACCGTGCGCGGCTACACGCTCTATGCCTACGGAAGCGGCGTCTCGCCCGGCGACCTCTTTTTCTTTTTCCTGGATTCGAACACCGTGGTGTTCGGGCACCGTGAGCTGCTCGAAACCATGATCGACGTGCACTTTGGCGACGAGGAAAGCTTTGCGTCAAACGAAACGCTTTATTCCCTGGTGAACGAGGTGAACGGCCAGGGCACGCTGTGGGCCGCCCTCGATAAGAAATACGCGCAAATTTCGATTGGCCGGCTGATGCCGGAAGCCGCCCAATTCCCCGGCGCTGCCGATCTGCTGGCGCGAGTAAAGTCCATGACGGTCACCGTCCAGATGGACACCGGCCTGGACGTACACGTCACCCCACAGTGCGCTTCGGCGGGCGACGCGATCACCCTGGCCCAATTGCTCCAGGCGGGCCTGCTCTATAAGCGTTACCAGGTTGCAGCGAACGATCCCGATGTGGCCCGCGCGATTGACGCGACCAGCATCTCCGCGGATGGCGACCACCTGAAGATCCGCATGCAGCTCTCCGACGACCTGCTCCAGACGCTGCTTCAACGTAATGCCTTCGCGCTACAGATGTAGCGGAGGGCTTCGGGGCGGGACCACTTCCCAACGCAATCAGCGCAGACCCGCCGCGGCGGGTCTGTTCTATTTCAGTTGGCCTGCTTTTTGGCTCCGGGAAGGTACTTCACCAGAATCATGCGCGAGACCTGCCCCACGATGTCGTAGCGGACGCGGTCCACGCGCGTGAGCAGGCTCACACCGGCCGACTCGGCGGAGCCCGTGGCCGTGCCCAGAAAGGAATCCAGCCCCACCGCCGGGCCAATCAAAGAGGGGTGGGAGATACCGATCTCAATCCGGTCTGGAAATTGCTCGACGGTGACTTCCAGCGCGCCCTCGTTGCTCTCCGCGCGGTCGAGGGCATCGCCGCACACTTTTTCGCAGGCCGCCACCAGGCCACGCCGCGCGGATTCTGCGAGACCAGCCTCCTCCGCGAAATGTTCCACCGCAGCCGCAGCCGCCTGGATGAGGCCGGCGCCGCCGCTGAGCTTCAGATGAGCGCGTTTGGATTCTCCGCTCACTTTTTGCCGGGGTCCGCCAGATCCACGTCGCAGGCCTCGCGGCAGGATTCGCAGTAATACTGTCCGTCAGCGCACAGGCTTACATTATCCCAGGATTTGCACAGGCCGCAGTACCGCTCGCACTGGCACTGCCATTCCGGTTTGTCGCACTGGGCGCAGAGAACTTCAGAAGCCATGGCCTCTCCCTCGAGACACTATAGGGCAGGAGGGAAAGGAGGTAAAGGAGGCAGAGGACCTGGGAAAGATTCAGCCCACATTTCCAGTGGCTCCCCCTTACGCATGCGGGACTCGCCAGGAAAGAGAAACCAACTCCTCAATACCGCGCTGATCCCGCCGGGCCGGCCCGATCGGGAATCTCGTTGTCTCGAAAGATGCGAAAGCGTACGATTCATAGGCCGGACGTCCCTGGACGATAGATCCTTAAACCTGGATTGTCCCAATCATGCGATTCGCTCCAAGGGAGCATAACCGATGCTAGGATTTCCTCTCCGCTACATGATGAAGCATCCGGTGCTTAGCCTCACGACTCTAGCAGCCGATCCACGTGAGGTGTGGACGAAGCTGCAGGACGCTTACGCGTATAAGCGCGAGCTCCGTGGCCCTCAGTGCCTCTACGAGGCGGATGGCAACTGGGAGCGCAAGCTTCACGAGCGGCTCGGTGTCCCTTGGCCGTGCGGGCTGACCGCGGGGTTTTGGGACTTGTGGGCCGAAGTAATGAAGGAACTGGAACGAAAAGGGATTCGAGCCGGCCCGCAGAGCTTCCAGACTTGGAATGACGGTGATGCCGGAATCGCCAGAGCGATCTGGTGTCTCACTCTTCATCTCAAGCCGGAGAATGTTGTCGAGACCGGTGTCGCTCACGGCGTCACCTCGCGGTTCATATTGGAAGCACTCAAGAGAAACGAACGGGGCCATTTGTGGAGCATTGACCTCCCTCCGGTAGAGAGGGAATGGCAGAAGCAAATCGGGATCGCAGTGGGGGACGGGCATGCAGATCGCTGGACCTACATCAAGGGCTCGAGCCGTCTCCAGCTTCCCAAGTTGCTTGCCCGGCTTGGCAGCATCGATCTCTTCATTCATGACAGTCTGCACAGTGAAAGAAACGTCCGGTTCGAGCTGGATCGAGTCTGGCCAGCCTTGGCGCAGGGCGGCGCGCTCGTTGTGGACGACGTGGATGCCAATTGGGCCTTCCGGTCGTTCACGCAAGCTTTTTCTGTTCGCGAATCCATGATTTGCGAGGCGGAGCCGCTCCGCCCCGACTTGAGACGCTTCAACAACAAGGGGCTCTTCGGGGTCGTTCTGAAAGAGCGCGCGATAACACACTAGCTCAGACGCGAAGGACATTCCCACCGAAGGATCTGACTCGTTCCGGGGTGTGGCCCCGATCCTAAGACGCACGATGAATCCCGTGCAGTCGTGCGACCCAGAGCTGCCTCGCGGCGAGAAGCAGAAGAGGAACGCAGAAACCGCCGAGGCAACCCCGGCCCGCTGCCAGGGAGCGCTTGCAATGAGGGCGCTCGGCGGGTACAAGAGTTCTTCTTACTTTCCGGAGGAATCATGTCGAGCCAATGGACTCGTTTCTACCTCGCTTTCGCCGCGGCCATCCTGTGCGCGTGCCTGGCCCCCGCCGGCACGGGGCAGGAAGCGCCGCTGGACGGCTACTCGCCCGCGGATTCGAAAACACAGCGCGAATGGGAAGCCAAATTCCGGGCCCTGCCCGACCCGAAGATTCTCCGCAGCACCATGGAGCGCCTCGCCGCGCGACCGCACAACGTGGGCACGCCCTACGACAAGGACAACGCCGAATGGATTCTCTCGAAGTTCAAGGAGTGGGGCTGGGACGCGCACATCGAGAACTTCGACGTGCTCTATCCCACGCCGAAGCGGCGCTTGGTCGAGCTGACCGCGCCGTATCGGTTCACCGCCAAGCTGGAAGAGCCGAACGTCGCGGTGGATCCCACCTCCTCGCAGAAGGGCGAGCAGCTCCCGACCTACAACGTCTACACCATTGATGGTGACGTGACCGCTCCGCTCGTCTATGTGAACTACGGCGCGCCGGATGACTACGACGAACTGGAGCGCATGGGCGTGTCGGTGAAGGGCGCGATTGTGATCGCGCGCTACGGCCGCGTGTGGCGGGGCATCAAGCCCAAGCTCGCGGCGGATCACGGCGCCGTGGGCTGCCTGATCTATTCCGACCCGCGCGACGACGGCTACTTTGTGAACAATGTTTTTCCCACGGGGCCGATGCGCCCGGCCGACGGGGTGCAGCGCGGCAGCGTGGAGGATTTCCCCTCGAGTTTCCCGGGCGACCCGCTGTGGTTCGACCGCGGCGATCCCTCGGCGCCGCGCTACACGGCGGCGAACGCGCCGGGCATCACGAAGGTCCCGGTCCTGCCCATTTCCTACGGCGACGCGCAGCCCTTGCTCGCTGCTCTCGCTGGACCCATGGCACCGGACGCGTGGCGGGGCGCCTTGCCGATTTCCTATCACCTGGGCCCGGGGCCCGCGCAGGTCCATCTGGTGGTGCAGTCAAACTGGGACATGAAGACTGTGTACGACGTGATCGCTCGCCTTCCCGGCTCGAGCGAGCCGGACGAATGGATCGTCCGCGGCAACCATCACGACGCCTGGGTGAACGGCGCGGAAGACCCTCTCTCCGGTCAGGTCGCGCTGCTGGAAGAAGCCCGCGCATTCGGCGAACTGCTCCGCCAGGGCTGGAAGCCGAAGCGCACGCTCATCTACTGCGCCTGGGACGGCGAAGAACCCGGGCTGCTCGGTTCCACGGCCTGGGCGGAAACGCACGGCAAAGAGCTCCAGGAGCACGCCGTGGCCTACATCAATTCCGACAGCAACAGCCGCGGCTACCTGTTCTTCTCCGGTTCGCACGTGCTGCAGCATTTTCTGAACGGAGTGGCGCGCGACGTGGAAGACCCGGAAACCAAGCTTTCCGTGCAGGAGCGGCGCCGCCTGGCCGCTGTATCCAGCGCGCACTCCCCCGCCGAACGCTCCGAGCTTCGCGCCCGGGCCGACGTGCGCCTCCAAGCGCTCGGCTCCGGCTCCGACTACACCGCATTCATCGACCGGCTGGGCATCGCTTCGCTGAACCTCGGCTTCGGCGGCGAAACCCAGGGAGGCATCTACCACTCCATCTACGACGATTTTTACTGGTACACGCATTTTGCCGACACCGACTTCGTCTACGGCCGCGCGCTCGCGCAGACCGTGGGCACCGCCTCGATGCGCCTGGCCGATGCCGATCTGCTCCCCTTCGACTTCACCGCTCTGGCGGACACGGTGCGCAGCTACGCGAAGGAGTGCGAGGACCAGCTCAAGAAGGAGCAGGACGAAGCCCGCGAACGCGATCTGGAGCTGAAGGAAGGAGTCTTCCGCGCCACCAACGATCCCCAGCACCCCGTCCAGCCGCCGAAGGCAGAAGCGGTGCCGCCATTTCTGAATTTTGCGCCGCTCGAGAATGCCGTCGAGGCGCTGAGCCGCAGCGCCGAGCATTACCACCGAGCCGTGGCCAAGGCGCGCGCCGACGGCAGCCTGCTCTCCTCTCCCGGCGCGCTGCGACCCATCAACACCGCGCTCCGCGAGAGCGAGCAGCACCTGCTGGATGCTGCGGGACTGCCGCACCGCCCCTGGTATCGCCACATGCTCTATGCACCCGGTCTCTACACCGGCTACGGCGTGAAAACGCTGCCCGGCGTGCGCGAAGGGATCGAACAGAAACAGTGGGAGGAAGCCGAAGGCGAAATCGTCCGGCTGGGGCGCGTGCTCACGGCGGACGCCGCTTTTATCGACAACGCGGCGCGCCAGATCGAACAATTCTCCGGCGGGCAGTAGCGCGCCAGTGACACAGACTTTAGTCTATAGCTTCCTGCGGCGACGGCGCCGGCAGGGCGCAGACTCGTCGCGGCGAGTCCGCGCACCGTTTCTTGACGCTCCCACAGGCGCGTGCTAGTTTAGCGTTTCGCCGCTCAGTTCCGAGGTGCGCGTGACCTCACCAACGACCGAAGCAGTTCGAAAAACGGCGCTAAACTCCGTCCATCGCCGCATGGGCGCGAAGATGGTGAACTTCGGCGGGTGGGATATGCCCGTCGAATACTCCGGGATCGTTTCCGAGCATATGGCCGTCAGGACGGCCGCGGGCCTGTTCGACGTGAGCCACATGGGGGAAATCGAGATCTGGGGCACGGAGGCCATTGCGCTGGTTCAGCACGTCACATCGAACGATGCGTTTCGTCTGGCGGATGGGCAAATTCAGTATTCGGGGCTGATGACGGACGAGGGCACCTTCGTGGACGATATCCTGGTCCACCGCTTCTCCCCGGAACGGTACTTCCTCTGCGTCAATGCGGGGAATCAGGACGGCGACTTCGAGTACATCCGCGCGAACAACGTGTTCGCCGCAGAAGTGGACAACTGCGGCGAGCGCTATTCGCAACTCGCCATCCAGGGGCCGCGCGCACAGCAGATCCTGGCGCGGCTCACTCCGGTTCCGCTGGACCCCATCCGCTATTACCACTTCGTCCGCGGCCCCGTGAACGGCGTGGAGTGCATCATCGCCCGCACAGGCTACACCGGAGAGGATGGATTCGAGATATATTTCGCCCCAGAACACTCCGAAAAGCTCTGGTCCGCGTTGCTCGATGCGGGTGCCTCACAGGGCTTGATTCCCTGCGGCCTGGGCGCGCGCAATACGCTGAGGCTCGAAGCGAGCATGTGTCTTTACGGCCACGAGATCGACCGTACGACCACGGTCTGGGAGGCGAATCTCGGCTGGATTTGCAAGATGAATAAAGGCCTGTTCCTCGGTCATCGGGCGCTCGAACGCCAGAAGGCGGCGGGGCTGCGGCGCATCCTGGCCGGCTTCGAAATGGAGAGTCGGATGATTGCACGCGACGCCTACCCCGTGTTTTCCGGTGATCGTGAGGTGGGCAGGGTCACTAGCGGTTCGCCCGGGCCATTCTTGAAGAAGAACATTGGCATGGCTTATTTGCCCCCGGAATTGAGCGCGCCGGGGACGGAGATTCAGATCGAGATTCGCGGACAGAAGGCGCCGGCGCGCGTGGTCAAGACGCCGTTCTATAAGAGGGCGAAGTAACTCAGACTCGCCGCGTGGAAAGGATTCGCGATGTATCCGACGGACTATAAATACACGCAGGAGCATGAATGGGTGGCGCTGGCCGGGCAGACCGCGACCGTCGGCATCACCGACTACGCGCAGCACGCGCTCGGCGACGTGGTGTTCGTTGAGCTGCCCAAACCGGGCGCGAAATTTTCGGCCGGACAGACGCTCGGCACCGTCGAATCCGTAAAGGCGGTGAGTGAAATCTATTGCCCCGTCTCTCTCGAGGTCACCGAGGTGAATACGGCCCTGGCAAACGCGCCGGAGAAAATCAACCAGGACCCGCACGGCGCCGCATGGATGGTCAAAGGCCGGGCCACGAATCCGGGCGAACTCTCGAAACTGATGGACGCCGCGGCCTATCAGACGTTCATCGCCGAAAAGGAAAAGGAAGCCAACGCCTGATGCGCTATCTCCCCAAAAGCGACGCCGAGCGCCGCGCGATTCTCGCCGAGCTGGGCCTCGATTCCATCGAGCAGCTCTTCGCCTCCATCCCGGAGGCCTGCCGGCTGAAGCGTCCGCTGGAGGTGCCCGGCCCGCTTTCGGAGAAGGAGATCATCGATTATTTCCGCGCGCGGGCCGCGGAAAATGCCGCGGGCTACACCTCGTTTCTCGGCGCGGGCGTTTACAATCATCTCCGTTCGGTGGTGGCCGATTCCCTTCTCCAGCGCGGCGAATTCCTCACCAGCTACACGCCCTACCAGGCGGAAATCAGCCAGGGCACGCTCCAGGCCATCTTTGAATTCCAGACGCTGATGTGCCAGCTCACCGGGCAGGAAGTGGCCAACGCCTCGATGTACGACGGTTCGACGGCCACGGCCGAGGCGGCCATGATGGCCGTGCGGCTGACGGGACGCCGCCGGCTGGTGGTGTCGCGCGCCCTGCACCCGGAATACCGGCAGGTGGTGGACACGTATGCGGACCACCTGGGGCTAGAGATCGCGGAGGTGGGCTTCGCCGCGGCCAGCGGGCAAACCGATCTCGCTGCTGCACGCGCTGCACTGAATGATGCGACTGCGGCCGTCGTTCTGCAGTCGCCGAATTTCCTGGGGGTGCTGGAAGCGGTCCCACAGTTCTCCGAGCTCGCGCACGGCGCGGGCGCGCTTCTCGTGGTCGCCGTTGCGGAAGCGGTGGCGCTGGGCGCGGTCCGGCCGCCCGCGGAAGCCGACATCGTGGCCATGGAAGCACAAAGTCTGGGACTCGCGCCGAGCTTCGGCGGACCGTTTGCCGGGGTCATCGCCACGCGCGAAAAGTTCGTTCGGCATATGCCTGGCCGGCTGGCGGGGCAGACCACCGACGGTGCTGGCCGCCGCGGGTTCGTTCTCACCCTGGCCACGCGCGAGCAGCATATCCGGCGCGAGAAGGCCACCTCGAATATCTGCACCAACCAGGCGCTGTGCGCGCTCGCAGTGACCATGCACCTGGCGCTGCTGGGCAAAGAGGGCCTGCGGGAAATGGCCGCGCAAAACCTGGCCAAAGCGCGCTATGCGGTGGCCGAACTGGAAAAGCTGCCCGGCGTGCGCCGGGCCTTTTCCGCGCCGTTCTTCAACGAGACGGTGCTGGAATTTCCGCGCTCGGTGCGCATGATCAATCAGGAACTGCTGCGCGAGAAAATCATCGGCCCGCTGCCGCTGGGGCCCTATTTCCCGGAGCAGACGAAGCGCGGCCTGCTGTGTGTCACCGAAGTACATGCGCGCCAGGACGTGGACCGCCTGGTCGCCGCGACTCGCCGGGCCCTCGAAAGACTCGGCGCCGGCGAGAGAGAAGAAGTCCCATCGCAGGCGGGGCGATAGCCATGGCCGAGCGCAATCAGCGAGCGACGCGGCATACGAACATCAATGAAGGGCTGATCTTCGAGATCTCTGCGCCGGGCAAGCGCGGCATGGAGCTGCCGCCCCTGGACGTCCCCCCCGTGGACCCCGCCACGGCCCTCCGCCCGGAATATTCCCGTGGCGCCGTAGATGGACTTCCGGAAGTCAGCGAAATCGAGGTGATCCGGCACTTCACGCGGCTGTCCACCTGGAACTACGCCATCGACCTGGGCATGTATCCGCTGGGCTCCTGCACCATGAAGTACAACCCGCGAGTCAATGAATTCGTGGCCCGCCTCGAGGGCCTGGCCACCGAGCATCCCCTGCAGCCCGCGGAACTCTCGCAGGGCTGCCTGCGCATCCTGCGGACCCTCGAACACGTCCTGCGCGAAGTAACCGGCATGGACGCAGTCACGCTGCAGCCGTGTGCCGGCGCTCACGGGGAATACGCGGGCATCGCCATAGTCCGCGCCTACCTCAAGAGCCGGGGAAATCCGCGGAAGAAGGTGCTGGTTCCCGATTCCGCACACGGAACCAACCCGGCAACGGCGGCGACCGCGGGCTACGAAGTGCAGAACATCCGCTCGGACTCCAACGGGCGGATTGACCTGGGCGAGCTCGCTCGGCACGTGAACGACGACGTCGCCGCGCTCATGGTCACCAACCCCAATACCGTTGGCATCTTCGAACAAGACATCGCCAAGGCGGCGGAACTGCTCCATGCCCGCGGCGCGCTGCTCTATATGGACGGCGCCAACATGAACGCGCTCGCCGGCGTGGCCCGGCCCGGGGATTTCGGCGTGGACGTGATGCACATGAATTTGCATAAAACGTTCTCCACCCCGCACGGCGGCGGCGGCCCCGGCGCGGGGCCGGTGGCCGTGAAGAAGCATCTCGAGCCGTTCCTGCCCCTCCCCGTGCTGGTGGAAAAACCAGGCGGAACGCTGGCCTGGGACTCGAATCGCCCGCAGTCCATCGGCCGCCTGCGCGCCTTCTACGGCAATTTCGGCGTGCTGGTGCGGGCGCTGGCCTATGCGTTGGCTTACGGACCGGGAATGATCGAAGCCACGCGCGATGCCGTGCTCAATGCGAATTACATCCGGAAAAAACTGGAGGATGTGTACGACCTGCCCTACAAGCAGCCGTGCATGCACGAGGTCGTGTTCAGCGACGCGCGGCAGAAAAAACACGGCGTGAGCACCGTGGACATCGCCAAGCGCCTGATTGACTACGGCTTCCACCCCTACACCATGGCCTTCCCGCTGATCGTGCACGGCGCGCTGATGATCGAGCCCACCGAATCGGAATCGCTCCAGGAGCTGGACCTCTTCGTCGAAGCCATGCGCTCCATCGCCGCCGAAGCCGCGGAAACACC